>ERZ824598.1498-NODE-1498-length-29094-cov-6.425290_pt1 | contig 29094 bp, 19 predicted proteins | sample MGYA00519934_ERZ824598 | MGnify/ENA primary metagenome ERZ824598 (study PRJEB31778, sample SAMEA3449177) | human gut metagenome | biome: human gut; feature: human-associated habitat; material: faeces | place: United Kingdom | collected 2010/2012 ...
CGGCCTTCTAAGCCGTGGGTCGGGGGTTCGAATCCCTCCTGGATCACCATGAGAGAAACCCCGCAACCATGCAGGTTGCGGGGTATTTTTGTGTGTAAAAAAAGCGTTTTTAAGTTGTTGATTTTTGTTGTTTTTTGCCCTGTTTTTAGCGATTTTTTTGGCGCGTTGGTCCCAGCGTTGGCCCCAAATATAAACTATTATTTAAGTGTCGCATATACTACAACACCTCTAAACCAACAGCCTCCAAGATGCTTTTCAGCTTTGTCGCACTCTGCTCTCCTGCCGTGCGGTGCTTCTTAGCCTCGTTGTTGAGAGTGTTGATTTCGCCCTTGATAGCAGCGATGAGGTCAGCACCGTTCTCAACTTTTTCCAGTGCTTCGTAAACCTGTTTCATTTCCATTGTTCTGATACCTCCATATAATGGGCCTCCGCCCTGTATTGTGCCCTCTCCTGGGCATATAAAAAGCGTATCCTGTGAAATTCACAAAATACGCTAATTATTAAATTATTTACTGCATAAAAAAGCCCACAGCATAGCTATGAGCTTTTAAAGCATTTCAATTTCGGTAATTTCATGCTTAGCAATTTCAATAAGTACATTATTTTCATTTCTAATAATAATGCTTTCTTCTTCATCCTCTTCAATGGTCGGAATATAGTCAATAACGCGACCTTCAATCGCACCACCATCTAAGCACAAAATTTTAATTTTTTTCCCAAAAGTTTCTCTTAATTTCATATCATTCATCCTTTCTAGGATAAATATGACTACCAGTTTTAGAATAAACTATAACCGCTGCTTTAGTCCTCGTTTCTTTACCATTTTCATTATCTACATGAGCACCTATAATTTTATCACTAACAACCCTTTCTTTATTTTTCCAATTACCATTGCTGTCAAAAACAGCCTCGCCAGTAGTACTCAACTCATCAACTAACCGTTGAGCTCTGCTAAATTACCGTCCAAATAGCTTCTTCCGTCAATATAGCCTCTACTACCCTTAATATGCCTGTTTTGCTTGTCAGCATTAATGATTTTAGAAATTTCGCCGAGCCTTAGCTTTTCTTTTATTATACAATTATCTTTATTAGCTTGCAATTTCTCATCAGCGTAAAACTGCAACATAAGTTCAAATACTCTGCTCTCCGCTTCACGCAGTCCAGCATAACCACGCATATACTTTCGCCAGTCTTCACCGTCTTTCCACGCCTTCAAGCCTTTACACCCCAGCACCTGCGCCCTGCGTGATTCTGGCAAGCTATTCAGCCATTTGTCGCCTGCTTCCCGCACCTGGTCGCGTTGCTGCTGCATATCAACTTCGCCTTCAATGACTTCCACATACCGGCATAAGCAATGCGGGTGTACCGGCAAAGGTGGCAGTGATTTTGTGCTTGGGAGAAGCAACGAAATACTTGACTTCATGATTGTTTGATGATACAGTATCATTTATAGAAGCAGTATTACCACTACCGGTTTCGGACGTATACTGAGGGCTGATTTCATCAGCATGACGTTTAGTGGTTACTGCTTCTTGTCTTGTTCAACACGGTCTTGATTGCAAATCAGTAACACTCATGGCAATATATGCTAAGGTGGCGCTTTTTACTATTTAACAAATTGATTTCTTCATTTCATATAATCAAATAACGCAGAATGTACTCATCTTCTCAGTACATTCTGCGTTTTACTTTACAGGCTCAAAAAGTTTTTTAAAATCGTCCGTCCCTGCGGCGTCATAATCGACTCCGGATGGAACTGCACACCATACACCGGCAGAGTTTTATGTTGCAGCGCCATAATCTCATCCTTCGCTGTTTTTGCCGTAACCTCCAGGCATTCCGGCAAGCTTTCCGGCTCCACAATCAGCGAATGATAGCGCGCTGCCTCAAAGCCATTCGGCATATCCTTAAAGATGGGGCTTGCAGCCTCCAGATACACCTTATCCGCCTTACCATGCACAATCTCCGGCGCATGCACCACGTTGCCGCCAAATGCTTCACCAATCTCCTGATGCCCCAGGCAGACACCCAAAATCGGGAACTCACCGGCCAGCTGGCGGATAACCTCCAGACAAATACCTGCCTGCTTGGGATTGCCCGGACCGGGCGAAATAATAATATGATCCGGTTGCATAGCTCGGATATCCTCAATCGTCAGCTTATCATTGCGCACAACCTTGATATCAGGATTAATTTCGCCAATCAGCTGATACAGATTAAAAGTAAAGCTGTCGTAGTTGTCTATAATCAAAATCATTCCTTACTCCTCCTCTGCCGTCATGCGCAGCGCTGTCATGCAGGCGCCTGCCTTATTCACGGTTTCCTGAAATTCATTATCCAACACGGAATCCGCAACGATACCGCCGCCGGCCTGAATATAAACCCTGTCGTTCTTTTTAACCATAGTGCGGATGGTAATACAGATATCCATGTTACCGCCAAAATCAAGATAGCCCATGCCGCCGCCATAAATACCGCGGCGCTCCGGCTCCAGCTCGTCGATAATCTCGCAGGCGCGAATTTTCGGCGCTCCGCTCAGCGTGCCTGCCGGAAACACTGCCCGCAGCGCGTCCAGTGCGTCCTTATCGGCGCTCAGTTGGCCTGTAACCTTGCTCGTGATATGCATAACGTGCGAAAAACGCTTAATCGTCTTGTAATCGCTCACCTTAACGCTGCCAAAGTCGCAGACACGGCCCACATCGTTGCGCCCCAAATCCACCAGCATATTATGCTCCGCGATTTCCTTGGCATCTGCCAAAAGCTCCTGCTCCAGCACCAAGTCCTCCTCGCTCGTACGTCCGCGACGGCGTGTGCCGGCAATAGGCATGCTGATGACCTTTTTTCCTACAACCTTCACCAACGTTTCCGGCGAGCTGCCGGCGATTTCCATATCGTCATTATGTAAAAACACCATGTACTGCGAAGGATTCGTCGTTCTCAAATAGCGGTAAGCGCTGAAAAGGCTTTGGTCATAGGTTGCGCTGAATTTTTGCGCGTAAACAATCTGAAAGGCATCGCCGTTTTTGATATATTTCTTGCAGCGCAGCACATTTTTATTATACTGCTCACGGCTCTGGTTACTGGTGAACTCGCCCAACTTAGCCTTCACAGACTTCTTCGGCTGCACAGGCTGCAGCAGCATTTCCTCCATCGCCGCAATTTCGCGCTCTGCTTTAGCGTAATTGATGGCAGCATTATCCGTTTTGACATTCACAATCAGGAAAATCTTCTGCTTGAGATGGTCAAAGGCAATCAGCTTATCAAACAGCATCAAATCGACATCGGCAAATTCCGCCTTGCGTTCTTTATTCACCCGCATATCAGGCTCGCAGTAGCGCATAAAATCAAAGCCAAAGGTGCCCACAAGACCGCCGGTAAAATTAGGCAGGCCATCAATCTGCGGTGCCTTGTATTCCTCCAGAATATGGCGGATACAGCCCAAGGGATTTTTTTCCTGATACTTTACGGCAGCACCGCTGATGATTTCCGCGTTGCCGTCGGTTATTTTCAAACGCAGCACAGGATCATAGCCCACAAAGGAATAACGCGCCCAATGCTCACCGCCCTCAATGCTTTCCAAAAGGAAGTAGTTGCGGCTGCTGCGTCTTACATTGTCCAAAAACGCCAGCGGCGTCAGCATATCCGCCAGGCATTCCTTAGCTACAGGCACAGCCTTGTAGTCCTTTGCATACTGCATGACCTGCTCCAAAGATAAATTCAACATTTTGTCACCTCATCTGCTTATTTTCACCCGTGTCAACAAAAAAGCCTGTCCTCGTACTGCTCGCTCTGAGCAATATCAAGGACAGGCTATAAATTCTTATACCTGCGGTACCACCTTGCTTCGCCGTACATCGGCGCTCTCTCGCAGAATGCTGACACATTCCTCACCCTTAACGCCGGTGTAACGTTGCCGAATACTCTCGCCTAAGCGATTTGACAGCACCCTCAACGGTCCATTTATCAGCCTGCATCTCTATCCGGCTCCCACCTGCCCGAACTCTCTGTAAGCGCATCTGCTGACTTGATCTCCGTCTCAACGGTTTGTAGTCTTTTTTGAAGTTGTGCCTAGTGTATCACTCTGCATTAATAGTGTCAAGAAAATATTACACTTTGCGTACTTCCGATTATTTTACAGCAAATAATGTAAAGCAGGTTACAGTTTCAAAATAACTGCGCAACAGCAAGCAAGGCAAAGTTTACGCAAGTTTTTCTTCTCCATAAGAAAAACTCACCAAAATCTCAAAGTTTTTCTTTTGTAAACGAAAAACTTCTGATTTTTAAGCATTTTTTATTTTATAGGCGAAAAACTTTGGAGTTAAAAATTTCTTTATACAAGCGAAAAAAGGCGGTGCACTCACACCGCCCCAAGGCTTCAGGTAAAAACATACTATTTCATACACGCATCACGCGGCAGTCCCAGCTGCTCGCAGATGTCGCCCCATTTTTGCTGACGTGTTTTCATCGCCAGAAGCTCCTCCACGCTCTTGTCGCAGTGGCGCGCCAAGAACATTGCGCGCTTCACCTGATGCGAAGCATAACCCATGCGCATGTATTTGTCTACCAGCTTTTTATCCAGACCGAACAAACGGTGAATGCGGTCAACCTTGTACTCATGCTCGGCACGCGCCAGCTTCTCCGGCGTCAGCCCCAGCAGATAATCAACACGCGTCCAAACGTATTTATCGCGCAGCTGCGCCACCTCCTTCACCGGCTTTTTCGCTGCGTAGGCATGCAGGCACAGCTTTTTCAGCTCCATGTAGCTGATGCCTCTGTCAAAAAGCTCGCCAAGCTCCTCCTTGTCAAAGAGAAAGCTGTCATGCAGGCCGTTCACTGCCTTTTCCTTATCCATGGGCTTCTTGCCTGCGGCGCTGGCAGTTGCTCCGCCAACAACAAAAAGACCGCAGAGCATCAGGCAGATTAAAAGTGTTATCTTTTTCATTTTGCACCTCTTTGTGAATATTTAATTATCAAATGGGCATTTTTCTTGATTCTTGCTAAAATTTTCTCCTGTTCATCTTTTGTATAGCCAATTACATCTTTGATTTCGTATTTCGGTAAAACGCATAAAAGGCTGTGAAATCCATCTTCTGCATTAGGTGTTTCCACGTATACTAAAACAGTACCGTCCGCTTTCATTTCCGAATGCGTATATTCAGTTCCATCATTTAATGTCAAATATGGATAAATCATATTAAGCACCATCCTTTCATACGTATTATAGCATATCTGCAAGTTTAGAAAAAGCTATATAAAAGTGGCGGCGCATTTGCGCCGCCGTAAGGTTAAGAGTTAGAAGCTGTATTCATAGCCAACCATGAAGTTAATACCAGTGGTGTAATAGCCATAGGTAGTTTCATCAGGGCCTTTAGAGGTAGTGTAATCTTTTCTGTCTAACAAGTTATTGATATGGAGGAATGCTTTCTGATTTTTTTCAGGAGCATAGGAGAAGTGCAAATCAGTATACAGGGCAGGTTTCATTCTGTCATGAACAGCAGAGGTGCCATCTGTTCTCATACCAATATAGTTAGCGCTCAAAGCACTTGCAAACTTATCTGCATGATAATTTACGCCCATGTTGAATTGGAACTGGTTGTTGTATTTAATCCATTCACCACCTGCACTGCTGCTGGTTTTGAAAGATTTTTGCTTCGGATTGCTGTAGGTAACACCCCAGAAGGAATCTAAATTATCGTTATGTTTAACATTCAAAGACAGCTCAACGCCGGTATTTTTAACGTCAGTATTGCTATAAATCAAATTGCCTTCTGCTGCAGTACCGCTAATGCTTTCAATAGCGTCTTTGACATCATAATTGAAGACTGCCAATCTCCAAGAACGGTTTGCTTCGTTGAGCTTATAACCCATTTCATAGTGTACGCCATGCTCCGGTTTCAAATCTACAGACGGTAAAATAACGCTGCCACCAAAGATTTTAGTCAGTTCAGGTAATCTGTAGGATTTACCTGCTTTAGCATAGAAGGAGCTGTTGTCAGTCAAATCACGGATATACTGAATTTCCGGAGTAAATTTACTCTGATTCATCTGTACAGTTTTAGTAGTAATGCCTGTACTCAGGTCAGTGTTATCACCCTTAGCATTTCTTACAAATGTTTCGCGCAGATTAACAATCAACTTATCGGCATCAGTCATCTGCCAATCATAGGATGCATAGAGAGAGTAAATATCACGATTATAATTGCCAGTACGCTCCGGTTTAGCAGGAGTGTTACCCATTTTCTTAGCTGCAGAACCATAAACATCCAGTTCCTCACGTTTGAAGGATGCACCTAAAAGGAATTTATCTTTCTCGTTAACATCAAATACCTTCTGCACGTTGAGATTGGTGTTGTAGCCTTTACGCCAGCTATATTTAATTGCTTTACTGATTGTACCATCTTTCTTCCAGGTAATCTGGTCATAATTTCTTTCCTGCGTACCATAGGAGAGGTTAGAAGTAAAACCATGCTTATCATCAATTGCTAAAGCAAAGGTATTGTTATGGTCATCATATTCTTTTCTTTGATAAGGACTCTTAAGATATGTGTTGTCGATTACATCCATCACATTATTGTTCTCTACATAATTATGTGTGAATTTTACATTGTCATTAATATTGTAGTTCCACAGGATACCCTTGCTTTCGCCCTTGATATAATCATAATGGCGATAGGAAGTCTTACCCATAGCAGTATTTTTAACAGTAGTTGTCATGTTAGATATCTTACCGCGATTTTCCAAAGATGCGGTTGCATTAAATCTATCGGCACCAACAGATACTGCATAACGCTCACGGCCATAATTACCTGCAGAAACTTTAACACTGTTTTTCACAGTATTTTTGGTAATAATATTGACAACACCGCCTGTAGCCTCAGAACCATATAATACAGAACCGCCGCCACGAACTATCTCTATTTTCTCAATCATATCAGACGGAATATCTTCCAGGTTATATTTACCATCCTGGTTCATCGGAACACCATCAACCATAACGAGAGTGCCTTTATCTACGCCACGAATAATAATTTTACTGGTCATAGAACCCATTGCTGCACCATTAGGACCTTGTGCACTTGACATAATTCCCAAAGCGTTTTGCAATACATCATAAGCGGAACCAGCACCACTGTTTTCAATTTTTTCTTTGGTAACTACTTCTACAGCAGCCGGAGTTTTTAAATCTTTAGTCTCCATTCTCTGTGCAGTAATAACCATCGGATCCAGAGAATACTCCTGCAACTCTTCAGCAAAAGCAGCTGCACTGCTCATCAAGGTACCGGTAATCAACGCCGTCATCAATAAGCCTTTTTTCATCTTCATATTTACTCATACTCCTATTAAAAATATTTATTGAAAAGCCCTCACACATCCAATCTTTCATGGTCATATGCACTGGCTTCACAATAGACAAAATAGTATTTATACACCAACTCATCTAGTTAATATTATATCTTATTTTAAACTATATAGCTACTTTATAGGCAAGATTTTTATGAGAATTTTTACAAAGAAAAAAATCACCGCCAGATTCGTCTTCAATCATGGCGGTAATCACTTTTTATCAGTTTGTATCCCTAGGCGCTCATTTTAGCAGCCAGCGCACGTACTTCCTTTACCGAAAGCTTAGAGTACTTGACAATCTTATCTATGCATACATTATCTGCCAGCATCTCTTTAGCTAAACTGATGCGCGCTTCCTTTTGCGCTTTAGCAGCTTTAGCTTCATATTTTTTCGCCATTTTTTCCAAGGCTTCTTTTTCACGCTTCGCTATAAGCTTTTCCATTACATCGCCCATTTTATCTAAGCCCTCCTTCTCTTCTTTAAAGTATCTAATTTTTTCAGCAAGCTTTTTATAATGCATATCATCAGGGTTCTTGCAGCAAAAGTCATGCATCAGCATTCCTAAAGGAGTGTCATTATGAATTTTGGCGTTAACGTAGATAATATGCGAGCCATCTGCAAAGCTGCTACCGTTCTCATCTATCGTTCTATGAATATGATAAATCGGCAACAGTCCTTTAAGAACATCTTCCCTGGTAATGAAAATAACATAGTTCTCAGGGATTTTGTCAAAATATTCACCCTTAGGCAAGCTTTTGGCATCCAACAGGCTCATATGATAGCGTGCTCTTTGAGGAATGGCGCCACTGCTTTCATTCTGTACTTCGACATTAAACTTGGTGCCATCAGCTTTCTCAGCTAAAATATCGAGCTGCAAATCCCGTCCTTGAAGATTTTTAAGACGTTTTTGTGTAGATACTTTCTTTACTTTGATTGTATCATTTTCTAAGATAATCCGCAATATAAATTGCGTGCGCTCTATATCATCTTCAAAAATCTTGGTCATAAACGGGTCATCCATAAGAGTAAATTCTTTAATTGAATTCAATAAATCTTGCTTTACTTTTACCATTTGTTATTTATAGCCTTTCTTCTGATTTTTCTGACTAGTCTTTGTGTTTATTATATTAACAGAGAAGGTTACAATAGTCAAGTTATTTTTCTGAAAATTCGCTTTTATTTTTGCAGTATATTAAAAGGCGGCGCAAACGCGCCGCCGTAAAGGTTAAGTATTATTAAAACTTATATGTGTAAGTAAGCAGGAAGCTTGTCGGAACAGCATAATAATCAGAGCCAGAATGGTTCAAGTTATCTTGTCTGTTAAGCAAGTTATCAATAGTTAAAGTTATATCGCTATTTTTATCAGGGCTATAAGTAGCATTTAAAGTAGTGATGAAATAAGGTTTAGTCTTAGAAGAATGTGCACTGCTCGGAGTATTTACACGATCAGCCAGATAACTGCCAGTTAAGCTAGTTCTCAGTTTATCTTTAGCATAGGTAATACCGCCATTAAGCTGCCAACGACCGAATTTTCTATCCCAGTAGGTTTTACCGCTATGAGCCTTAACCTTCGGATCGCCATAGTTCACGCCATAATTGTAAGAGAAGCCATTGTCCCCTTGAATATCACAAGTAAGCTCTACACCAGTATTTTTAAAATCTTCGTTTTTATACTTGTATTCAGCCTTACTTGCAGTCCAAGTAGCAGAAATATTATCTTTTATATCAATATGATACAATGCTGCTTTCCAGCTATGGCTATCAGATACTTTTTTCCAACCCAATTCGTAGTTTTTACCTGTTTGTGGTTTTAAATCAGGATTCGGTTTTGCAGTTTCACTGGCACCATTCATCTGAGCATAAGTCGGCATAATGAAAGATTCTGTATAGCTTGCATAAATTGTCTGATCATCATCCAATTTATGGATATATTGTACTGCACCACTAAAGTTATTATAGTTTTGATCTCTGAACGCATTAGTAGTCCAAGTTTCGCGAGCACCAAAAATCATAGAGTTTTTGTCATCAAACTTTTGATCCCATTGACCAAAAACTGCCCAAATATCACGACTTAATGAACCGCCACTAAATACTGACTTCTCATACATTTCATGCTGATAATCTACACCAAGAACTGCTTGAGATTTCTCGCCAATATCCCAGTTACGTTGTAAATCAGCACCAACAGTGGAATTTCTCTCTTTCGTATGATAGATGCTAAATTTTTTGTTACCGCAAGTAGTACTACTAGTAGTTGTATTATAGAAAGACGGTCCTTCAGATTCTGTATTAGTAATATTATAATAAACACTAGCTTTATAATTGTTGTCTTTATAATTCAGTTGAAAATTGTTTTGTTTTGTGGTATACAAACGACCATTAAACTGATCTCCAACGCTAGCATTACCTTTCTCTACATCCGTAAAAAATCTCTCATAGTTTACCTGAGATTCATAATAATTGTAAGCAAGACTCAGGTTGTCATTGAAATTATAACCAATATTTACACTTTGTTTTTTTACATCATCGGCATCGGTTCTAGTTTCACCTTTCAAATTAGGGGTTGTTTCACCTTTTTTCTGATAGTTAACATCGCTCAAACTACGATAGTTAACTCTACCCATTTTCTCCAAAGAATAACCAGCAGTAAATTTCTCATCGCCAACATTTACCTTATAGTTTTGATGGCTTCTATTACCATAGCCCACGCTCACTGAATTACTACCTTTTTTCTTAGTAATAATATTGATTACGCCACCCATAGCCTCAGAGCCATAAAGTACGGAACCACCGCTTTTTACGATTTCAATACGTTCAATACTTTCTGTCGGAATAGATTCCAAGTTATATTTACCGCGCCAAGAAATGGGATTACCATTTACTAATACTAATGTGCCATTACTGATACCACGAATATTAACCTCATTAATCATTGTACCCATCGAAGTACCCAAAGGGCCAAAGGATTTGTACTCAATACCTGCTTGTTTGCCTAAAACTTCAGCAATACTATTGGAACCAGAATCCTCCAATTGTTTTGAAGTAATTACAGTTGTACTTGCAGGAACATCGACATCACGCTTCTCCGTTCTAGTTGCCGTTACAACCATCTGGTCAAGCGAATACTCCTGCAGCTCTTCAGCAAATACGTTTGTACCCCCCCATATTACACTACCGGTAATGAGGGCCGTCATCAATAAACCCTTGGAAAAATTACTCTTCATGTTTACTCATACTCCTATGAAAATATATTTATCGAAAAGTCCCTGCATATCCAGTCTTTCATGGTCATATGCCGGCGGCTTCACAATAGACGAAACAATGTCTGTATATCAACTCATCTAGTTAATATTATATATCATTTCAAACCATTTATCCACTTAATCTTCATAATTTTTCATAGAAAATCAAAAGAAAAAAGCGGTACTAACGCACCGCTTTTTCAGTTAATATTTAAGGCTGTAAATGTAATCAATTTTGATGTTTTTATAATTAACTGCTAAAACCCTTTCAAAAACTCCTCCGGCTCTAAAACAACACAGTCACCATAAACCAAATGTGCCAGCTTCTGCACCGACCATACGCAATTCTGATGACCGATAAAAATGTATTTTTCATCAAGCAGAGCTACATTCCCGTTTTTTACCGCTCGCAAATTTTCTAAGCTCTTATCAGCAAAAAACTCACCCAGCAATTTCTCATCCTTAGCCTTATTATCCTTCCATGGCTTTGCAAGAAAGAAAAAATCCGGATTTATTTCTATCATGACCTCTTTATTGACTGTCTGTCCGGTATTCATTCCCAAATCTGCAATACCGTTTCTTATCTTGGCATGCTTGCAGATATCATCATACATGCAACCCTTGCCTCCATAGGACGTGTAATTTGCTGATACAAGAACAGTACTTTTACTGTAATGAAGCTCTTGTGGTATATTGCGTTCAATCCTCGCCAGCTTATCGTTCATTTTTTGGACTAAAATCTTACCACGCTGCTCTTCACCTACTAGCCGGGAAAGCTTGATAATTTCATTTTTGACTTCTTCTATATTTGTAGACAGCCTTACAACATAAACAGGTATCCCCATATCACGATAAGACTGAATTTTATCTGCACCAATTACCTCATTAACAATGAATATATCCGGCTTTAAAGCCAGAACTGCTTCCAATCCCGGATTTGTAATCTTATTTTCGACCAATGAACTTACCATATTGCCAAACGATTTTGCCGAGTTATCCATATTTTTAGATACAGACAGCATTTTTTCAGGCTCCACTAATCCCAAAAGGATATTATCAAGATAAATATTGTTGGTCATAATTTTTTCCGGCTTCTTCTTTAGTTTTACCTGATAACCGGTATCGTCCGTTACAACGATTGCGTTATCTTTGCCTGCAAGCTTCGCAGATTGGCCAAAGTTTTCTGTTGCGCATCCGGAAAGAATACAGGCTATAACAAGCATAAGGATTAAGCGATACATGGTTTCCCTTTCAAATTTAAATAAATATTACTTTACCGGCAAATATTGCCGGTGTTTTTAAATAAAGCTATTTTTAAAAAGGCGGCGCAAGCGCGCCGCCAAACTCAAATGATGTTAAAAGCTGAAGTTATAAGTTAAAGTCCAATTAAAGGGCAGGTCATAATACTCATATGTGCTTACAGGTTCAGTTCTGTCCAAAATGTTACGCAAATTCAATACAGCTGATTGATTTTCTGTTGGTCTGTAAGTAAATGCAGCATTTACCAAAAATCTATTTTTCAAATCATGGTCATATCCTGAATTGCCACCATATTTGTAGCTACTTGGCTCTCTATCAGCCAATACAAGACAATTTAAATTTGCAGAGAACTTGTTAAGAGTATAGTCTACGCCTGCATTCAACTGCATACGTGCAGATTCTTGCGCCCATTTATGAGTGTCATCATCGTAAGACTTAGGATTCTGATAAGTAGCACTAATATTGTAATCCCATTTATCACTAAGCTTCTTTAAATACTCTAATTCTACGCCAGTATTTTCAAATTTACCCATATTAACTTGAATTTTATTTTTGGGATCAGGCAGCCAATCAAAATATTTCCATTTGAATTTATTCTTATAGTCCATATTAAAGATTGCCAACTTTGTAGATGAAGTATCAGTAATATGTTTTAAACCAGTCTCATATGTCCAGCCTTCTTCAGGTTTAATGCCATTCTTCTTAATAATATCAGCAGATGTACCACCAGAAGAAGTATGAGAATTTATAGCAGGCATTTCAAAAGCTTTACCAATGTTAGTATACCATGATAATGTATCATTAATTTTGTACAATGTCTGCAATTGCGGTAATAATACATTATTGTTATTGTCTTCAAAATCAGTAGCTCTATAAGTTTCACCACGTAAACCTATCGTAGAACTAAATTTATCATCAAATTTCTTATGATACGAAATATAAGCACCATAGCTATTTCTGTCATTATCAGCCTTATCTGCAAATGTTTGGTCATATTTTTCATGTTTTAAGGTAAGACCGAATATTAAGCTATCTTCGCCAAAATCCCACTTCTTCTGACTGTCGACATAAATATTAGAAGCAGTATAGTTACTTGTATCACCACCACGCTTTGCACTACCATTAGTTGCAACATTCATAGCTTCAACTTTTTTGCTATTGTATGCTAAAGTAGTCTTTGTCTGATTTTCATTATCACTATAAATTAAACTTGCAGCATGTTTTGTATCATGATAAGCATATCTCGTTAAAACAATTTCGCCGGTTTTATAATCTCTCTGTCCATACATAGGATTCATTTTTGAATAATTCCATGTAAACTGAAGATTAGGAGATAATGCTAAACTAGTAAACACATTTGTTCTTTGATATTTTTCATTAACTCTATATGTACCATTAGGTGTCTGAATAACACCCGTTTTAGTTTTATTCAAAGCATCTGGTCTATCCATTTGTGCATGCTCAAATTTATCAACATAATCTTTACCAAAAGAAGCAATAAAACCTTCGCCTTGAGTGGTAACGCTATATTTGTTCAAATAATTACCACCAGTGGCACTAAGAGTTGTTTTTGTTTCTCCATTCCCTTTCTTAGTAATAATATTTATAACACCGCCAAGTGCTTCAGCACCATAAAGTACAGAGTTAGCACCTTTAACAACTTCTATTCTTTCAATAGCACTAACCGGAATTGCACTTACAGATGCATAATTATTAATATTAATAGGTGCACCATTTACCATAACTAAGGCGCCCTTGTCGAAGCCGCGTAAATAAACACGACTATAGCTGGAACCCAAGTCATCGCCACCAGGACCATAAGAATAATCAGTAACACCTGCAACTCTTCTTAGTGCTTCCATAGTAGTTGTAGCACCATTTTTTTCAATTTCTTTGGCATTAATAACGCTGACAGCAGCAGGTGTTTCCAAATCCCTGGTTTCAGTTCTTTGCGCCGTTACAACCATCTGGTCAAGCGTATACTCCTGCAGCTCTTCTGCAAATACGTTCGTCCCCCCCCACATTACACTACCAGTAATGAGGGCTGTCATCAGCATGCCCTTGGAAAAATTAGACTTCATGTTTACTCATACTCCTTACAAATATTTATTTTGACCACCCTTCCCCCGCCCAGTCTTGCATGGTCACAGGCTACTAAGTGCATCAAGCAAAATTATAAGCTATACGGCAATATAGCTATAAAAAATGCGCCCTTGCTTTTATAATCAGCAAAGGCGCAAGTTGCTCTTCTGATAGTATACAGGAAAAGCTCTAACAAAATTATAATTGTTTAGAACTTTTTCTTACTTACAAATAGTATACTATATAAATTGCTTTGACGCAATATATATTCCTATTTATTATTAAATTCGATTAGGAAATTTTTCTTTCAACCACAAAAACAGTATCGGCAGCACCAACAGTGTAAATACCGTTGATGTTATCATACCTCCGATGATTACCCACGCCATGCTCACGCGCGTTTCCGAGCCTGCGCTCAGCGAAAGCGCTGTCGGCAGCATCCCCACCACCATCGTCAGCGCTGTCATAAAGATAGGCTTCAGACGAGTTTTGCCTGCTTCGATTACCGCAGCCTTCGCCGTCATGCCTTCATGCATCAGCGTCAGCGTATAGTCCAAAAGCAACGTGCCGTTTTTCGCTACCAAACCATCCATAACCAGAATACCGATAAGTGAATACAGATTGATTGTATTATGCGTCAGCAGCAAACAGAATATAGCGCCGATAATGCCAAGCGGCAGCGAAAACATACGGATGAACGGAGTAAATACCGATTCATAAAGCACTGCCAGCAGCAGGTAAATTAAAAGCAGTGACAGTGACAACGCCATAGCCATTTCGGCAAAGGAATCGTTCATCGTGGTCGCCTGACCGGAGAAAGCGTAGCTACTCTTAAGACCTGCGGCATTGAGCTTCTGCGTCAGCTCCTTAACTACCTCATTCAGCGGTCTGTCCGTCAGGTTGCACTGGATGTTGATGATGCGCTCCTTGTTCACGCGACGGATAGTAATAGGGCCTACGCCCTCTTCTACGTCGGCAAGGTCGCCAAGAAAGACGCTTCCTCTGCCTGTCTGCACCGGAATAGCGCGCACGTCTTCAATATCATAGCCACTGCCACCGGCAAAGCGTACTGCAATATCGGTGTCATTGCCATGGTTTTGCACATCGTTCGCCAGCACACCGGCGCTACGTCCGCCAATAGCGGCGTTAAAGGACTGCGCCACGTCATTGACTGTCGCGTGATAATATTTCAGCTTGTCGCGGTCTACTGTCACCTTCAGCTCCGGCATGCCCTTTACATAGGAATTTTTGATATCCTTCAGGCCTGCAGTCGAAGCAAAAATCTGCTCCACCTTAGCGGAATCAGCCACAAGCTGGTCCATATCGCTGCCCTTAAGCTCCACCTGTACCGGCGAGCGCACAAGGTTGCGACCGCCCGAAACACCGGTAACGGATGACTGAATCTCATTGACGCGCACCTTGATTTCGCCAAGATTCTGCTTGGCAAAGCTGCGGATGCCCTGTGCTACCTGCCAGACATCCTTACTTCGCTCATCGCTGCTTTTGAGCGCGATAACCAGCTTGCCCATGCTCTGTGTGGTCGTTACATTAGTCATATAATGCTCGATTTCCGGCACCTTGGTCAAATAATCCTCAAACAGCAGCAAGGCCTCGTTGGTTTGGTCAGCGTTAAAGCCCGTAGGCAGCTCAATATTCACCTGAATCGCGCTTTCGTCGGTACGCGGCATGTATTCCGAGCCAACGATACCAAGCGGTACCAGCGCCACCGCCACCGCGAAGGCTGCCAGCACTCCCAGCACCAGCTTCTTCGGCTTTTCGATGCATTTGCGCAGCAAAACATCATATTTGGCAATCGTCTGCGCCTCAAAGGCATCCAGCCTGCTCCACAGCTTGCCCTTAGGCTCCTCCACTCCATTTTTATAAAAGCGCGAAGCCAGCATCGGTGTCAGCGTAAAGGATACGACAAGCGACATCAGCGTAGCAAAAACAATCGTCATGCCAAACTGCTTGAAGAACTGTCCTGTCGCACTCTGCATGAAGGCAATCGGTAAAAATACCACCACGTCGCAAAGCGTCATAGCAATTGCTGCCATGCCAATCTCATTACGGCCTTCCTCCGCTGCCACGTCGGCGCTTTTGCCCATCGCCAGAAAGCGATGGATATTCTCCAACACAACAATGGAGTCATCGACAAGAATACCGATACACAGCGCCATACCCATAAGTGACATCATATTGAAGGTAAAGCCTGCCAGATACATCAGGAAGAAGGTTGCAATAAGTGAGGTCGGAATGGCAATCATAACTGCCATAGAGGACTTCCAGCCACGCAGGAACAAATATAAAACGAGTCCTGTAGTCACAAGACCTTCGAGCAGCGTTTTTAGCGTGTTGCTTAGGGAATCGCGCACGAAATGCGACTGATCATAGACAACAGTAAAAACGTAGTCCGGATAATCCTTACGCAGCGTTTCCAGCTGCTGCAGCACGCCATCTGCTGTGTCGACGATATTGGCACCGCTGGCCTTGTATACCTCCAGTGATACCGCCTCGTTACCGTCAACACGGCTATAGGCCACAGCACGCTTATCCTTGGCCTGCACGTTAGCCACCTGCCCCAGCTCGATATACCTGCCGCCTGCACCCTTAAGCTGCAGATGCTGAATCTCCTCCGGAGCCTTATACTGCGCCTGCAGACGCACGGTTTTTTCCAAAGCATCGGTATAGACGGAGCCGGAAGAAACAATAACGTTTTCCTTGCGCACCGCTGTAATAATATCCTGCAGCGTCAGTCCGTAATAATTGAGCTTATCCTTATCTACCTCGATTGCGATTTCCTTGGCACGTCCGCCGGTAACGTCAACATCAGCTACGCCGGCTGCCTGCTGCAAGCGCTCCTTAAAGCTGCTGTCTGCCAAGGCAAAAATATCGTCCAGATTATCCTTGGACGTTGCTGCAATCTGGATAATCGGATATTCTTCGGAAGAACGTTTGAGCACTGCAGGCTCATCAATATCCTCCGGCAGATTTTTACGAATACGGCTGACCTTTTTGGTTGCCTCAATCGCTACCATATCAGCATCAGCCTGACTGTCCAGCTCGACAAAAATCTCCGCACGTCCGGGACGTGTAGCGGAACGCACCTGCTTAAAGTGCGAAATTGAGGACAGCTCGTCCTCAATCGGCTTCGTCACCTGCTGTTCAACGGATTCCGTACTGGCGCCGGGATAGTTGACAATGACGCTGATAAATTTAGAGTCTACGTCCGGCAACAGCTCCACGCCAATGCGAAAGAAGCTGATAAGACCGAGGACGCAGACTAATATGTAAATCATGCAGATACCGATAGGCCGTTTAATAGAAAAGCGTGTAATATTCATTACTTCGCCTCCTCCTTGGCCACCTCAACCACCATGCCGTCACGCAGACGCGCAAGATTATCAAGTATAACCGTTTCGCCTATCTTCACACCCTGCACTATTTCAATACTTTCATTATTACTTGCACCGGTAGTAACAGGCTTTTTCAGAGCTTTATTACCCTTGCCCAGCACATAGACAAAATATTTGCCATCCCGTTCGAGAACGGCATTTTTAGGTAAATATATAGTGGATGGCTTTTGCAGAAAACGCAATTCACCCTTGACAAACAAGCCTGCCTTTACGTTGGAGCCAGGCTCATCCAGCCTGATGCGGAGGGTAAATTTGTTTGTTTCCCTGCTTCTTACAGGGCTCACATAAACAACAGTACCCCGGCATATTTCGCCAATCGCCTCCAGCTTCAGCTCGACCTGCGTGCCAACGGTCACAGAAGCAGCCTCGGCCTCTGTAATATCGCAGTCCACTGTAAAACCACTGTCATCTAAAAGGGTAAGCAGCCTGCTCCCTGCAGGCGCATAGCCACCCACTTCTGCATCGCGGTAGGTAATAATACCTGCGCGTGGTGCCTTAAAAATCAGATCGTGATACTTGTTTTGCGCAATAATGTACTCCTGCTCGCGTCTGGCAGCAATCTGCTCCTGACGGTAAACCTGCGACGGTGTGCCATCATAGCTTTCCTGCTGCGCCAAAGCATCGTACTGCGCTTTTTTATTAGCCAGCGTCTGCTCCATGCTGTCCAGCTCGGACTTGGAAACAGCGCCCTGCGCATACAGCTTGCGGTAACGCTCCGCGTTGACCTGCGCCAGCTTATAATCTGCCTCATAACGGGTAAGGCTGGTGCTGTAGCTCACGTCCGTTGTTGCCGCATTGGCTCCGGCCTCGGCATAGCGTGCCTGGGCCTTGAGCATTTCGGCGCGGGCATCATCAAGATGCTGCACCAGGAGGATATCTCCGGCCTGCACCTTGCTGCCCAAATCCACATTAATCTCATCGACGATACCGGCATACTTATTGACGATATCAATCTGTGCCTTGGCCTTGAGCTGTCCAAAAAGATTAATGCTTTTATACAATGGTCGCCTGCTCACTACCTGCGTGTGCACAATAGGTTTCATTACTGCTTTTTTTGACGTAGACTGGTTGGAGAGATGCCTGAGGCCCAGTGTCAAGGTAATGCCTATCACACAGATAGCAAGCAGACTAAGGAGTTTGTGTTGTAATATATAGTTTTTTGCCTGAGTAAAATCGGGGCGCAGCATTATTTCGCTGCTGCTTGCGCATCAGCAGCCACTGCCTGTTGGCAGACTTCCAGCATAGCCTCAGCAAAGCTGCCTGCCGGAACCGGAACAAACTTCAGCTCTTTGGCCTGATGGCTCAGCAGAGTTTTCTTGCTGCCATAAACATCCATCGCCTCTACGCCGTAGGTTTTATCCTGCAGATTAAAGGTCATAACTATTTCGCAGTACTGCACCTTCTCTTTTTTAGCCAGAGAAGCCTTGTATTTTTCATTGAGCTTTTTCAGCATATCCTTATCGGTAAAAACGGTTTTCGTCAGCACGGAAATAATATTTTTATCGGGCAGGCCGTTAGTAACCTTGCTGAAGGTCAGGGAATCCATATCGTAAGCATAAATACCTACGTTATTTTCTACAACAATAGACCAACGTGCCTGCTCCTGTTCTTCTTCGCTCGGTTTAGGCATCATGCTGATTTCCCAGTTCATGCCCTCCTGAGTTGCAGGCTTTTTGTCTGCATCAGCAGCAAATGCGGTCGCACAGCAAAATAAGGTTACTAATAAAATAAGCAGCTTTTTCATGAAAACTCCACTCCTTTATATTTCAATATACCTATTAGTATACTATACTCTTATCTTTAATTCAAATTTCTTACAATACGAATTATATTTTCCTTAGACAGCTTCTGTAGCGTATAATAATTGGCCTGCATAGCGGCGGCAACCTTCTTTGCCAGGCCCAGCTTGATAAAATCGCTTTCCGTATCAATCACTACTGAAGTAATTTTAGCCTTGGCTATTTTTTCGGCAATACTTATCGCTGCAGCTACAGGATCCTTTTCACCCTCATGCACGGCATTCGCGCGTCCGTCGGTAACAACAATCAGAATCGGCTCCAGCTCGCTGTCACGCTTGTTCAAAAGCGCCAACGTCTGCAGCGACAGCGCCAAGCCGTCTGCCAGCGGCGTTTTACCACCGGTCGGCATTTCTGCCAGACGCTTCTGCGCCAGGTCCACGCTGCGGGTAATCGGCAGCAGCATATCCGCCTTATCACGACGGAAAGCAATCATGCCTACGCGGTCACGCTTTTGGTACGCCTCCTGCAGCATGTAGAAAATGGCACCCTTAACAGCGCGCATACGCTCACGTGCACCCATGGAGCCGCTGGCATCCACAGCAAACAGGAAGGTGTTGCCGATGCGTTTTTCGCGCACCTTTTGGCGTAAATCCTCTTCCTTGATGTTCAGCGCACAGCCGTTATCCTCACGCAAACGCTGAAACGGCGCTGCAGCACGAATGGTTGCGTCAAAAGCCAAGTCCGTAACCTTGCTTTTAGGCTGTTCGGCGCGCACATAACGTCCCTGCTTCAGGTCAGTCTTGGTCACGCTGCGTTTGCCGCTGCCACGGCGCACATTGCGGTCCTTGCCCATATCCAGCAGCATCTTCGGCAGACGGAAGCTTTTGTCGATATCGGCCAGCTGCTCCTCCGGTGCCAGATTGCTGTTATTGTGCTCCTGCTGCTGCTCGTCCTCGTCGCTTTCGTCGTCCTCGTCCTCATCGTCGGAAGCATCGTCATCTTCGTCATCCTCGCCGTTATCCAAGGGCGGTGGCGGCGGCAGCTGGTTATCTTCGTTGTCCTCGTCGTTATTTTCATCGTCAGGATTATCTTCGTTATCCTGCTCGTTTTCATCTTCGTTTTGGTTATCGTCCTGTTGCTCCTGCTCCTCGGGCTGTTGCTCGGGCGGCTTGCGCATACGGTGCGGCAGCACGAACTGCGCTGCCTCCTCCACGTCCTTCGGCAGCACGTAAGCGCGCCCCGCCAGGGCGGCAATAGCGCGCGCAGCCTCGAGCAGATAAATTTCCGCACGATGGCCGGCACAAAAAGCCTGCGAGCACAGCTGAGCGGCAAGCATCAGCATCGCATCGCTCACCTCAACCTGCGGCAGCAGCTCACGCGCTGCCTTAACCTTCGCTGCCAGTGCAGCAGTTTCTTCCGCATACTGCTCACAAAACGCAAGGGTATTGTTACTATATGCTAAGGCACGTTGGATAACCTCCACGCGCTGGCCGATATCCTGCAGCGCCTGCATATCTGCGTACATGCCGAAGCGGTCCAGAATATGTCCGGGCAGAGTGCCCTCCTCCGGATTCATCGTAGCAATAACGGTCGTGCGCACCTCATGGCTGCAGCTGATACCGTCACGCTCTACATTGTTGATGCCTGCGCTGTTGGCATCCAAGGCCGCAGTCAGCAGCTCCTGACGCAGCAGATTAGCTTCATCAATATAAAGAATGTTATCCGTAGCACGTGCCAGAATGCCCGGTGAAAAGCGTTTTTCGCCCAGACTTACGGCAGCCTCCAGGTCAATGCTACCAAAAAGCATATCCTCTGTTACATTCAGCGGCAACGTCAGCATCCTTTGCGCACCAATCAAACTCTGCACACTGCGGGCCAGCACGGATTTTGCCGTACCCTTGGCACCGCCTATGAGCAGGCCGCCTGCTCTGCGGTTGACCAGAGCAATGAGCAAGGCCGTTTTAGCCTCCTCCTGCCCCACGACCGCAACAAAGGGATAGAGATTATTTTTCAGCATAGTCAACGCTCCTTAGGCTTCGGCAGCCAAAAAGCTTTCTACCTTATTCCAATCCAGCTCGCCCTCTTCAAACGGACGGCGGCGCATACGGTGCGGCAGCACCAGCTTAGCTGCTTCCTTCAAATCATCAAGGTTAGCCTGCTTGCGACCATTGAAGGCAGCCAAGGTCAGCGCTGTTTTGATAACAGTAATATCTGCACGGTGGCCGTCTACACCCAGCTCAACAGAAAGCTTGGCCACAGTTTCCAGCAGCTTGTCATCAATAGTTACCTCCGGCAGCAGCTTGCCGGCAGCAATAATTTTTTCTGCCAGCTCCTCCTGTGCTTCCTTATAACCAGCGATAAAGCTTTCAGCATCGTTTTCATAAGCCAGACGGCGTTTGATTACCTCTACGCGCTGCAGCGGGTCATGCTCGCCGGTCACAACAACGCTCAGACCAAAGCGGTCCAAAAGCTGCGGGCGGATGTCACCCTCTTCGGGGTTCATCGTGCCAACCAGCACAAAGCGTGCGGGGTGGGAATAGGAAACGCCCTCACGCTCAACAGTGTTTACGCCCATGGCAGCGGCGTCCAGCAGAACGTCTACAACGTGGTCATCCAACAGGTTGATTTCGTCTACATATAAAATGTTACGGTTGGCCTGCGCCAAAATACCTGGTTCAAACTTTTTCTCGCCATGCTTAATCGCATGCTCAATGTCCAATGTACCGACAACGCGGTCCTCTGTAGCACTTACAGGCAACTCAACCACGCGCATGTTGATGGTTTCCTCCGGCAAGGTGCCTTCTGCCTGCAGCTTGGCAGTGCAGTCATCGCACAGCTGGCTGCTGTGCGGGTCACAGTGGAAGCGACAGCCGTGCACAGCCGCCATCGGCGGCAGCAGCTCGGCGAGAGCGCGTACAGCAGTGGATTTGGCCGTGCCCTTTTCACCTTTAATCAAAACACCGCCCAAAGCCGGGTTAATAACATTTAAAATCAGGGACAGCTTCATTTCCTCCTGTCCTACAATCGCAGTAAAAGGATATACAGCAGTACGTTTCATTTATATTCCTCCATTTATTAAAAAGAGCTATCAATAAAATATGTATCTAATTATACAGTGTCTACTAGGTATACACGCAAGCGATTTAGTGAAAATTTTTATTCATCGCCGCGTTCTTCGATTTCGCCTTCGATATTCAGCAACAACTCCTGCAGTGACTGCTTAGTCTGCGGCTTGGCGTTCCACAGCTGGCGCTGCTCCGCCTCCAGTAAAACCTCCGTCAGTCTGCGCAAAGCCCAAGGATTAACCTCAGCAAACCATTTTTGCATATCTTTGTCCAAAGCGTACTTTTCCGCAAACTTTTCATACATCCAGTCCTCCATAACAGCGCTGGTAGCATCCCATTGGAAGCAATTGTCAACATAGGTTGCCAAATCGCCTGCTCCCTTATAACCAAACTCCTTCATGCCCCGTATATATTTGGGATTAATCGCCTCACCGCGGAACAGACGCTTGACCTCCTCTGCCAGCGTGCGAATCACGACATGCTGACGGTCAGAGCTGTCACTGCAATAGTTTTTCGGCATCTTGCCGCTGAAATTACGCACTGCAGCAATCATGCCGCCACGGTAAGCGTTATAATCATCGGAATTCAACAAGTTAGACTCGCGGTTATCAATATTGCTTACAGTAACCTCCAGCTTTGCCATCCGCTCTGTAAACAGCTGCGGCCTGTACTGACCTTTTTCGCCCTCGCCATAGACATGTGCACCCCAACGCACATACACATCAGCAATATCGCCCAGGTCATCCCAATTGCGGGAAGCCAAAAGTGCGCTCACGCCCGCGCCATGCGCTCCCGGCGGATCGCCGAAAATGCGGTAGGATGCCTGCCTCCAAGCCAGCTCCTTATCCACGCCCTCGCTTTCTAATCGCTGAGATTCCTCCACCACATGCTTGCGCACAAAGTTGTCTTCAAAGCTCTCATCCAGTGCTGCCACCTGCTGCACTGCCTTATCCAGCCAGCAAACTGCTCCCGGCAGCGTATCACGGAACAGACTACTGATGCGTCCGGTAACATCAACACGTGGACGCTTCAGCTCATCAAGCGGAATAATCTCGATGCCTGTCACCTTCAAGGTTCCCTTCTGCCAAACAGGACGCACGCCCATCAGGCGCATAAATTCCGCCATACACTGACCATTAGAGCGCATGTTATAGGTCGCCCACAGCAAAATACCAACACTTTCGGGATAACGCCCTTCCTCCGCCACAAACTTGTTGATTACGTCCTCTGCCATCTGCGAACCGATTTTCCACGCTACGGGAGTAGGCAGCAGCTGCGGGTCAACACCGTAAAAATTTCGTCCTGTCGGCAAAATTTCGGCACCGCCGCTTGTAGGCGCACCGCCGGCGCTGGGCTCAATATATTCTGACTGCAGCGCACGGATACAGTTGCTGCGTTCCCAGGTAGTATGCGCCAGGCTGGGATACAGCTTGTCGCAGATGAAGCCGGCAATTTTTATAATATCCTGCTGCACAGTCTCATCCCAACACTTTACGCACTCCAACGCCCGCAATTTATCTTCGTGGACTACGAAACCATCATTTTGCAGCAGACGGATAATTTCCAGACATTGACCGTTGATTTTATCAAGCAGCATACCATAGCTCAAAATACCGTCCGGCAACAGCTTGCTGCTGTTGTCAATCAGTTTGTAATAATCGTAGCCGTAAGCCTGCGCCAAGGTTTTGGGCAGTGACGGCATATCAGGATTTTCCATGCGCACCAACGCATAAAGATATTCCGTAAGTTTTTCGCCCTGCGGCGGATTACCCATGATATGCAGGCCGGTAGTCATCTGCATATTCTTCAAATCCGTCAGATATGTGTGCAGATGACCTACATAATCGTCAAAATCAGCGGCATCCTCCTCACGTACCTCGTCTGTAAGGTCGGCAGCAGCAGCTTTCTCTCTGATTTGTGCCATCGGCTCGCTCAAATCGGCATCCTTATCAGCCTTAAAGTGCACATATTCCTCCAAAGCCTTTTCCAGCTCCGCCAGCTCATCATACACACCGCTGATGCTAAGCGGCGCCGAGAGATAACTGATGAGGCAGGCCGCACTGCGGCGTTTGGCCTGTATGCCCTCGCCTGTATCCACAACCCAATAGGGATAAACATTAGGTAAATCGCCGGTACAGATATCGGGATAGCATTCATCACCCATCGCTACACCCTTACCCGGAAGCCATTCTAAACTGCCGTGCGTACCGATATGCATCATAGCATCTGCGCCCCAGATATCGCGCAGCCAGTGATAAAAGCCCAAATAATGATGTGTCGGCGCGCAGTCTGGCGAATGATAGATTTTATCCGGATCCTCGCCAAATCCGCGCGGCGGTTGCATCGTAATAAAAATATTGCCATTCATCATGCCGGGAATCAACAGAAAATCATCATAAAAGAAAACCTCGCCCGGTGCTTCGCCCCAATCCTGCTCCAGGCGTTGCTGTACCTTTTCCGGCAGGGTCTTATAATAATCGCGGTATGCACTGACGAGGAGCTTGGCATCGGCATTATCAATCTGCTTTTCGCTCATATAGTCCCTGTCATTCGTCGCACCGGCAATCAGCTCGTCAATAAACTCCTGCCTGTCTGCCGGAATATGGTCAACGACATAACCTGCATCCCGCAAATCTTGCAGCAGCAGGCGCACGCTTTCAATACTGTCAATCGCCGAACAGCTGCCAATGTTGGAATTGGTCGACGGATGGTTGTGAAAAACAACGGCTATTTTCTTTTCGGCATTCGGCTTGATGCGCAAAAGTGCAAGCTTTTTGGCTTTGCGCACCAGCATATTCATGCGCTCCGCAATCTCCTGCGTAACCTGCTTGCCCTCAGCATCACGCTCCACTGTTGTCACCGGGCAGCTATGGATAATACCGTCAAACTCCGGCAGACTCACACTGTACGCCACCTCTACGGCACTCATGCCATCAAAGTTTTCATACCATTCCTGATATGAACGATACAAGGTATAGGCCTGCAGTACCGTGATATTGAGCTTGGTCAAATCATCAAGTGCGCAGGCACGGATGCTAAACAGTGAAAATTTTATAGTGTTGATGAAAACATCTGCATAACATTTGCCGTCCGCGCAAACATACTTGCTTAAGGCTTCTTTAAAGCCGCCGCAGCCGCTTGCGGCGTCAGGCGAGCTTGTGGAGAAGAAGCATAAGGCGTTGCACCCCAGCGCTTCAATCTCTCTAACTACCGCATCTGCAAAAACGGTATTGCCCCACAGCCAGTCACTGCGGAAGAAAACTACTGCCAGTGTAGGTCTGTCCGCCTTGCAAAAATCACGGCGATATTCCTCCACATCATCGTATACCTTGCCTGCACGGGGATGATAAATGCCATCCCACGGCAAAAGCTCGGGAGCAGGCGCATTACATCCTGACTGCAAAAACTGCTGCGCCAACCACAGCCACAAATTTGTCCAGTTCTGCAGACCGCCGAATTTATAATAATCATTTATCCGCTTCAGCTCCTCCTCAGACAAACCTCCATGCAGCACATCCTCCGGATTACCGGTCATCAGATAAACATGCCTCTTCTTATTGGCAAGCAGATAGGATGAGGATTCCGACAGAAACTTAGTGCTCAGGCCAGTTCCCATCCAGGGGAAAATGACAACCTCCGCCTGCTGCAGCTGCTTTTCCATATCCCTCGTCCATTCTGTATCGCTTGGGACATACAGCACCTGTCCTGCTACAGCTTTCTGCGTCTGCTGCGCCAGCTTCAATGCGTCCTGCAGATAGGCTGCAGTCTGCTCCATATTGGTGAGAAATAAAATTTGTTGCATTCTTTCACCTCCGAAAATTATCGATACTCCTATTCTTTCATAAAAATGAGGACGAACAACCATCGCCCTCATAATAAAATAATATTACGCTATATAGTTCTCATACAGTCAAGCACTTCGGGTTTATTTGCTAATATCCCTTAAGAAAAACTTCCTCACCATCAGGAAATATATCTCCATAAGCAAGATTAGCAATCTTCTTAATCGCCCATACGCAGTTTTGATTAGAGGCATATAAATACTTGTCCTTCAAATAGCATACACGATTATTCTTGACCGCTTCCATATTAGCCAGCGCAGGATCCTCTAAAAATTCCTTTTTATACCCATCCTTATTATCATGCTTAAGCTCCCAGGACAGTGAAAGCAGAAAGTAATCTGGGTTAGCACGTAGCATTACTTCTTTGTCCATCAGCTGACCGTTGAGCACCCCTATCTCTGCAGGTGCATTTTTCACCCCCGCAAAGTGGCACATATCATCAAAAAAAGAGCCCTTACCACCGTAATTATGGTTCATTTTAGAAACAAGCATCACACTTTTTGGCTTCATGCTAGCGCTATCAACCTTGCTTTTGATATAGTCAAGCTGTGTCTGCATTCTCTGCTGTAGCTTTTCCGCACGCTCTGATTCCCCCACAGCCTGACCTATCTCCTGAATCTGCTTTTTTATCTCTTCCACATTATTCGCATTGCTCACCACGTATACAGGTATCCCCATGGCGCGATAGGTCTGTATGCGGTTTTCACCTGTGCTCTCTCGGGCGATGATTAAATCCGGCTTGAGCGCCAGAACCTGCTCTGAAGAAAAATCATAGTTTAATTTTGTAGGCTTTTTGATTGCCTCAGTACTGATATAAGATACCGAAGCATCATACATTGATTTAGAGAGAGCAATAACACGCTCTTCATCAACAAGTCCCATTACAATATTGTCCAGATTAAAATGTGTTGTCATAATCCGCTGGGGCTTTTGGGCAAATTTTATTACATTCCCCTGCGAATCAACTACCTGATAGGCTGCCCCACTTGTTTTTTCAACATACTGCTTTTGACAGCCTGCTGTGCAAAATGCCAGCAGCAGTAAAAGCAGCAGTAAATTCTTCCACATTCTTTCACCTCATTTTCCTTTTATATGAAAAAGCAGGACGGAATAAATCCGCCCCACTTTTTTAGGAGTGTGAATTATGAAAAAGGTTAGGTTTTATAAAATATGCTTAGAATGCATATTCCATGCCTACCAGGAAGGAACGGCCGGGAGCACGCCACCATTGTCCGTCAGGATCTGCACTCCAGTTATAACGGGCATTAGAATGCTCTGCATAGAATTTGTCGAAGATATTATTAACTTTGAAATAAATCTTTGCATTCTTATTAACATTGTAGTTCATAGATGCATCCCAAACAAAGTAGGTTGTTGCCGGGAAGAAAGCATCTACAGCGTCTGCAGACTGCGGACCCATGCGGTCGATAACACCCTTACCGATCAAGCTGGCATTAAAGTCCTTGTTGTCATAATCGAGGCCGATATCCCAAGCGCCTTTCGGTACATAGCCGTCAACATTTTTTGCACGTTGAGCGGTCGCATCAATAACTGAATGTGTATAGCCGACATAAGTAGAGAATTGCGGTGTAAATTGTTTTTTCAGTTGGATATCCCAACCGCGCGCTTTTTCATCACCAACATTCGTATACTTAGGAGATACATAACCAATTCTATTCTCAGAATAACGTTTAAATGCATGTGCAGATAATACAAAGGTATCATCAAATTTATGGTTAATGCCTATTTCCTTAGTATTACCTGTTTCTGGCTTGATATTCGGATTGCCGTATGCTGCACTGTAAAGGTTGCTTGGAGAAGGCGGAATAAAATACTCGCTGTAGCTTACATATACATTGGTTCTGTCATTATTAAAGGTATATCCCAGATTAGCACTGGGAGTAGTGTGCTTGCCAAAGCCGGAGTTATTATCATGACGCACGCCTGCAGTCAGCTTCAGCTGGTCGGTAATATCAAACTGATCCTGCAGGAAGAAGGCTCTGTTCATCATCTTCTTGCCATTAAAGGTAATAACTTTATCATGGCTGAACTCAAAGCCTGCAGTCAGCAAGTGATTACCTAACTGTGTAGACAGCTGGTCAGTAATACGTTTGGTATTGGTTTTTGTCTTGTAAGCATTAAAATCAGTATCATTATCAAGATTTACGAAAGATAAAACATTTGTCGTATTGCCATCAAAATTACTGTTCAAAATAAATTTATAGTTTTGATTGTCTACTTTACCATTCTTCAAAGCAGGCTCCCACAAAGCAGTATATTTATAATCTGCTTTATAGGAATCATAAGTAGCTGTCAGCTCATGCTTATCGCTCAGCTTTTTAGTGATTTTGAAATTAGTGCTTGTAGACTTGGAAGAAGACGGAGTGGTTATACCATCGCCATCTTTGAAATCTCCACTGAGGTTTCTGCTTACGTTAGCATCCCATGACCAGTCTTTTTCTTTGCCGGACTGACCCATATAGTAGTTGGTTACGCTATTACTGCCGCCGTCTACACGGAAATAAGTAGAAATTTTTTCCGGTTTTTTGGTAATAATATTGATAACGCCGCCCTTAGCATCAGAACCGTAAAGAGTAGAAGCAGAACCCTTCAGTACCTCAATACGATCAACATTATCCATGTTTTTGAGCATTACTGCAGAAACACGATTACTTACATTGTTAATCTTAACACCATCTACCAAAACAACGATTTCATCAGCGCCGTTAATTTTCAGAGCATTACTGTTATCATAGCCGGCAGGAGCGTAGTTGCCGATATAAACACCAGGAACCATGCGCAAGGCTTCAGATAAATCACTATAATGTCTTTCCTTAATTTCCTTACTTGTGATAACACTTACATTTGCATTAGTTTTAAATGCTTCTACCGGAGTTCTTGTTGCAGTAACAACCATAGTATCCAAAAAATATTCCGGAGTGTTTTCAGCAGCAAACGCTGTTGTACCCCATACTACACTTGTACTCATAAGTGCAGACATCAATACCGCGTTACTCAATACCTTGACTTTGTTCATTGTTGATTTTCAATCCTTATATAATGTATTTATGTTGATAAAGGTAACCTATAACCCTTATTGACTGTA
>ERZ824598.1513-NODE-1513-length-28783-cov-4.799046_pt1 | contig 28783 bp, 27 predicted proteins | sample MGYA00519934_ERZ824598 | MGnify/ENA primary metagenome ERZ824598 (study PRJEB31778, sample SAMEA3449177) | human gut metagenome | biome: human gut; feature: human-associated habitat; material: faeces | place: United Kingdom | collected 2010/2012 ...
ATATACCATTCCACAGGCGCTGCTTGCTGAAAAAGTATGTAAGACACTTGGAATGGACAAGATCTTTTATCAGAACTCAGGAACAGAGGCCAACGAGGCAATGATCAAGATGGCGCGTAAATATGGTATTGAGAAATATGGCCCAAACAGATATCACATCGTTACAGCAAAGGATGGTTTCCATGGAAGAACATTTGGAGCAATGTCAGCAACAGGTCAGCCGGGAAATGGATGTCAGGTTGGATTCGGACCTATGACTTACGGATTCTCTTATGCACCATACAATGACCTGAAAGCATTCAAGGATGCATGCACAGAGAATACGATTGCAATTATGATCGAGCCTGTACAGGGCGAAGGCGGAGTTCATCCGGCAACACAGGAATTTATGAAAGGACTTCGTGAATTCTGTGATGAGAAGGGAATGCTTTTACTTCTGGATGAGGTACAGACAGGATGGTGTAGAACCGGAGCAGTTATGTCTTATATGAACTACGGAGTAAAACCAGATATCGTATCTATGGCGAAAGGTCTTGGTGGCGGAATGCCAATCGGAGCAATCTGTGCAACAGAGGAAGTATCCAAAGCATTTACAGCCGGATCACATGGAACAACATTTGGAGGACATCCGATTAGCTGTGCAGCAGCACTTGCAGAGGTTGGAGAGCTTCTTGACAGAGACCTTGCAGGAAATGCAAAGAAGGTCGGAGATTATTTTGCAGCGAAATTAGAGAAGTTGCCACATGTAAAAGAGGTAAGACATCAGGGACTTCTTGTTGGTGTTGAGTTTGATGATACAATCTCAGGAGTTGATCTAAAACATGGATGCTTTGACAGAAAACTTCTTATCACAGCAATCGGGGCACATATTATCCGTATGGTTCCACCGCTGATCGTCAGTGAAGAAGAGTGTGATAAGGCAGTTGAGATTATCGAAGAGGCGGTAAAAGCATTATCATAAATAGAGAAGAAGTATAGAAGACAAGGGCGTCACGAGAATGATCGTGCGCCCTTTTTCTTCGTGGTTTCTGGAATCGTTGAGACGATAATGAAATGCTGTTCACTCTCGTGTAAATCAGAAAAATCATTCAGATGATTTGTATGGGAGTAAGCAGCAGAAATAGAAGAGAGGGTGAATGATATGGCACATCTAGTTATTACAATCGGATGCGAATACGGTGCAAAGGGAAACCAGATTGGCCGGAAAGTCGCAGAAGATCTGGGAATTAAATTTTATGATCGAGACACAGTGGATCAGATCATAAAAGAAGTCGGAATACCGAAAGAGATTATGGAGAAAGTTGAGGAAGGTGTTACAATCGCAGGAAAAGGAGCGGAAGGAGATGTTCGTGGTTCTTTTTCAAAATATGCAGATCTGACAGATCGTGCGATGCATGTTCAGAAAACGATTATACGAAAACTTTCGGACAGAGAATCTTGTGTGATCATCGGGCGATCAGCAGATTACATTTTGAAGGAACATCAGCCAATTCTCAGAGTATTTATTTATTCTCCAAATGAAGTGAGGATTCATAACGTAATGAAGAGTCACAATCTTTCAGCAGACGATGCAAAGCTTCTTATCATAGAAAAGGATAAGAGGTACCATAAACGTCACCTGGCACTGACCGGAAGCAATCGTGGTGACCGTCATAACCGTGACATGCTGATTGATAGCAGTCTTCTGGGAGTAGATGGAACCGCAGAGTTGATTGAAGATGTAGCAAAAAAGATAATGAACAAGTAGGAGGGAACAGGTTATGACACAGAAAAAATCAGAGTTTAACAAAGTATTGAATGCCTGGGACATCCTTGTAATCGCCTTTGGCGCTATGATTGGATGGGGCTGGGTTGTATCAACAGGTGGTTGGATTGAAAAAGGCGGAGTTATCGGAGCTGCACTTGGTTTTGCAATCGGTGGTATCATGATCTTCTTCGTGGGTCTGACATACGCAGAGCTGACAGCAGCAATGCCACAGTGTGGAGGAGAGCATGTATTTAGTTACCGGGCAATGGGGTCAACGGGATCTTTTATCTGTACATGGATGATCGTACTTGGATATGTCAGTGTAGCATGTTTTGAAGCTTGTGCATTTCCAACGATCATTACTTATCTTTGGCCGGGATTTTTAAAAGGCTATATGTATACAGTTGCAGGATTTGATATCTATGCATCCTGGCTGATCACGGCGATTGTAATCGCATTTTTGATTATGTTGATTAATATTATCGGTGCAAAGACAGCGGCTATTCTGCAGACAGTTCTGACTTGTATCATCGGTGGCGCAGGAATCTTACTGATCGTTGCATCGGTGATCAATGGAACAGTTGACAATCTGGATGGACAGATATTTGCAGGAACTACAACAGGTGTGAATATCAAAGCAATCATCGGAGTTGCGGCAATGTCACCGTTTTACTTCATTGGATTTGATGTTATCCCGCAGGCGGCAGAGGAAATCAATGTTCCACCGAAAAAGATTGGAAATATCTTGATTTTATCTGTAGTGCTTGCAGTTATCTTTTATGCATTTGTTATTATAGCAGTTGGATTCGTTATGAATCCTGGAGATATTATCGCGTCACAGGAAGCAACAGGACTTGTAACGGCAGATGCGATGGCAGCGGCATTTAACACGAAAATTATGGCAAAGGTTATTATTGTTGGAGGAATGTGTGGAATCGTTACATCCTGGAACTCCTTCTTACTTGGTGGTTCCCGTGCAATGTATTCCATGGCAGAGTCTTACATGATTCCAAAATTCTTTGCAAAATTACATCCGAAGCACAAAACTCCTGTAAATGCTTTGATCCTGATCGGTATTCTGACAATGCTTGCTCCGTTCGCAGGAAGAAAGATGCTTGTATGGATCAGTGATGCCGGTAACTTCGGATGCTGTTTCGCTTACTGCATGGTTGCTCTGTCTTTTATGATTCTGAGAAAGAAAGAGCCGGATATGCCGAGACCGTATAAGGTTCCATGCTATAAATTCTTCGGAACTATGGCAGTTATCATGTCAGGATTTATGGTTGCAATGTACTGTATTCCGGGAAGCGGTGGAAACCTGATCCTTCAGGAGTGGCTGATGGTACTTGGATGGTCAGCACTTGGTGTTGTGTTCTATGTTGTATGTAAAGTGAAATACAAAGAGTCTTTTGGTACACTTGTTGAGATCATCTCTGATGAGGATGCAGCAACTCTGATGCCAGAGGCAGATGAAGAAGAGCTTGATAAAGTGATCGATGCAGCAATTGATCGTGTACTGATGCAGAAAAGTGATTTGATTGGAGGCACAGTTTAATAATGAATGAATTTAGTTTTTCAGTTCCACAGAATATTACAGTAGGAAAGGGAAGCCTTGCAAAGCTTCCCGAGATTGCTAAGAAGTCAGGCGGTTCACATGCATTTCTTATGTCCGGACCGCATCTGGCGAAGATGGGGCTTGTGGAGAAGGCAGCAAATTCTTTGAAATCTGCAGGGATTTCCGTTGATACATTTACAGATATAGAAGGAAATCCTTCTGTTGAGACAGTGGATAAGGCAACAGCAGCATTCAAAGAAGCAGGCGCAGATTTTATCGTTGCATTTGGAGGAGGTTCTCCGATGGATGTGGCAAAAGCAGTCGGTGTTACTGCAAAATATGGTGGAAGCATTACAGAATATGAAGGTGCCCACAAAGTTCCGGGACCGATCATTCCGTTGATCGCGATCCCGACAACAGCAGGAACAGGTTCTGAGGTGACCGCATTTTCAGTTATTACAGATCACAGCAGAGACTATAAATTGACGGTATTCAGTTATGAGATTCTTCCGGCATATGCAATCCTGGATGCAGAGCTTCTGACAACAGCTCCGGCAAGTGTTGCAGCAGCGTGTGGAATTGATGCATTTATCCATGCGGAAGAAGCATACATTTCTACTGCAGCATCACCGTTTTCGGATGCGATGGCAGAGAAAGCCATGAGTCTGATCGGTAAAAACATTCGTTGCAAACCGTGGAGATATCGAAGCAGCAGAAGCAATGCTTGTCGGTTCACTTTTTGCAGGAATCGCATTTTCCTTTGCAAGGCTTGGAAATGTACATGCAATGAGTCATCCGGTCAGTGCATTCTTTGATGTGCCGCATGGAGTGGCAAATGCAGTATTGCTTCCGGTGATTGCAGAGTATAATGCACTGGCTGACCATGGAAGATATCTGACAATCTATAATGATATCAGTCCGGTTCCGGCTTACGCAGAAGAGTTTGAACCAATGATGCTGGTGGATGCGATCCGTGAGTTATGTGGAGAGATTGGAATTCCGGCAAATCTGACAGAAGCAATTAATAATGCCAGCAAGACAGGCCCGGTGAGTGCAGAAGAGATTGAGAACAAGATTGAAGCAATGGCAGTGGATGCCATGAAGAGTGGAAACATTGCAGTGAATCCGAGGTCTTCCAGACAGTGTGACATTGAAATGTTGTACAGAAAAGCGTTGTAAAGATGAAGTAGATGGACTATTTATCACATAATGTATCAGAAAATTTGAAGAAAATTCGTAAAGCAAAGGGAATGAGTCTGGAATTTGAGACAGACCAGCCACATGTGTACCGGAACCAGGGAACAGAAAAGGTATGTTGTGTGTGCTTCTTCCTGGATTATACGAGAATAATATAAAAAAGAGATTTTAAATATAAAAAACAGGTGGTAGAATAAACACAGAACTATTCTATCACCTGTTTTACGTTACGAAAGAGAGGAAGAGAAACATGTATCAGGCAGCAAATGACAGATATGGGAAAATGGCTTATGTACGTTGTGGAAAGAGCGGATTACAACTCCCAGCAATATCACTTGGATTGTGGCACAACTTTGGAGATACCGGTGTTTATGAGAATATGAAGGAAATCCTTTTCACAGCATTTGATAATGGAATCGTACACTTTGATCTGGCAAATAATTACGGACCTGCTTATGGAAGTGCAGAGAAGAATTTTGGTAAGATTCTGAAAGAAGAACTTGGCGTGTACAGAGATGAGCTTCTGATCAGCACAAAGGCCGGTTTTGATATGTGGGAAGGCCCTTATGGAAACTGGGGAAGCAGAAAATATCTTCTTTCCAGTCTGGATCAGAGCCTGAAGCGTATGGGGCTGGATTATGTGGATATCTTCTACCATCACCGGATGGATCCGGAGACTCCGTTGGAAGAGACGATGGGAGCACTTGCAAGTGCAGTGCAGTCAGGAAAAGCACTTTATGTGGGACTTTCAAATTATGACGGTCCAACCCTAGAAAAGGCAGAGGCAATCTTAAGAGACTTGAAGTGTCCATTTGTGATCAATCAGAACAGATATTCTATCTTTGACAGAACAATTGAGAAAAATGGATTGAAAGACACCGCGAAGAAGCTGGAGAAGGGAATTATTGCATTCAGTCCGCTGGCGCAGGGACTTCTTACCGACCGTTATCTGAAAGGAATCCCGGAAGACAGCAGAATTATGACAGACGGACGTTTCCTGAAGAAATCTGCTCTGACAGAAGAAAAACTTGTGAAAATCAGAGAACTGAACGGACTGGCAGCCGGAAGAGGTCAGACATTGGCAGAGATGGCATTGAGTTGGATTTTGAAGGATGGTATTGTAACAAGCGTTCTTGTAGGCGCATCAAAACCGGAACAGGTATTGGATAATATCAAGGCAATACAGAATACAGAATTTACAGAAGAAGAACTCCGCAAGATTGATGAGCTGTCACTCGTTTAAGCTAGTTGTCACTGTTAATCTGTGTTATACTGGTTAAAAATGAAAAGTTGAAAAAGGAGAATTTACCATGGATAGAATTGCAAGCTTTACAATCAACCACCTGGATCTGATGCCGGGATTGTATGTCTCAAGAAGAGACGCAAAAGGAGATTGTGTCACAACAACATTTGATCTGAGAATCACAGCACCGAACAGAGAGCCAGTTGTGGATACTCCGGCACTTCATACGATTGAGCATCTGGCGGCAACTTATCTTCGTAACAGTGAGAAGAAGGATGACGTGATTTACTTTGGACCAATGGGCTGCAGAACAGGATGTTATCTTGTAATGTTCGGTAATCTGGATTCAGAGGATGTTCTTGATCTGGTTCTTGAGATGTGTGATTTCATTATCGGATTTGAAGGAGAGATTCCGGGGGCTGCACCGGAGCAGTGTGGTAACTATCAGGAACAGAACCTTGATATGGCGAAGTATTATATTAAGAAATACAAAGATGCATTGGTGAATGACCGTCATCTTGTATATCCGGAATAATGTAAAGTGGGAATTGTCTGACAAGTTGTTTTCAGATAATTCCCACTTCGATTATACAGATCTGATTTTTAACATAATATAGCATGTCACTGAGAGGAATTGCAAAAATGCAAATTTAGTTCTTAAGCAATTCCGCATTCTTATGAATTGTCTCATTAACAATATTCTCTACATAACTTCCGATATGTTTTTTGACATCCTTATCCAGTTCATTTGGATAGATCGGAGTACCGTATTCGAGAACAACATGTGTTTTCTTGATCTTTGGAAAATGATTTTCGAAAATTTCAGCAGTATTATTCATAGAAATCGGTACGATCGGACAGCCGGTTTTTGTGGCAATCTTGAAAGCACCTTCTTTGAAAGGAAGAAGACTTAATTCTTCACCTTTATTTCTTGTACCTTCAGGGAAGATACAGATAGAGATACCGTTCTTTACATAATCGATTGCCTGCAGGATTGTCTTAAGGCCTTCCTTTGGATTCTCACGATCAAGGAAAAGACAATAGACAAAACGCATCCAGGTAGAAAGAAGCGGAATCTTTTCCATCTCTTTCTTTGCCACATAACCTGTAAGATTCCTGCATCTGCTGTAAGTGAGCAGAATGTCAAAGAAGCTGCGGTGGTTTCCGATAAAGAGAACAGGTTCATTCGGTACATTTTCTTCACCGATCACGGTAACTTTCACACCGGTCATTTTCAAAATCACTTTAAATCCCCACTGGACAATACGCAGAGAACTGATGTCACGCGCATGTGGGTTGAATTTACCGATCAGCCATTCCACAAAGAAAACAGGAATAGAAAGAATCAGGTAAAGAATTAGAAAAATTGCAACAAAAATAAATCGAAACATATAATATCCTTTCTTTATCTTAAGAATAATAGAGTCGCCATAATATAAAATAACTACTGGCGCATGTAGCTTTATTATACCGTAGCAGCATAAAAAATACAACTGATGCATAGATTGAAGGGAAATAAAAAATCCGGATGGCGTTACTGTTTACAGTATCTGGAATATTGTAATGAAAAATAAAAAACAAAAGGGCATTTTAGCTGTGTTTCTACTGTGTGTCTGTTTTTTTATAAGCGGATGTATTACCAGGATTGAGAAAGAGCAAAAACGAAAAGATCTGGAATATATTCTGATCGACCAGGAGCATCTTCCGGAGGAAATGACAGAAGTGCTTGGTCAGTTAAAAAAGAAAGCATTTCATTTTGTTTATTCGGATCAGGGAAAGACATATCTTGCAGAAGGATACGGTGCATGTCCGACGACAGGATATACTATTGAGGTGAAGAAACTTTATGAAACGGAGCATGCAGTTTGTTTGAATACAAGTCTGATGGGACCGGCAACTGGTGAAGAGACGAAAGAAATCACGACATTTCCATACATAGTCGTGGAAATCAGTGAAACAGAAAAAGAGGTTATGTTTGATTGAGGAGGAGCAGGATGGAAATTGTGAAGAGAGCGATACGCCTGATGCATGAGGGAAAATGTATTTACGATCAGTTTCAGCTGGACGAAGACTATAACGTTCCGGATGCGAAGGAGGATGTGGGAAATGTAATTGAAGGGACAGTCTGTGTGAAGACGGAAGATATGAAGCTTGTAGAGAATTATCTGAAAATCAGTGGAAAAGCTCTATTTAAGATTTTGTACATGACAGCTTCTCTGGATCCGCAACCGGCAGTTTTAGAAGGAAAGCTTCCATTTGAAGAAATGGTATATGTAGAACAACCGGGAGAGGAAGAATATTTCCTGAAAAATCTCAGAACAGAGTTCAGTGTATCAATGGTGCATTCCAGAAAGCTGAGCCTGCATCTGCTGACAGAACTTGAAATTGGAAGAACCCAGATGATAAGTGAAGAAGTCACGGAAGATGTGGAAAGTGAACATGCTGTTTATAAAAAAATGAAAAAGTTTCGTCTGCTTGGATTGTCAGACACAAAAAAAGACACTTATAGAATAAAAGAAGAGATTACATTACCGGGAACGAAGGAGAGTATCAGCCAGATTCTGTTGTCCGAAGTGAGCGGTAGAAAGTTAGAACTGCGTCCGGGGACAGATGAGGTGACAGTCAGAGGAGAACTACAGGTGTTCTGTCTCTATCTGTCAGAAGAATCGAAGGCAGACTGGGTCAGCCAGGTGATTCCATATGAAGGAAAACTTCTTTGCAATGGTCTGACAGAAGGAATGTTTTATTCTGTGGAACATACGCTGGAGGATACACTGGTTGATATCCGTATGGATGAGGACGGTGAGATGCGGATCCTTGGGATTGAAGGGACATTACTGCTGCGGATGAACTTTTACGAAGAGCAGGAGATGGAGTTGTTAGAAGATATTTACTCTTTGCAAGAGCAGTGTATTCCGGAGAAACAGGAGACGGTTTTTGAAGAGCTTTTAATGCAGAACCAATCCAGATATAAACTAACGGAACGGCTTTCACTTCCAGAATTAAAAGATGATGTACTTCAAGTACTCTGCAGCAGAGGGGAAATCCAGATAGAGCATACGGAGTATAGAGAAGAAGGAATCCAAATAGAAGGAATCCTGCATCTTAACTTTCTTTACCTGAGAGGGGATGATGCAAGACCATATGGAAGCTGGCAGGGGATGATACCATTCCAACATCTGATCGAATGTTCCAATCTTCCGGAAAATGTACGGTGTACGATGAGTCATCATGTGGATCAGATCCAGGTGTCTATGGCAGGCAGTGAGGCTGTAGAAGTGAGAGCAATTCTTGCATTTGATGCATTCTTACGGCGGGAGGGAGAACTTCAGACAATCGTGTCTGTCATGGAGAAACCGCTGGATCTTGAACAGATGGATAAGAGGCCGGGAATCGTTGGTCATATTGTGCAGGAGAAAGAAGATCTCTGGGAGTTGGCGAAACAGTATATGACTACAGTTGAGGGGATTATGAATGTAAACGAATTGGAAAATGAAAATGTGAAAATAGGGGATAAATTGTTGATTTTTAAAGAAAATATGAGTATACTGTAAGTACTATGTATACAAGATACATTTGTGTAAATTTTCACATCTGGTTCTTTAGAAAACAGCGATGGAGGTACACAGGATGAATCAAATTGAATTAAAAGCACTTGCCAAGATTAATTTAGGCCTGGATGTGCTTGGAAGACGCGAGAATGGATACCATGATGTCAGAATGGTCATGCAGTCTATTTATCTGTATGATGAAGTGAAGATTGCGAAGAAGAAAGAACCTGGAATTACACTGACAACAAATCTGAAGTTTCTTCCAACCGGGGATGGCAATATCGCTTATAAAGCAGCGCAGCTTCTGATGGATGAATTTGATCTGAAAGAAGGGGTTCAGATCACGCTGAATAAGCACATTCCGGTAGCTGCCGGTCTTGCAGGAGGAAGCTCGAATGCAGCTGCGGTTCTGTTTGGAATGAACCGGCTCTTCGGACTGCGTCTGACCCAGCAGGAATTGATGGATCGGGGCGTGAAGCTTGGAGCAGATGTTCCTTATTGTATCATGAGAGGAACCGTTCTTGCAGAAGGGATAGGAGAAGAATTAAGTGTCCTTCCTGCCATGCCGAAATGTACGGTACTGATCGCCAAGCCTCCGATCAGTGTTTCGACGAAGATGGTGTATGAAGCACTGGACTCCAAAGAGATTGTCGAGCATCCGGATATTGACGGGATTCTGGAAGGACTTCGGAAGGGAGATCTTCACAAGGTTGCAGATTCTATGGGGAATGTGTTAGAGGATGTGACAATACCGATGCATCCGGTGATCGCGGATATCAAGCAGGTGATGCAGGATTGCGGAGCAATCGGGGCAATGATGAGCGGAAGTGGACCGACTGTGTTTGGTCTGTTTGAAAACCGGGCATCAGCAAGAGAAGCACAGAAGATGATTCGGGACAAAGGTCTGACAAGACAGGCATATGTGACGAATATACACAACGTTAGGAGGAAGTAAAGATGGGAACTGATTTTGAAGTAACAATGAATGAATATCTGCCTCTGAGAGATGTGGTATTTAATACATTGAGACAGGCAATCCTGCGCGGAGAATTGAAACCGGGAGAGCGTCTGATGGAGATTCAGCTGGCGAATAAACTCGGAGTGAGCAGAACCCCGATCCGTGAAGCAATCCGTAAACTTGAGCTGGAAGGTCTTGTCCTTATGATTCCGAGAAAAGGTGCGGAAGTTGCAGAGATCACAGAGAAGAATCTAAGAGATGTGCTGGAAGTGCGCTGTGCGTTAGAAGAGCTTGCAGTACAGCTTGCATGTGACAGAATGGATGAAGAAGGAGTGCGTGAGCTTCGTGCAGCAGCGGAGACGTTTGAGTCTATTCTCAACAGTGATGATATTACACAGATCGCACAGGCAGACGTTGCATTTCATGATATTATCTACGCTGCAACAGATAACCGCAGACTGATCCAGCTTCTGAATAATCTGCGCGAACAGATGTACAGATACAGAATTGAATATCTGAAGAAGAAAGAATGCTACCCACAGCTGTTGAATGAGCATCAGACAATTATTGATGCGATTGCCGGACATGATAAAGAGCTGGCTACAAAGTTTACAAGCCAGCATATTAAGAACCAGGCAGAAACGGTTGTTGGCACTATCCGTGAGAAAGAAGAAAATGCTTAAAAAATAAAGAATGTGCCTCGGCACATTCTTTATTCTATATGTATGGAATTCATTTTTGTGGAAAGACTCCATGTATGAACAGAATTGATTTATCATAGATGGAGGATGATATTATGAAGAAACGGTTTGCATTGCTCAGAAGAAAGCTGAAGTCTGTCCGACAAGAAAAACTGCCGGGAAGAGCAGTGATTTTTTCAGTGGCAGCGGGACTTCTGATCGCTGCTTTCTTCACAGGAATGATATATACAAAACAGGAATTATATGCACAGGAAGAAACGCAGAAGCATCTGGCGCAGGAAGTGTTTCGCTTCCATGTGTTAGCGAATAGTGACAGCGAAAAGGATCAGAATCTGAAATTGCAGGTAAGAGATGCAGTATTGGATTATATGAAAGAAGAATTGTCAGAAGAACCGGAAGAGAAACAGTGTCTTAAGCAGACAGTGCAGTGGGCGCGTACACATACAGATGAGATTCGTGCAATCGGAGAAAAGACAGTTGCGATGGCAGGAGAAGATCAGAGTGTGAATGTGGCTGTAACAACCTGTTACTTTCCTGACAGGACTTACGGTGATGTGACATTTCCTGCGGGAAATTATCAGGCACTGCGGGTAGAACTGGGAAGTGCAGAGGGACATAACTGGTGGTGCGTGCTTTATCCGAATCTCTGCTTTCTGGATACAACGAATGCGGTGGTTCCTGACAAAGGAAAGAAACAATTAAAACAGGTACTGACGGAAGAAGAATATTCCAAAGTGACAGCGAATACAAAGTTTAAGATTGGCTGGTATTTTTGGAAATAAGAAATAAAAGAGGTTAAGAAAATGTATGAATTTGACAGCAGAGTACGTTACAGCGAGGTAGATCATCACGGTACGATGACAGTTCCGGCGTTGATCAATTATTTTCAGGACTGCAGTACCTTCCAGTCGGAGGATCTTGGAATTGGTACAACAGTTCTGAAGGAAGAGAAAAGAGCGTGGCTTTTATCTTACTGGCAGGTGATCCTGAATCGGAAACCGGAGCTTGGTGAGAAGATCACAATCGGAACATTTGCAACAGAATTCAAGGGATTGTTTGGAAACAGAAACTTTTATATGAAAGATGCAGATGGAAAATATCTCGCCTGTGCGAATTCAGTCTGGGCATTTATTGATACAGAGACAGGAAGACCAACCAGGCCGCAGCCAAAGGATGTTCAGTTGTATGGAGTAGAAGAACCACTTGATATACCATATGAGGGAAGAAAAATCCGACTTCCGGAAGAGACAGATGATCTGGAAGCATTTCCGGTCAGAAAGTATCATATTGACACAAATGAGCATGTGAACAACTGTCAGTATGTGCAGATGGCATTGGAATTTCTTCCGGATGATCTTCAGATTGCACAGTTGCGTGTAGAGTATAAAAAGGCAGCTGTACTGGGGGATATGATCTACCCGAAGCTGAGTAAAGAAGCAGACAGAATCGTTGTGGAACTCTGTGACGAACAGGCAAAACCATATGCAGTTCTGGAATTTAAAGAAGAAATATAAAAGAAGAGATAGAATAGAAAAACTCCCGGATGTTCCTACAGAAATTTCTGTGAACATTCGGGAATTTTTTGTTGCGAACAAGTAACGTTCGCAGGTGATATTTACTTATCAAGACTTGCCAGGACATCTTCCAGAACATCCTCAACAGAATCAGTTACTTCATCCGCATAGTAGGATACACCAGGTGCACTGTTTGACATTGCGTAGCTGTGACCGACCAGTTCCAGCATTTCCAGATCGTTATACTGATCTCCGAATGCCATACATTCTTCCGGCTTTACATGGAATAATTTCATCAGGTTAGAAAGAGCAGCACCTTTATTTGTTCCCGGAGCAATGAAGTCAATCCAGATATTTCCGGAAGTAACAACCTTAATCTCTGCACCGAACATTTCCTGTAAGTGTTCTAAATATTGCATGATTACTTTTGTGTCATCAATCATATTACAGATTGCAATCTTGAGAAATGGACCTTCGATTTTGCTTAGGTCGTCTACAATTTTTGTTGTGTTCTGCATGACATTTACAATATGATTTACAAAAGCTTCATGATTATCTTCAATCAGACAAGCATCTTCTCTGGAGATGAGAATATCAAAATTCGGTGATTTTTTCACTTCATCTATAATGCGGCAGGCAAGGTCATCTGCAATTATTCCGCGAGAGATTACCTTTCCCTGATGAATACAGATGGAACCATTTTCTCCAATATAGGAAATCTCGTCCTTAATCTCAGAAAACAGTCTACGCTCATTATCATACTGGCGTCCGCTTGCAGCAACAAAGTGAACCCCTTTCTGTGTCAGTTCATGAATCAGCTCTATGGCACGAGGAGTCAGTTTCTGTGCTCCGTTATGAAGAAGCGTACCATCAAGGTCGCTTGCGATTAATTTGATCATATGTAAAATCCTCCCGATTTTTCAAACTCTGTTTACGCAAAAAAGTTTAACATCATCTTTCGAAAGAATCAAGAAAGTTATTTCGCAATCACTTCTTCTGCACGTTTCAGTGCAGCGCTGATATTCGGCTGGAAGTTCTCTTTTCCAACCAGCTCTGTGAATCCGGCTTTCTCCATAACTTTCATTGGCTGTTCGTTGACGTGGGAGAAGACAACCGTAATTCCCTTTGACTCACAGACTTCTACCAGATCAACCAAAGCATTCATAGCAGTACTGTCCAGCGCAGGAACGCTTCGCATACGAAGAACGAGGCAGGTAGTAAAATCTTTTACGACAATGTGTTCAATCGCACTTGCTGCTCCGAAGAACAGAGGTCCTGAGATTTCGTAGACACGGATCTGAAGTGGAAGTTTCTGAAGGTGTTCATCGACATCCGGGGTATCATCATCCACATAAGTCCAGCTGTTGACGTGTGTTTCTTCGCTCATACGCTTGATAAAGAGCAGGCAGGCAAGAACCATGCCAATCTCGATTGCTACGACCAGGTCGAAGAGTACTGTCAGGATAAAGGAAGCAAAAAGTACAATGATATCACTCTTTGGAGCAGTCTTGACCAGTTTTACAAAGGTACGCCACTGGCACATATTATATGCAACGATAAACAGGATTGCTGCGATTGTTGGCATTGGAATCATTCCGGCATATGGCATCAGTACGACAAGTACAATGACCAGTGTAATGGAATGAACGATTCCGGCAATCGGAGTACGTCCGCCGTTTTTAATATTTGCAGCAGTTCTTGCAATAGCTCCTGTCGCAGGGATTCCGCCGAAAAGGGCAGAAGCAATGTTGCCGGCTCCCTGGGCTACAAGTTCCATGTCGGAACGGTGTTTACCGTTGATCATTCCGTCTGCGACAACACAGGAAAGCAGCGATTCAATCGCTGCGAGAACAGCAATTGTAAATGCGTTCGGAAGTGCATTTTGAACAACTTCAAATGATACAGCCGGAAGATGGAAGGATGGGAGTGAGTTGCTGATCGTATAAAGATTTCCAATTGTAGAAACTTTTAACGGCAGGAACTGAACCATCAGGATTCCAATGATAACTGCGATCAAAGATCCAGGAATTCTTTTGAAGATGTATGGAGCAATGATCAGAACAGCAAGACTTACTGCACCGACAATCAGTGCATCAATATTAATTGTAGAGAAGTTTTCAACAACAGCACGGAATTTCTCTGTTGTCTCGATCGGTTTTACCCCATCCGGATAGGTGAGTCCGAAGAAATCTTTCAGCTGTCCGATTACAATTGTAACAGCAATTCCGGAAGTGAATCCGGTTGTGATCGTAAATGGGATGAATTTGATCAGACTTCCGAAATGGCACAGTCCCATCAGAACCAGAAAGATACCGGCGAGGATTGTCGCAATGACAAGTCCATCCATTCCGTCTTTGGCAACAATGCCGGCGACGATTGTTGCGAATGCAGCCGTTGGTCCGGCAATCTGTACACTGCTTCCGCCAAGTGCAGAGATGACAAATCCGGCAACGATCGCAGTGAAGATACCAGCTTCCGGTCCTACACCGGATGCAAGTGCCAGTGCGATTGACAGCGGCAATGCAATAATTGCTACAATGATTCCGGCAGTCACGTCTTTGATGAACTGAGAACGATTGTAGCTCTTTAATGATGTAAGTAACATCGGCTTCAATGAATTCATTTGATAGATCAATCCTTTCTTTTATGATAACTATAAAACATAACCTTTCAAGTATAGCATAGAAAAAGGGACACTGAGAAGAGGAAACCGTGTATGTTTTTAAAGATATGAAGAGGTTATTGTTCACTCCCGTGTCAATCACTTCGTTGATTGACACGGAGGATGCATGTTTTGATTTGAATGCATCTCGCCCCATCGCCAAAGGCGATTTAAAATGGTGAGATGCGTTGCTGGTCGCACATCGTGTGAACAGTAACAGTACGAGGTTTTACCAAAGATTAAAATTTTGTAAAAACTTGATGAATCTTGTCTGGTGTATGATATAATGCAAGTATGAAAAAAAGAAAAATTGCGATTTTATCTGTTGGAATAATCATTGTTGCATTATTACTGGAAGCAAGTATTTTAAAGTATGTCAATGACAAAAATGCATATCAGACATCAAAAGTACTTGTTGATCGTGTGATCACTGTGCTTAATAAAAATGATGAGAGCAGAGATGAACTTATCAAATCGCTGAAGGACGATTATATAGTAAGAGCGAAAGCAGTGTCATATATTGTGGATGCGAAGCCACGGGTAGAATATGATGTTGCTGAATTACAAAAAATAGCAGATCTGATGTCAATCGATGAGATACATTTGTTTGATGAGAATGGGTATATCTATAGCGGCTCTGTGCCTAAGTATTTTGGTTACAGTTTTGATTCTGGGGAGCAGATAGGGTATTTTAAACCAATGCTTAATGATAAGAGCCTTACGATGTGTCAGGATGTTACTCCGAATACGTCTGAGGGAAAGAAAATGATGTATGCGATCACCTGGAATGAAGATGGGACGAAAATGATCCAGATAGGTATCGCTCCTATGCGCCTTCTCAAGGAAATAAAGCAGAATAAAGTTTCTACTGTAGTAGCCGGTATGCCTGTGTATAAAGGGATGGAAATATTTACTGCAGATGCGGAAACAAAGCTCATTGAGGGAGCTACTGATGACAGCAAAATAGGAGAGAAACTTGATGCGATCGGGATATCGTCTGAACAGGTAGACAAAGATCAAGTAATTGTCACGCATGTTAAAATAGATGGGAAATACTGTAGATGTATGACGAGATGGGACGATAGTTATATTGTTGCTGTAACAGTAGAAGATTCTGTGTATTTACAGGGAACTCTTTTAGCAATACTGATAGTAGGCATTTATCTGGTATTGGCGACATGCTGGATGATGTATATGCTCACGAAAGTCATAAAAGAGAGAGTAGAGAAGGAGAAGCTGATCTATAGGTCTAATACGGATGAATTAACGAAATGTTTTAACAGACATGCTTATGAAAAGGATATAAACGATCTTGATCTTAGTGTAGAATGGATTTATATTTCTATGGATATTAATGGATTGAAGCAGGTAAATGATTCGTATGGACATGCGGCAGGAGATGAGCTGATATGCGCAGCGGCCGATTGTATGAAAAACAGTTTTAGTGAATACGGAAAGGTTTACCGAATCGGTGGGGATGAGTTTGTTGTTGTCATTACAAAGAACATAGAACAATTTGAAGAAGCATTAGGGTTATTTGAACACAAGGTAAAAGAATGGCATGGTAAATTTGTAGATTCAACGACTGTATCATATGGATATGTGTTCAGTTCAGAAGAGAAATGGAATAGTGTGTATGATATTGCAAAAGCTGCAGACAAGAGAATGTATAAGAGCAAAGCTAATTTTTATCGTGAAAAAGAAAGGGATAGAAGAAAATAAAGCCGGTGCAGGATTCATTTCCTGTATCGGCTTTACTGCTCCTATCAAGACTCTCTATGTTTCTCAATATAATACGGAACGCAGGTTGTGAAGAAGTCAAGTAGCGTATCTGCATAAGAAGTATCATCTTTTGGAATCGCATGAAGCACCTGTTGAATCGCGAATCCATCAAGTGTAGCCATAAAGATAGAAGCGAATTGTTCTGCAAGCTTACGATCATCAAGTGCAAATGCAGAAGCAAAAAGTGTAGCAGCCTGATCCAGGATCGACTTCAATCCGGAGGTATATTTCTGGGAAAATTCTGAATCACATTTCATCGAATCTGATAATAGAAGTAAGTATAGCTTTTCTTCCTGAAGGCGTTTGAAACGAATCCGCGCTTCTTTTTCTACATCAGAAAAGAGAGAATCTACGGTGATTTTCTCGTTCTCATTTTCATGAAAAATACGATGTGCAAAATGAATCGAGTCTGTGACGATTTCGTCAAATAAATCCTGTTTGTTCTTATAGTAATAATAAATCGCGCCGGTTGTCATATTGGCTTCGGCAGCAATCGAACGCATACTTGTCTTATCAATTCCGAACTTTTCAATCTGTCGGATTGCAGCTTGTTTGATCTGTGTTTTGGTTGAATTTTTTTGTTCATTCATGTGTTTCTTCACCTCAAAATGAATTGTGTTATTGCGCACAATATACATGTTGTGACAGGCTCACCAACCTTGAAAAGATTATAGCATAAAAAAAGATAAATGTAACATCGATATTTGTTTGACAAAGCACATAACGAGTGTTATGTTGGTCTTATAGGAAATTATTATAATTTATGAAAAGATTTATGAAAAAGGAGAGGGAATATGACAGACAAATTTAAAGGCTGGTATCCGGACTATATTGAGAACGAAAAAGAACGTGAACCAATCTTAAAACTTGCCAAGATGATGACAGGGCGTGCAAAGAAAAAGCTCGGATTAGAGAAGATGACAAAGTACGATCCGGAGTATTGGGGACTGGCACTTTTGTGTACAGATGAGCAGGCTGAGATCGCATTGAAGATGGGGGTGCGCCAGCCGAAAACTTTAGATCAGATGGTGAAGGTGACAGGCAAGGACAGAGGTTATCTGGAGAAGCAGTTAGAGGAAATGGCAGCGGTTGCGCTGGTGGAGTATAACTGGGAAAATCCACAGCATGAGAAGCAGTATGTACTGCCGATCTTCGTGCCTGGAAGTGCAGAGTTCTCTTGTATGAATGCGAGGATGTTAGAGAAGCATCCGGAGCTTGGACTTTTCTTTGAGAGAATGAGTCGTATTGCATTGGAAGGACTTGCACCATTTATGCCAGAGGGCGGTGTTGGAATGCATGTTATTCCGGTAGAGAAGGCGATTTCAACAGAGAATCAGTCTCTGCCAATCGAGCACATTTCACATTGGCTTGAAAAGTATGAGGGAAAATATGCAGCGAGTCCATGTTCTTGTAGAAGATCTCGTAAAACATTCGATGAGGGATGTGCGGATGATCCGGAAGAATGGTGTATTGCGGTGGGCGATATGGCAGATTATATCGTTGAGACAAATAAAGGTGGACACTATATTACAAAGGAACGTGCGTTAGAGATTCTGAAACAGGCAGAGGACAATGGTTTCGTACATCAGATTACAAATATTGACGGTGAGAATAAGATTTTCGCCATTTGTAACTGTAATGTAAATGTCTGTTATGCGCTTCGTACTTCACAGTTATTTAATACACCGAATATGGACAGATCTGCATATGTTGCAAAAGTTGAGACAGAGAACTGTGTGGCTTGCGGACGTTGTGTAGAGTACTGCCCGGCAGGTGCTGTTAAGCTTGGTCAGAAGCTTTGTAAGAAGGATGGTTCTCAGGTAGAGTATCCGAAGCATGTTCTTCCTACAGAGAAGAAATGGGGACCGGAGATGTGGGACGAAGACTATCGTGATAAGAACCGCATCAACTGTTATGATACAGGTACAGCTCCGTGTAAGACAGCCTGTCCGGCACATATCGCTGTTCAGGGTTATATCAAGATGGCAGCGCAGGGAAGATACAGAGATGCCCTTGCACTGATCAAGAAGAACAACCCACTTCCGGCAGTCTGCGGACATATCTGTAACCGTCGCTGTGAGGACGCATGTACACGTGGAACCATCGATCAGGCAATTGCAATTGATGAAGTTAAGAAGTTTATTGCAGCTCAGGATCTGAATGCTGAGACACGTTTTATTCCGGAGAAAGTAGTTCCGGCAACAAAAGGATATTTCGATGAGAAGATTGCAATCATCGGTGGTGGACCGGCGGGATTATCCTGTGCATTTTACCTTGCTGAAAAAGGATACAAGCCGACTATTTTCGAGAAAAATGAGCGTGCCGGCGGTATGCTCGTATACGGAATCCCATCATTCAAATTAGAGAAGGATGTCGTACAGGCAGAAATCGATATTATCAAAGAGATGGGGGTAGAGATCAAGACTGGTGTAGAAGTTGGAAAAGACATCACATTAGATGAACTTCGTGCACAGGGATACAAAGCATTTTACATTGCAATCGGATGTCAGGGCGGACGTCTTCCGGGAATCCCGAATGATACAGCAAAGGGATGTGCATCTGCGGTTGATCTCTTAAAAGAAGTAAATGCAAATGAGAAATACGACATCAAGGGTGACGTAGTTGTCATCGGTGGCGGTAACGTAGCAATCGATGTAGCAAGAGATTCTAAGAGATGTGCAAGTGATGATACAAAGGTAAATATGTTCTGCCTGGAGTCCAGAGAGACAATGCCGGCTTCCGTAGAAGAGATTGAAGAGGCTGAATCCGAAGGAATCGTTGTAAATCCGGGATGGGGACCGAAAGAAGTTCTTGTGGACGAGAACGGCGAGGTCCGCGGAGTTATATTAAAGAAATGTATCTCCGTATTAGATGCGGACGGAAGATTTAATCCGAAGTATGATGAGAATGATCTGATGACAGTAGAGTGTAAGCATGTATTCTTCTCTGTAGGACAGGCAATTGTCTGGGGAGATCTGTTAAAGGGAAGTAAGGTAGAGCTTGGACGCGGCAACGGAGCAGTTGCAGATGAGCTTACTTACCAGACAGCAGAACCGGATATTTTCGTTGGTGGAGACGTTTATACAGGACCGAAGTTTGCAATCGATGCGATCGCAGCAGGAAAGCAGGGAGCAATCTCAATCCATCGTTTTGTACAGCCACAGTCCAGTCTCACAATCGGACGTAACAGAAATGATTTCATCGAATTAGATAAGAATGACATCAAGGTGGAGAATTATGATAATTCCAGCCGTCAGATTCCAGGACATAATGATGCAATTGATACAAAACACTCCTTCCGTGATGCGAAGCTTTTATTTACAGAAGAGCAGGTGAAAGCGGAGACAGCGCGCTGTCTTGGATGTGGAGCATCTGTTGTTGATCCGAATAAATGTATCGGCTGCGGACTTTGTACAACAAAATGTGAATTTGATGCAATCAAGTTACATAGAGAACTTCCGGAATGTAGCAGAATGGTTCCTTACGAGGATCGTCTGAAATTTGTTCTTCCGAACATGGTAAAACAGTCCATCAAACTAAAATTTAAGAAGAAATAAATTTGAAAGAAATTAAAGTAACTGTTCAGAGCCAACCTCCAAAATGCTACGCATTTCGTCGGTGTGGCGTATCCGCTAAGGAAAATTTTAAAAGGAAACAAGGGGGAAAAGTAAATGGGAATACTTTATAATGTACCTGACTTAAAAACCTGGGGAATTATGTTCTTTATCCTCGTAGTCCTGATCGCACTGAATGAATTAGGACGTGAAACAAAATGGGGTGGAATCTTACTGTTTGTGATTGTTCCGGTTGTGCTGACAATCTTTGTATGGCCGACAACCTGTGCGCCGGGAAATGAGTACGGAACCGGAAACTGGTTCAACTGGGCAAAGACTTACTCTGCACTTGCAGGCTGTGTTGGTTTCATGCTAATGCGTTATATTCCGAATGCGACAAAGCATAAATGGGTGATCTGTTTCCCGCCACTGATTCTTGCAATCAATATTTGTGAGGCAGTTTTCCGTGATTTCGAGGCATACAGCTTCCATGCATTTGCAGGCGAGAAGGTAAACAATCTCTGGGTTATGTCAGGACCGTGGAATATCATGAATGGAATCGCAGGTATTTTAAATATCCTGCTGATCTGCGGATGGACAGGTATCTACATTTCTAAAGAGAAGAGTAAAGATATGATGTGGCCGGATATGGACTGGATCTATATCCTCGGATATGATCTTTGGAACTTTGCATATACATATAACTGTATTTCAGACCATTCTGTATACTGTGGTGTGATTCTGCTGTTATCCTGTACTATCCCTGCATTCTTTATCAAGAAGGGATGCTGGTTACAGCACAGAGCACACACACTGGCACTTTGGATTATGTTTATCATGACAGTTCCACAGTTTGCAGACAGACTGGCGCCTGTTCCGACAACACATAATCCGAAGGCATTTTTTGCTGTGAGCTTTCTTTCTTTAGTTGTGAATGCGGCGGCAGTTATTTACCAGTTCAGCGTGATCCGCAAGAATAAGTTGAATCCATTTAAGGATGAAATTTATACAGACAAAGCATTTTACAAGAAAATAAATGCAGAGAATAAATAAATTGATAATAAAAAATCCAAACAAGGATTTTTTGCGGCCAAAAACAGAAAGTATTTATCAAAATAAAAATATCCTGAACAAGTTGCAGAGCCAGAAAGCCTTGTAACTGTCAGGATATTTTTGTTTGGTGCTGTCAGCTTTAAAAAACGTTATTTACCGACAGCCCCTTCTTTATGTGAGATACATAACTTACTGGAAAATGTCTTGAAAAAATAAGAAAAATATTTAAATTATAGCGTATTTGCAGATTTTGGCTACTTTTCATCTGGATTTGGCAAGAAATGCACCTTCTTTTCGCCTATAATGCAATTGTAAACGAAAAGGAGGTGTTTAGAGATGATGAAGAGAATTAAAAGATGGCTGCATGAGATTTATGAAGAAGATATCAAGTTCTTCGGACAGATGAACGGAATGTATTTTCGATAAGCACTAGAAAAAGAAAATAAAAGAAAAAAGGAGAAAGAAAATCATGAGAAAATTAGCAAAATGGTTTGAAGAAGCACTTGAAAGTTATGTAAAATTAATGGGTAATACTTATGGATGGGGCGGAAGATTGTAAGCCATGGAATATACACAAAAATCAAATCAAATAAACAATAAAAAATAAGGGTAGATGTCTTGAGAGAAGATATCTACTCTTATTTTTTTATATATAGCAATTCTTCACAAATGTGATTCTATCCGTAAATGATTGTTTTATTTTCTCAAAAAGTATATACTTGTTTCATATACATTTACGTTATTTTGAGAAAGGAGCACCTTTTAAATGGACTCTATATTATACGAAAACTATCTGAATATCCTAAGGCAGGAACTGGTACCTGCTCTTGGATGTACAGAACCGATCGCAATTGCCTATACAGCGGCAAAAGCACGTCAGATTCTTGGAGAATTTCCAGATTCTGTAGAAATGGAACTCAGTGGAAATATTATCAAGAATGTTAAGGGCGTTACAGTTCCGAATTCCGGAGGAATGAAAGGAATGGAAGTGGCAGCAGTTCTTGGTATCGTAGGGGGAAATGCGGATAAGGCACTGGAAGTGTTGAGTGAAGTGACTTGTGAAGATATTGCGAAAACGAAAGAACTGATCAACCAGAAAATCTGTTCCTGTTCTTTAGTTGAAGGAGTTGATAACCTCTATATTACAGCTAAAGTAAGAAAAGGAGAGCATTTTGCTTCTGTAACAATCGAACATCAGCACACGAATATTACAAGAATTGAAAAGGATGGTGAAGTGCTGTTGGATAATCCTTATAAATCAGAGGTTAAGACTACCGTAGATAAATCAAAACTTACGGTTAAAGATATCCTTGATTTTGCGGATCAGGTTCGTATGGAAGATGTGCAGCCGATCATTGATCGACAGATTAAACTGAATTCCGCGATTGCTCAGGAAGGACTTGATAATAACTATGGAGCGCAGATTGGTAAAACACTGATGCATGTATGGGGAAAGAGTGTTACTACGAGAGCCTGTGCAAGGGCAGCAGCCGGAAGTGATGCGCGTATGGGCGGATGTTCTATGCCGGTTGTTATCAATTCAGGAAGTGGTAATCAAGGCATGACGGTGTCGCTTCCGGTTATTGTGTTTGCAGATGAATGGGAAGTATCTCATGAGAAGCTTTGCCGTTCTCTTGTTGTCAGCAATCTGATTGCGATCCATCAGAAATATTATATTGGAAGTCTTTCGGCGTACTGTGGTGCAGTCAGTGCTGCCTGTGGCGCCGGTGCAGGTATTACCTATATGTATGGTGGAACCTATCAACAGGTTTCCCTGACAATCATCAATACACTTGGAAATATCGGAGGAATCGTTTGCGATGGAGCGAAACCATCCTGTGCAGCGAAGATAGCAACATCTGTTGATGCTGCGCTTATGGCTTTTCAGCTTAGTATTCAGAACAAAAGTTTCCTGCCGGGAGAAGGTATCATCAAAGATGATATTGAAGAAACAATTAAGAGCATGGGTTACATTGGAAGAGTTGGTATGCGTGCCACGGATACAGAGATTCTGAATGTAATGATAGACCGTGCGGATATCAATGAGGAGTGCTAGAAATGAATAATTTTATCTATGAAACACCAACAAAAGTATATTTCGGAAAAGACGAGGAATTAAAGGTCGGTAAGATCATTGCAGAGTTTCATCCAAAGAAAGTCCTGGTACATTTCGGTGGAAATTCCGCAAGAAAGAGTGGACTGCTTGATAAGGTGGAGAATTGTCTGAGGGAAGAAAACATCAGTTTTGTAGAGCTTGGCGGAGTAGTTGCGAATCCGGAACTTCCGCTTGTAAGAGAAGGAATTGAGCTTGGCAAAAAAGAAGGCGTAGACTTTGTTCTTGCAGTAGGAGGTGGATCCGTTTTGGATTCATCTAAGGCGATTGCAAATGGACTGGCGAATCCGGAAGTGGATGTCTGGGATTTTCATTGTGGTAAAGCTGTTCCACAGAAGACGCTTCCGAAGGGAGCGATCCTGACATTGGCAGCAGCCGGTTCCGAGATGAGTTCTTCCTGTGTGATCAGTAATCCGGAAACAGGAGAGAAACGTGGCTGTAACGGACTCTTTAACCGTATGAACTTTGCAATTGAGGATCCGGTTCTTACTTATACAGTAAGTCCTTATCAGACAGCATGCGGAGCAGTAGATATTGCAATGCATACGATTGAAAGATATTTCTGTCCGGGTGAGGATACCTATCTGACAGATTCAATTGCAGAGGCTGTAATCAAAAGTGTACGCAAAGCGGCAGGAGACTGTCTGAAGAATCCGGAAGATTATGCTGCACGAGCAAATATGATGTGGGCATCTTCACTTGCACATAATGGACTCACACAGTGTGGAAGAGAGTCCCAGCTCGTTGTTCATCAGTTAGAGCATGAAGTATCCGGAATGTACCCGGAAGTAGCGCATGGAGCAGGACTTGCAGCGCTGTGGTGCAGTTGGGCAAGATATGTTTATAAAGCAAATATAAATCGCTGGCTGCAGTATGCATCTAACGTATGGGGACTGGATATTGATTTTGAACATCCGGAGAAGACAATTGAAACTGCAATTGATATGCAGGAGCAGTATTATGCATCAATCGGAATGCCGATCGGATTAAAAGAACTTGGTGTAAAAGAAGATGATCTTGCGAAATTGGCACTTGATTGTTCAAGAAACAAAACGCGTTCATTAATCGGATATAAACCGTTGGCATATGAGGATATTCTGGTAATTTATCAGATGGCATATGAGAGAGGTTAATAACAGTTAATATCGAAAGCGCTACTTAATGCGGCTGCTTTCGATACTCTCTTGGTGACATATGGTATCGTTCCTGGAATATGCGGTTGAATGTTCTCTGACTGTCGAATCCTGTCCGGATACAGATGTCGAGAATCGTATGGTCGCTGTGAAGCAGGAGACTACAGGCGTAATCCAATCTTGCTTCATTCAGATACCGGTTAAAATTAGTATGAAATGTGCCGGAGAAGACACGTGATAAAGAGGACTGACTGATTCCAAGGTCATGAGCCATTTTGGAAAGCGTCAGTTCTTCTGTATAATGTGCAGCAATATAAGAAACAGTCTGGTAGATAATGTCATTACTTCCCACACTGCTCTTATCTATCATTTCAAATAAGGGAAGAGTGCGTGCAAGTATAATCTGAATAAATGCCTGATGCAGAACATGCCCTTGTGAAGCGGCTGGATAGACCAGCATGCTTCGCAGGGCATAATTTACGTCTGGGTGTACTTCTTGAGCCAGAATTACCGGATTTACAGGACAAAATTGCTGTAATTCTTTCGTATAACTAGGAGCAAGAAGCGGTGAAGCAAGTGCATAAATCGCCTTACAGGATTCACTGTTGAATACCTGATAGTGGTGGATCAATTCCGGAAATACAAGTGCAAAATCGCCTTTTTCCATATGATACAATTCAGTTCCGACTCCGATTTCCAGCGTACCTTCTGTCACGGATACAAGTTCCATTGATTTGTGAAGATGTGGGGGAATATGGCAAGAAATCTGTTCAGCGATTTCCAGTGTTTCTTCATTTTCTTCGTAAATCGGTTTCATTTTTTCCTGCCTCCGGGTTAATTGTTTAGAATAGTTGATCTAATAGTATCATGCGTGTATATGACATGCTTCACAGGCGGATGGCGTTGTAGCACATCCGCTTAATGCTGTCTCACGCAGTTCAACCGGAAGTCGCTTTCCGACTTTGTACATTGCTTCGAGCATTTCATCAAAAGGAATGAGCTGAGAAATGCCGGCAAGGGACATTTCAGCTGCAATCAGTGCATTGGCAACCCCGGCTGCATTACGGTTCTGGCAAGGGTATTCTACCAGACCTCCGACCGGATCACAGACGAGTCCAAGCATGTTCATAAGGACTGTTGAGGCGGCATCCAGACATTGCTTAGGAGTTCCACCCATAAGTTCAACAGCGGCAGACGCTGCCATAGCAGATGCAACACCAACCTCAGCCTGACACCCTCCGACAGCACCGGCAACAGTGGCATTTCGCATGGCGAGGTAACCGACAGCGCCCGCATTGAAGAGAACCTGCTGAATCTCTTTGTCGGAGAAATGGTATACTTCCTGAAAAGCGAGAAGCAATCCCGGAACGATGCCTGCGGAACCGGCGGTAGGTGAAGCAACGATCAGTCCCATGGACGCATTTGTCTCAAGAGTTGCCATAGCATAAGTGATAGCTTTCTCAAGCAGTTCACCGCACAGTCCCTGACCACTGGCAGAATGCTGGGCAAGTTTTTGTGCCTCTCCGCCGATCAGCCCGCCCATGGAACGGATTGGTTTTTCAATCGGAGAGCGGGCAGCTTCTTTCATGATTTCAAGAACACGCGCCATTTTTTGATCCGCTTCTTTAGCAGGACATTCTCCGGTTATGATCTCTCGATTACGCATAACTTCAGAGATAGAAATATTCTGTTCCTCACATAGTGTAAGGAGTTCGTTTGCATTTTTAAAATCCATATAAAAAACCTCCTTGAACACAATCACATCTGTACGACCATAACATCCAGAACATGTTCGTTCTGGCGGATGGTGTCGGCAATTTCTTCCGGAAGTTTTCCGTCGGATTCTACAATCGTGTAAGCAGTGTGTCCTTTCGATTCACGAAACAGACGCATAAAAGCAATATTGACCAGGCGGTCGCTGAGACAGCTGGTGATCCAGGCAACAACACCCGGAACATCCTTCTGGACAACAATGATAGCACTGTATTCACCGGTGAAATCTACTTCTACATGATTGATCTGTGTGATGTGGACTTTACCGCCGCCAAGAGATTCTCCACGGATCGTCATCTCCTGACCGGCAGTATTGGTCATAATAATATCGACGGTATTCGGATGAATATCAGTTTCTTCCTTATTCGGAGTAAAAGAGTATTTCAGTCCGTTTTCTGTAGCAATCTCGAAGGAATTCCGGATTCGCATATCATCAGTGGAAAATCCCATGATTCCTCCAAGAAGTGCGCGGTCAGTACCGTGTCCGTGATACGTTCTGGCGAAAGAGCCGTAGAGAATAAATTCTACTTTTGCAAGCGGTCCGTTGATCATCTTCTGTGCAAGATAAGCAATGCGTGCCGCACCGGCAGTGTGAGAACTGGAAGGACCGATCATATTCGGCCCCATAACATCAAAAACGCTGATAAAAGACATTTTAAATAGCCTCCTGATTATATATATGATTTCAGTATAGCAAGCGTGGTGGCGAATGTAAATTAATTCTGATTAAGTATTGCTTGAATCGGTAGTGATCTTTACTGTTTACTCACGTAACCCTGTATCTGAAAGTTTTTCATCAATTCTTAGATCAATTAATAATTTGATACCAAATGCGAGTCCCCAATATAAGTGAAACCACATTGCCATAGAAAATCCTTGAATCATGATTTTCCACAATTTCTGAGACAGTTTTCCTGTATATGTTTTTCGTTTTAGTTGTACAAATGTTTCTTTGGACAAATCATCTGTCTGATACATTTTTATCAATTTTATTACGGCCAAAATCGAATGATTGTGTTCTACATATTCCATCTTAGCGTCAAAGAAAATTGCAAAAAATATTAAATAATAAATAAATCCCCAATATTTTTTTTCAAGACATTCTATTTCTGCATTTTCGTCCTTTATGCAACGAATCTGTTTTATCTCTTTTTCTGTCAGGAGCTTCTGTAATCGATATGCAATTGCCATCCAGCATTCCAGGGAATTCGGCCGATAAGTAAATGAAATGGAGTCATCATTTTTTCGATAAATATATCCTGTCTCCTGGATAAAAGCATATTTCGGATTGCATAAATAGCACTGAATATTAAAAAGTTTATCTTCTGCGTAAGGTAGATTCTCAAAAACAGCTTCGTTTTTCTCTAGAAATTGTTTTCGGTAAAGTTTTCCCCATACATAAGAAAGTGTCCCAACTGAAAAGAATCCCTGAAATCTGAAGTCTTCAGAATCCGGATTCTTTTCAGAAAAGGACGTATGACTTGCGGCTGCAAAACGTCGTCCGTTCCACAGCCGTTCATAATTTCCCACCACAATATCTGCTTCTTCATGCTTCATCACATTTACGAATCGGTCGAGTACTGCATTGTCTGCTAAAAAGTCATCTGCATCCAGAAACATTATATAGCCACCGTGGGCAGCCAGCAGACCATGATTTCTGACTGCCGCCGGACCTTTTTCTGTTTCTTGTATAACTCGTATTCGTACATCTTTCTTTTCATATGATTGGCAGATTTCGAAGCTATTATCCATTGAACAATTATCAATCAGAAGTAGTTCCCAGTTGTTATAGTTCTGAAAGATAACGCTCTCTATCATTTCAGGTAAATATGCTTCTGCATTATATACCGGTGCAATGATCGAAACCATCTGTTCCTGTTTGTTTTCATCCATATCAGTTCGTCCCTTCTATATATAAAGAGATTTCAGCTCATTACCATTTTAATGTTACAGCTTGTAATATCATTATAAAGCATTGTACTATTTTCGACAATTCGATATTCCAGGCAGATTTCATTGATGGATGAAAAACAAATCTAAATTAGTTCTGATCCAGTACGGACTGGATCTGCTTCATCAGCTGATCGTAGTTTGACTGATCATCGATTCCGCCCATGAATGGCTCGCCAACGATATTTCCGTCTTTATCTACAAGAACGGTTGTAGGGAATGCCATGATGTTTCCGGCATATTTTCCAACTGTTGAATTAGAATCGAAAGTCAGGTTCTTGTAGGAAGCGCCCTGAG
>ERZ824598.1518-NODE-1518-length-28709-cov-5.843547_pt1 | contig 28709 bp, 19 predicted proteins | sample MGYA00519934_ERZ824598 | MGnify/ENA primary metagenome ERZ824598 (study PRJEB31778, sample SAMEA3449177) | human gut metagenome | biome: human gut; feature: human-associated habitat; material: faeces | place: United Kingdom | collected 2010/2012 ...
GATTTTTGATATACAATGACATTTTCGCAATACATACAAAGTATGTATGCGTACAAGGTGTGTACGACGAGAAAATGGAAACAGTATATCAGAAATCCAGCCGAAATGATTCGTTTTGAGAAGATTCTGAGAGTACATATGTATAAAAAAGGAGAAAATTAATGGCAGCGGCTTCAAATAAAAGAATGACAAAAGAAAAAATTGAGGTCAACGATAAAAATAAAAAAGAAAATGAAAGTGTTTTTGAAAGCAATGCTTCAGGAAAAAGCAGACAGAAAACTTCGAGAGCGGGAGCTTCAAAAAAGGCAGGGCATCAGACAGCTGCAAAAACTACAACCAGAAAGAAAACACCGGTAAAGATAGATATTACACATCAGCGTAAAATTCAGGATGTGACTGAATACAGGGACAGGCTTGCATTTGAGACAGGAATTACACTTATTGTTATAGGAATAGTGGCGGTCTTTTTATATATCAGTTTCTTTGGACTTGGCGGAGTGGTCGGAAGAGTTTTTGGTGGAATTTGCTTTGGATTTTTCGGCTGGGCAGCATGGTTTATTCCTCTGGGGATATTTATAGGTTATATATTTACGATGGTAAACAGGGGTGACAGACGAGTTCCCAGAAAAATGGGAGGCATTATTGGAGCCTTTGTATGTATGCTGGCAATAACTGACCTTTTGACCGGAAAAGAGATTATAACTGAATACTATACTTCAAACCATGTTTTACATCATGGTTATTTTGAGTGCATGAATCTTACACTTCAGGATGTTCTTGAGAGTGGAAAGAGCAGCGGTGGTCTTATTGGAAGATGGATAAGTTCATTATTAACAAAAGTATGTGGTTCTGTCGGAGCGTGTATTTTGCTGTTTGCACTTTTGCTGCTAAGTGTTTTTGTCTTTGAGGGCATTGAGATTATGGTGGCACTTAGAAAAAGAAATGCATACAGAGAAGAAATGGAAAGATTGTATGGAGAAGTAAAAGATGAAATTGATTTTAGTGAGCCGTCATATACTGTGCTTAGAGGAAAAACAGCAATTAGTCCGTTTGGTGAGCGAAGCAGGTGTAAAGAGGAAAAACAGGAAGAAACAGACATACGCAAAAAGTACAGCCATGCAAGTGAAAATAATATAAAAAACAAGAACAAATTTGATTATGTTGAGAGAGTACGGGAAAATTCAGATAATGTTATGCAGTCGGTTGATCTTAAAATGATGGGAAAGTTTCTTGATGAACAGAAAAAGAAGCAATCCATTAAAGAAAAAACAAAAAAAGAAAATAAAATAAACAAAGCTGCGGATGTAAGTGAGATTATAAAGGACAGTAACGAAACAGAAAGTATAAGTGAAAAAAGCAGTGCAGATACACAAAATCAAAAGAAAGATACAATTTTAAAAAGCGGTAGCACACTTAATGCTTCTGATTTAAAATCATATGAAAAAAAGCCTGATAAAGAACCGATTCCAATATTCAGGGAAGAGATGAACCAGAAATTTGGTAGAGGTTTTGGGAGTAGTTTAAAACAGCAGGATTCTCCAAAAAATGAGACAATAGTAAATGAGAGTACCGCATATGAGAACTCTGCTTTTTCTAAAGATTATAAACCTGAAATAATAAAGGCGGACAAAGAAGAGGAAGAACGCAGGAAAGCAGCAGAAGAAGCGTCGGCAGCTTCTATGCAGGATTTTGAAACTCAAAAATGTGACGATACACAAGTAGAAAAGCATTTTAAAGACGAAAACGATAAAGAGACAGTAGTAGACATCAATGATACTGCGGTAGAAAAAACAGAAGTGGATATGAGTGATGCGGCTGAAAAAGATAAAATGGAAGTCGGTGAAAATCTGTATTCATATGATACCACACAGGTAGAAAGTTATGATACACAAGCAGATGTTGAAGCCAAAAATGTGAGTGCAGAGGAAAATAACGATGGCGATGATAATTATAATGATAATGCACTGTTTATAGAACCGAAAGAAGCAGTTTCTTATAAAAAGCCTGAAAGAGCTGATAAACACGGAAAGTTTGGCGGTGATGACTATGTTTCGGCATCAGAGTCATTTAATGCACTGAACAAGACAAAAGTGGAAGAACCTGTTATAGAGAGGGCATATGCATTTCCACCGATAGAGCTTCTCGGTGAGCCGGTACATAATAATGATTCATTAAGTGACACTGAACTTAGAGAGACTGCTCAAAAATTAAAGGATACATTAAAAAGTTTTAATGTTGATGTAAAAATGGGTGCTGTTACCTGTGGTCCTACAGTAACGAGATATGAACTTTTACCTGAACAGGGTGTGAGAGTAAACAAGATTACCAAGCTCACTGATGATATAAAGTTAAGCCTTGCAGCACAGAGTATCCGTATAGAAGCACCTATACCGGGTAAATCGGCAGTTGGTATCGAGGTTCCAAATCCTACACCAAGTTCTGTTTATTTCAGGGAACTTCTTGAGGGGGAGGCATTTGAAAAAGCTAAGTCACCGCTGACTTTTGCGGTAGGTAAGGATATATCAGGAAAACTTATCCTTACAGATATAGGTAAAATGCCGCATCTTCTTATTGCGGGTGCAACCGGTTCCGGAAAATCAGTCTGCATAAATACGCTTATAATGAGTATTTTATATAAATCCGATCCAAATGATGTCAAACTTATAATGATAGATCCTAAGGTTGTTGAACTTAGCGTATATAATGGAATCCCTCATCTTATGTGTCCGGTAGTGACGGATGCAAAAGAGGCAGCCGCAACGCTTAACTGGGCAGTTAGGGAGATGAGTGACAGATATAATAAATTTACGGAACTTGGTGTGAGAAATATTGCAGGATATAATGATAAGATAAAGAAAGTTGAAAATCCTGAAAAGGCGGGCTTTGCAAAGATGCCGTACATAGTTGTTATAGTTGACGAGTTTGCCGACCTTATGATGGTTGCATCAAAAGATGTTGAAGATGCAGTATGCCGTCTTGCACAGCTTGCCAGAGCCGCAGGTATTCATTTGGTGCTCGCAACACAGCGTCCGTCAGTAAATGTTATAACAGGTACGATTAAGGCAAATATACCGTCAAGAATAGCATTTTCGGTATCATCTGCTATAGATTCAAGAACAATACTTGACAGGGGTGGTGCGGAAAAACTGCTTGGAAAAGGTGATATGCTTTTCTTCCCATCGGGTTATTCAGAACCTATCAGAGTGCAGGGAGCATTTGTCACGGATGAGGAAGTCAGTGATGTAGTCGAGTTCCTTAAAAATAACAATGAAGAACCTCAGTATAACGACAAGGTTACTGAAATTGTTGAGGATGAAACAAATGATTCAAAAGACTCTGACAGGGATTCAAAATCTGACAGAGATGAATATTTTGAGGAGGCGGGCAGATTTGTCATAGAGTCTGACAGAGCCGCTGCCGGACAGCTTCAGAGAAAATTTTCAATTGGATTTAACAGGGCAGGAAGGATAATAGACCAGCTTCATGATGCGGGAGTTGTAGGCCCGGCAGAGGGAACAAAACCCCGTAAGGTGCTTATGAGCAAAAATGAATTTGAAATGATGCTTGGCAATGCACCGGAGCCGGTATCTGACGAGGAGATAGATGCTATCTCGGAAAAATTCGGACAGGACTCGGAGAGATTTGTGCAGTAGTAAAGCAAACAGCTATTTATTATAGTACAGTTTAGAAAAGAGGAAAAAATGGGAAACAACATAAATGATGGATATGCAGACAGTAACAGGCTTTCGGATAAAGCACTGCTTATCTATAATGATTTTTTGCACAGCGGCAAATTTCTAACGCATTATAAATGGCTTAAAAACGCCGCCGAGACTTACGATATAAAGCTTGAACTCATGGGAAATTCCGAATTTCTGTGTTCGTATGGAACTTCTTTTGACAAAGAGCTTATCGAAACTCTTGGAAAATACAGGTTTATCCTTTTCTGGGATAAAGACATAAGACTTGGAAAGAAGTTCACGAACATATGCAAAAAGATTAACATTCCTATTTATAACAATATCCGTGCGATAGCTGACTGTGATGATAAATCCGCAACATATGAAAAGATAGGGCAGTGGAATGACTGCCACGATACTTTGGAGCAGATAAAAATGATTCCGACGATAGTTGCACCTATGACATACGAAAATATAGGATATACGGACATGAATTTTTTGGATAAAGTTGTTGAAAAGTTTGGTTTTCCGCTTGTGATAAAAGAATGTTTTGGTTCATTTGGTATGCAGGTATATATGGCTCATGATATGGATGAACTTAAAAAGAGAGTCGGTGATATAGGCGGAAAACCTATGATATTTCAGAAGTTTATAGAAAAAAGCAGTGGATTTGATGTAAGACTTCAGGTCGTAGGTGATGAAGTGGTGGCTGCAATGTACCGATATACAGATGATGGAGATTTCAGAGCCAATATAACGCATGGCGGTAAGATGAAAAGTTATGAACCGGATGCAAGTGAGATAAAGCTTGCGACTGATACGGTAAAGGCGCTAGGACTTGATTTTGCCGGAGTTGACCTATTGTTTTCAAATGGTGCAGATATGCCTGCCGATATGGTATGTGAGGTAAACTCAAATGCTCATTTTAAAAATATATTTGAGTGCACAGGCGTAAATGTTGCTGATGAAATAATGAAATATATAATGTCACACTGAAAATGCACACAAAAACATAGGTTTGAGAGAGTTTTTGATAAATATTACATTTATAATTAGAAATTAAAATTGTTTATATAAACAGAATGGAGAACAAGTGAAAACAGCATATATTATTTATTATGATAAAGAAGCTCAGAAAAACAGCGGTTTTATAGAAATGCTTATGACAGAGTTTTTCAAATATGATATAGTTTTAGAATATGTATCTTACGAAGTCACGGCTGCAATGTCCGGCAATGTGTTTAAAAACAGTTTTAATGATGCTGTTTTTGTTATAAACCGCACAAGGGAGTACAGGCTAAGCAAAAGATTTGAAGATATAGATATAAAAGTTTTTCATTCATCTAAGATAACTGAACTTGGAAATAACAAATACAAGACTTACTGTTATCTGAAAGATTATTTTAAAAGAAAAGGTTTTGAACCTGAAAATCAAAAAGAATGGATAGCAGATACGGTTTTTGTAAAAGCCGATGAGCTAAAACAGACAACAGATAAATACAACGGAAATGATTATGTGATTAAATCTGTTGACGGACACGGCGGCAGTGAAGTTTTTCTGTTGGAAAGTTGTGTATATGAAAAGCTTAAGGGACATGACTGCATTTTGCAAAAACGCATAGACAGTGACAGCAACGATATAAGGGTTTACATATTATTTGGCGAGATATATGCGGCGGTATTAAGACATGGAACAGATGGTTTTAAGTCAAATTTTTCTCTTGGTGGAAGTGTCTCAGAATATTTTCCGGATGAAAAACAGCGTAATTTTATCGGAAATTTTATTGAAGCTTTCGGAAAAGATGAGCTTAAAATGGCAGGAATAGATTTTATACTTACAAAAGACGGCAGACTTATTTTTAATGAACTGGAAGAAATGGTCGGTTCACGAATGTTGTATAATTGTTCAAAACATGATATAGTAAAAGAATATGTAGAACGTGTACAACGAAAATTAAATCTTTAATAATTGATACTTCATGCTCAATGTATCAGAAATTTAATTTCTATTGTACTGATTTCAAAAAATGAAGTAAATATTCTGCGATAATTACGGAATATTTAAGAGACAAAAATTATTTACAAATAAAATTGCAATATCTTATAAAATACGATGCTTATGGTATCAGTGTATTTTATGTGAAGACTATGCAGGAAAGAGGTTACAGGATGAAAAGTGATATTGAAATCGCACAGGAAGCGGAACTTATTCATATTCGCGAGGTTGCAAAACAGCTTGGGATTGCAGAAGATGACTTAGAACTTTATGGCAAATACAAAGCAAAAATTTCAGATGAGCTTTGGGAACAGGTAAAAGACAGGGAGGACGGTAAGCTTGTTCTTGTCACAGCCATAAATCCGACACCGGCAGGTGAGGGAAAGACAACAACATCTGTAGGTATCGGTCAGGCTATGGCAAAGCTTGGAAAGAAAGCAGCTATTGCACTTCGTGAGCCATCACTTGGACCATGTTTTGGTATAAAAGGCGGGGCAGCCGGTGGCGGATATGCACAGGTTGTACCTATGGAAGACTTAAATCTTCATTTTACTGGAGATTTTCATGCGATAACATCGGCAAACAATCTTTTGGCAGCTATGCTTGATAATCATATCAAACAGGGCAATAAACTCGGGATTGATACAAACCAGGTAGTATGGAAACGCTGTATGGATATGAATGACCGTGTTCTCAGAAATATTGTGGTAGGACTTGGAAGACCGGTAGACGGTGTTGTTAGAGAAGACCACTTTATCATATCTGTTGCTTCAGAGATTATGGCTATACTCTGTCTTGCCGACAATATGAAAGATTTAAAAGACAGGCTTGGCAGAATGATAGTTGCATACAATTATGAGGGAAAACCTGTTACTGCGTCTGAGTTAAATGCAGTCGGAGCTATGGCGGCACTTTTAAAAGATGCCATCAAACCAAATATGGTTCAGACATTGGAGCATACACCTGCATTTGTGCATGGAGGACCTTTTGCAAATATAGCACACGGATGTAACAGCGTGCGTGCAACAAAGACAGCACTTAAACTTGCAGACTATACTATTACTGAGGCAGGTTTTGGTGCGGACCTCGGTGCAGAAAAATTCTTCGACATAAAATGCCGCATGGCAGGTCTTAAACCTGATGCAGTTGTACTTGTGGCAACAGTAAGAGCATTAAAATACAATGGCGGAGTACCAAAAGATAAACTTTCAGAAGAAAATCTTGACGCATTGAAGAAAGGTATCGTAAACCTTGAAAAACATATCGAAAATGTTGCTAAATTTGGAGTTCCTTGCGTTGTTACACTCAACAGATTTGTGACGGATTCAGATGCTGAACTTGAATATGTAAAGAATTTCTGTGAGGAGCGAAATTGTGACTTCGCACTCTCAGAAGTATGGGAGAAAGGCGGAGAAGGCGGAGTTGAACTTTGCAAGAAGATTATCAACACACTTGAGACAAAAGAAAGCCATTTCAAACCACTCTATGATATAAATCTTTCTATCAGAGAAAAGATTGAGACTATTGCAAAAGAGATTTACGGTGCTGCAAGTGTTACCTATGACGCAGCCGCTGCAAAATCCATTGACAGACTTGAAGAACTCGGTTATGGAAATACACCTATCTGTATGGCAAAAAACCAGTATTCATTATCTGATGATGCAAAGAAGCTTGGAAGACCTGAAAACTTCAATATAAATATCCGTGAGGTTTATGTCTCAGCCGGTGCAGGTTTTGTCGTTGCAATCACGGGAACTGTCATGACAATGCCGGGACTTCCGCTTCATCCGGCCGCTGAGAGGATAGATGTAAATGATGATGGAGTTATTATCGGATTATCATAAGTCTGACAATGTTTAGACACAATAAAAATGTATGATATATGAAAAACAAAATAACAAAATTGTCAAATTTCAAAATGGTTACTATTATACAGCTATGTATGTGGTAACGAAAGACGAAAAGGAGTGCAGTTCTAAAAGACCTGCACTCCTTGAGTTTATCATAGGGAGGTTTTAGATGAAGTTTATCATTTATATAAAAGAAAGGACCGGTTTATTTTTGATGCTTATGGTAATCGGTGTAATCCTTTCTTACAGTGGAACGGAACACGCATCGGCACAGAATGTATATGTTGATGACCAGGGCTTTTATTATACGGAAAATACGGATGGAACATTTAATGTTGCGGCATATCAGGGAGAGGGAGGTTCGGTGACTATACCTGAGCGTATTAATGATGGACAGGTTGTTTCGATTCTTGATGGAGTGTTTTATAAGAATTCTACTATTACAAATGTTTATATTCCGGATACGATAACAACCATAGGAATAGATGCATTTGGTTATTGTACTAAATTAAAAAGTGTAAGACTTCCGCAAAAACTCACTGCCATTCCTATGGAGTGTTTTGTTTATTGCTCTTCATTGACAAAAATCACGCTGCCGTCATCATGCAGCCAGATAGGATATAATGCATTTTCAGCCTGCAAAAATCTTTATCAGGTAAATGTGACAAAAAATGTTAAGTCGATAACATCTTCATCATTTACTGATTGCAATAAAAAAAGACTTACGATAGTTGCACCTAAAAATTCATATGCGGCAAAATATGCTAAAAAATACAGTATAATGACAACCACTTCAAAGGCTACAAAGCTTTCAAATAAAAGTAAGAGTATGATAGCAAAAGAAAAGTTTCAGCTTTATTTGTATAATCCGTCAAAGAGTATAAAATGGAAAAGTAATCACTCGTCGATTGCATCTGTAAACAGCAGCGGGAAGATTACCGCAAAAAAGAATGGAAAGGTTACCATAACTGCGATTTGCAATGGTAAAAGTTACGATTGTAAGATTACGGTTAAAGCTAAAACAAACAGTTCAACATTGCGTGTCATATATAAGCAGTATGTAAAACCTGGCATGAGTGATTATGAAAAGGTAGCTGCCGCACACAAGTGGCTTATACAAAATGTTAAGTATGACAAAAGACTTTATACCACCGGAAAAATCCCTTATGTAAGCCATACGGCAAAAGGTGCGTTTAAATACGGAGTAGCAGTTTGTGATGGTTATTCAAAGGCATTTATGACGATTATGGAGCATTATAATATTCCGTGCATGATGGTAACCGGAGGTCAGCACGCATGGAATCTCGTCAAGATAAAAAATAAATGGTATCATGTTGACTGTACCTATGATGATCCTATTGTAAACTGGAGTTTTAATAATACTCATGTATATAAGACATATTTTTTGAAAACAGATGCGTATATGGCAAAGGACCATACATGGCTTAAAAAGTATTTTCCTAAGGCAAAATCTACATCAGTTGATAAAAAGTATAGGACAAAATAGATTTTTAATAGTATATTAGCTGTTATTTAAGCATATCAGGCGTGGGACAAGCTGCTTTACTGACAGCGAAAAAACACCCCAAAAAGCATTGTTTATATGTAATGTTTTTTGGGGTGTTTTAATAAAAATATGTTTTTAATAATACTACCTGTATAATGTGATAATAAGCACATAAATGTGGTGCAGTATTAAGAGTATCTAATTAGTTTCCTTTAAATTTGGACTCGCAGTAAACACATCTGTATATTCTGTGCTCACGGTTTGTAAGCTTAAATTTGTGTGGAAGTTCCTGCTCTATGGATGTTATGCAGCGTGGGTTTTTACATTTTATTATGTTTGTTACCGTTTCCGGTAATTCAAGCAAATGCTTTCCGACTATTTTATTATCTTTTATAATATTGATAGTAATCTTATGGTCAAGAACTCCTAATACATTCAGGTCTATATTGAGATTACCCTCAATTTTGATTATGTCTTTTTTGCCCATTTTATTGCTTTTGGCATTTTTAATGATAGCAACCTGGCAGTCCATTTTTTCGAGATTGAGATATTCATATATCTTCATGGCTCCGCCCGGCTGTATATGGTCTATAACGATTCCTTCTTTTAAACCGCTGATATTAAGCATGGTATAATTCCCCTTTCTTTATTTTCTGATATGGCTTAGCATTTATCTTTAAGACCGAGCAATGTAATGATAAGTGCCATTCTTGCATATACTCCATAGTGAACCTGTTCAAAATAAACAGCTCTCGGATCATCATCGACATCAGTAGATATTTCGTTTACACGTGGGAGAGGATGGAGAACATACATATCATCCCTTGCCAGTTTCATTTTTTCACTGTCAAGTATGAAGCTGTCTTTTAATCGTATGTAATCTTCCTCGTTGAAGAAGCGTTCACGCTGAACCCTTGTCATGTAGAGAATATCAAGTTCAGGCATATATTTTTCAAGCTCATTAGTCTCTACATATTCAATATTCTTTGCGTCTAAGACTTCCTGTCTGAGATAATCAGGTATCTTCAGTTCGTTTGGAGATATGAGAATAAAGCGTACATTTTCATATCTTACCATTGCATTGATAAGAGAGTGTACCGTACGGCCAAACTTAAGGTCTCCGCACATACCTATAGTCATATTGTCAAGACGGCCTTTGAGGGATTTGATAGTAAGAAGATCTGTAAGTGTCTGGGTCGGATGATTGTGACCGCCGTCACCTGCGTTTATAACAGGAATTTTAGAGTACATTGATGCAACTGTAGGTGCACCCTCTTTAGGATGGCGCATGGCACATATGTCGGCAAATGACGAAATAACTCTGATAGTATCTGCGACACTCTCTCCTTTTGACGCTGAGCTTGAATCAGCCGAAGAAAAACCAAGTACCTTACCACCGAGATTGAGCATTGCTGATTCAAAACTAAGACGGGTTCTTGTACTTGGTTCGTAAAATAAAGTGGCTAATTTCTTTCCATCACATACATGGGAATATTTTTCAGGATTCTGCATAATAGCTTGTCCTAAGGATAAAATTTCATCTAATTCTTCAATAGATAGATCAAGTGGACTTATTAAATGTCTCATGGTTACCCCCTATAAAATGTATTTTTCTAATTTTACTACAATGATTAAAAGTATTCAATAGTGATAAATAAAAAAATGAAAAAAATTGTAACAGTTCAGCCATAAAAATTGAATTTAATTTGTTGAAATGGGAAATCTTATCAATAGCAGATATTGATTTATCAGAATGGTTAGTGTAAGCTAACTATCGAAAAGACTTGTATCAGGCGTACATGAATATAAGTCGGTGTTTTAGTTCGTAAAGTCATTGCGTGCAGATGGTTCAGTATCTGCTGTAATATATTTGCGGTATCAATTATATTCTGTTACAAACTAATAGCTATAGTACGCAGAAAAGAGGTAATGATGACATATTTAGAGATTGAAAAGGTAGTAGGCAGAGAAATTCTTGATTCAAGAGGAAATCCGACAGTTGAGGCAGAGGTTCATCTTATTGATGGAACAGTAGGCAGGGGAACAGCACCGTCCGGGGCATCGACAGGTGAATTTGAGGCACTTGAATTAAGAGACGGAGATAAAGAAAGATATTTAGGCAAAGGTGTCACAAAGGCGGCAGCAAATATTAACACAACAATTAATGATGTGCTTACCGGAGTGGACGCATCAGATATTTATGCCGTTGATGCCGCAATGATAAAGGCTGACGGAACAAAGGGAAAGACAAAACTTGGTGCAAATGCTATTTTGGCGGTATCTATCGCCTGCTGCCGTGCGGCAAGCACAGCACTTGAAATTCCTCTCTACAGATTTTTAGGTGGAATTTCAGGAAATAAACTTCCGGTTCCTATGATGAACATCGTAAACGGCGGCTGCCATGCACTTTCGTCAGGACTTGATGTTCAGGAATTTATGATAATGCCTGTCGGAGCACCTTCATTTAAAGAGTGTCTCCGCTGGTGTGCAGAGGTATTTCATGCGTTAGCAGCTATCCTTAAGGAGAGAGGACTTGCAACTTCAGTAGGTGATGAGGGAGGATTTGCTCCTGCTCTTAAATCTGATGAGGAAGCTATCGAGACTATTCTTGAAGCCGTTAAAAAAGCTGGTTATGAACCTGGAAAAGATTTCCGCATCGCAATGGATGCCGCTTCATCTGAGTGGAAAACAGGTACAGTCGGAGAATATAAACTTCCAAAGGCTGGGACTGTCTATACATCTGAACAGCTTATTGAGCATTGGAAATCTCTTGTAGAAAAATATCCTATTATCTCAATCGAGGATGCACTTGACGAAGAAGACTGGGAAGGCTGGCAGAAACTCACAAAAGAACTTGGTGACAAGGTTCAGCTTGTCGGTGATGACCTTTTTGTCACAAACACTGAAAGACTTTCAAAAGGTATTCAACTCGGCTGCGGAAATTCAATCCTTATCAAGCTAAATCAGATTGGTTCTGTTTCAGAGACGCTTGAAGCGATTAAGATGGCTCACAAGGCAGGATATACGGCTATAAGTTCACATCGTTCAGGTGAGACTGCCGACACGACTATTGCAGACCTTGCCGTGGCTTTAAATACCTGCCAGATAAAGACAGGTGCTCCAAGCAGAAGTGAGCGTGTCGCTAAGTATAACCAGCTTCTCCGTATTGAAGAAGAACTCGGCGAGAGTGCGGTATATCCGGAAATGGATGCGTTTAATGTAAAATAAAATGTAGTGTTTCCGTCATAAAAAGTGGCTGGAAATATAATAAACTTATATAAATCAAAATCTACTCTTGAAAAAACAAAATAAAAGTAATAAGATAGGCAGGGGCAAAAAGTTGATTTTTGCTCTTGTTTGTCTTTGTATAGAAAAAATGAAGGATAAAAACTTGTATTTTCGGATAATTAAGTGTTGATTTTATATATTTTGAAAGGATTTTGATAAAAATGAGTAGTGTTACAGTTAATAAAAATAAACAGATGGATATGTTAAATGGAAGTCTGACGGATAAGATACTTATATTTGCGATACCTATAGCACTTAGCAGTATATTACAGCAGATGTTCAATGCCGTTGATGTGGCGGTGGTCGGAAGATTTGCGAGTAGTACGGCACAGGCGGCAGTCGGCGGAAACGGAGCACTTATAAATCTGCTGTTAAATCTTTTTATAGGGATTTCAGTCGGTGCAAATGTTGTCATTGCAAAATACATAGGACAGGGCAGGACTAACAGGATAAAAGGTGCGGTGCATACGGCAATGCTCATTGCATTTTTTAGCGGTATCATATTGCTTGTACTTGGTATCTCAGTTGCAAAGCCGATACTTGAGCTTATGGGAACACCTTACGATGTTATAGACCAGGCGGTGCTTTATCTGAGGATATATTTTGCAGGAATGCCGTTTATAATGGTTTATAACTTTGGGGCTTCAATATTAAGAAGTATCGGGGATACCAAAAGACCGCTTATCTGTCTTGTTGTTGCAGGAGTGACAAATGCCGTAATAAACCTTACACTGGTAATCGTTTTTCACATGGGTGTTGCAGGTGTAGGTATAGGAACTGTTGTTTCAAATATGATAAGTTCTTCTATGATAGTCTATTTCCTCATAAAAGAAAAAGACCCTATAAAACTTTATCCGAGAGAACTTAAGATACATAAGATAGAACTTATAAGAATGTTAAAGATTGGTGTGCCGGCTGGACTTCAGTCAATGGTATTTTCATTTGCAAATGTGTTTATACAGGCAGAGTTAAACAAATACGGTTCAGATGCGGTTGCGGGTTCGGCAGCAGGTCTTAATTACGAATATATAGCGTACTTTATGATTTCGGCTTTCAATCAGGCAACGATGACATTTACAAGCCAGAACTTTGGTGCGAAAAAATATGACAGGTGCAAGAAAATATACAGAATAACAATGACACTTGCGGTAGCCGTCACCATAATAATGTGTGGATGTTTCCTGTTGTGGAAAGGATTTTTTATAGGGATATTCACATCAGAGCCCAAAGTAGCACATTATGCGTCAGTAAGAATGATGCGTCTTTTAAGCTTTTATTTCCTTATCCCTACATATGAGATAGCAGGTTCAACATTAAGAGGAATGGGATACTCTATGACACCTGCTGTTATAACGGTGTTTGGAACATGTGTTTTCAGACTTGCATGGATTTATACCGTGTGCAGAAAGTTTAAAGGTTTTGAAGTCCTGATGAATGTTTATCCAGTTTCATGGGTTATAACAGGCTCACTGGTGCTTTTGAGTTATTATGTCATAAGAAGAAAGGTATTTAACAACAATAATGCAGGATAATAACTCAGATTTAGCGGTATTTCAGATATTCAATAAATTTCTTTGTTGCAAGTGATGCGTTTTTGCTGCTTTTTAGTGCAAGACCTATCTGTCTTTTTGCCGGGACATTAAGAGGTCTTGTCACGATATTAAAAGGTTTTTTTTGCAATATAAGCTCAGGCAGGATACTTACACCGAGTCCATGTTCGACCATTGACATGATGGCATAGTCATCCCATGTCGTAAATTGTGTATTCGGTGTAATATTATTTTCCTTAAAGATTTCAGAGATTTCAGTGTTTTTATCTTTTTCAAGCAGCATAAAGGGTTCCTTTGAAAGGTCTTTCAAAGGAATTTTATCATATTTTAGAAGTGGATGTTTATTTGGCAGTATCGCAAGAAAAGCATCCTCCTCAAGAAAAATTGTTTCGATTCCAGGAGAAGCGGGCAGACAGATAAAACCGCAATCGACACGACCGTCTGTTATCCAGCTCTCTATCTCATCGTAATCACCGATAAGAAGTTCATATTCAATATTCGGATAATCCTTTTTAAATTCCATTATGATATTTGGAAGCCAGTAGGTCGCGACACTTGAGAAGGTACCTATTCTTATAATGCCTGATGAGAGGTCATTTAAGTTGTCGGCTTCCATCTGTAATCTGTCAAAATCATCACACAGTTTCTTGGCAAAAGGAAGAAGTCTTAATCCGTCAGATGTAGGTTTTACACCGGAATGGTCTCTTTCAAGTAAACACATATTCCACTCCTTTTCAAGGTCCCCAATCATTCTGCTGATGCCCGACTGGGAATAATTTAAAATTTCCGATGCTTTAGTAAAACTTCCATATTCAACTGTTTTGACAAACGACATATATTTCTGAATGTTCATTTCCATAATGGTATTTCTCCGTTCGTATTTATTTAACACTATCAATAAAGCAGCAGAGTGAATTGCCAATATCCGCCTGACTATAAGCCACTCGCACCGCAGATGTGAACAGTAACACTTTTTTTTTATCATAGATAAATATATATTTTGGAGATAATGATTGTCAAGTCTTTATCATGATGATAGAGCGTAACAGTTCAGCCCTTTATTTATTACATTCGTAAACTTGACATATCAAAAAAATGGTGTATTATATAAAATGCAACTTGGTTGCAAATGCAAATAAATTGCAAATTTAAAATTAAGGAGTAAAAGATTATGTTTGAAGTAATAGAAGATACACTTATCGATGGTGTGAAACTTGTACCGTTTTTATTTATCACATATCTTTTTATGGAAATTCTTGAACATAAAATGAATAATAATCTCAAAGAAAAGATTGCGAAAGCCGGAAAGACCGGTCCCGTATGGGGAGGCATTTTAGGTGTGATACCACAGTGCGGATTTTCAACAGCGGCGGCGAGTCTTTATTCGGGAGGTATCATAACAGTCGGAACGCTTATTGCCGTATTTATGTCAACCTCTGATGAGATGTTACCTATACTTATATCGAGAGAAGTATCAGTCACAACAATATTGAGAATATTAGGTACAAAAGTGGTTATTGCAGTAATCTCAGGCCTTGTGGCAGAATATTTTTATATAAAGATATTTATGAAAAAAGAAAGAGAACCGGATATTCATATAGTATGTGAGGAAGAACACTGCCACTGTGAAGACGGTTCGTTTATTTCGGCAGTAAAGCATACTGTTAAGATTGCAATATATATTATCCTTATTTCATTTGTGTTAAATCTGATAACACATTTCTGGGGGATTGAAAATATTAAAGGACTTTTTTCGGCAATGCCAATGTTAGAACAGTTTTTGTCTGCCCTTGTCGGTCTTATACCAAACTGTGCTTCGTCTGTCGTAATAACTGAATTTTATCTTGACGGAGTTATAAGTGCAGGTGCGATGATGGCAGGACTTCTTGTAAATGCAGGAGTCGGTATGCTGGTGCTTTTTAGATTGAACAGGCATATAAAACAAAATCTTAGTATAGTAGGAGTGATGTATATTCTCGGAGTATTCTGGGGAGTTTTCATACAGATTTTTGGAATAACATTCTGACATCTTTATTATGAACTTTTTATACGGAGGATAGTGTGAAAAATCCATATATGCAGGATTTTAGCGTGGATAATCCGATTTTTCACACTCAAGATTTGTGTCTGCACACACTTGACACAAACCTGATATGCACAAAAAAGCGTGTGCAGAAATGAGGATTAATATGCAGGGATATTCAACACCAAGCAGAAAAAGAATATTAGAGTATCTTGAAAAAAATAAAAACAGAACAGTCACGGCGGCTGATATAGAAAATTATCTTATCGAAAAAGAATGTGCCGTAAATAAGACAACAATTTACAGATTTTTAGACAAACTGATAATCGAAAAAAAGATAGTAAAATATGCTGCCGAAAAAGGAAAAAAGGCTACATTTCAGTATATTGAGGACGGACACCATTGCGAAAAACATCTGCATCTTCAATGTATAAAATGCGGCAGGATATTTCATCTTGAATGTGAGTTTATGGATGAGATAGCTGCACATATACAGAGTGAGCACGGATTTTTTATAGAATGTAAAAGGTCGATAATATATGGAACCTGCATGGAGTGTGCCAATGCACAGTCGCAGGTGTGAACAAGCGTTGTGAGTATGCTTTACATTGGAACAGTTCAATGATAAAATATATTTAACGCTGTCAGGAAAGTGCCACACTTTTATTGTGCACATCAGCTTGACTTATATTTTAGAGCATTGGAGGAACAGATTTATGAAGAAATTTGAACAGTTTAAAAGTGCATATGAGTCTATTGTGCGAAATAATAAAATTGGTGATTTTTCAGAAGTATATGTTTCTGCCATAACATCTGATTTTGACAGGCTGTTTGAGCTTGCATGGAAAACAATGAAAGAATATATGTATAAAAATTTAGGGATGCAGGCGGCAAAAACAGGCTCTCCAAAGGAAATCTTAAGTCTGGCTCACAATCAGGGGATAATAAAAGATGGTGCCGTCTGGCTTGAGATGCTGCAAAACAGAAATGATGATGCCCATATATACAGATTGTCGGTTGCCGTAATATATAAAAGCAAGATAGAAGAAGTATATCTGGAATATATGAAAGAACTTATAGATTATTTTAAAGATGTAATACCTGACGAACAGATACAGGCAGCAAAAGTGTCGGAGGATTTGCTTGAAGAATCAAAAATAAAAGGTGTTCCATTATGGGAGTTAGCCGTAAAAGAAGCAAAAAAACAGGATGTGTCTGTTGATTATATTGTCGAGCATTGGAAAAAGCCATAAGTTAAATAAAGTATTATTATCTGTACTTAAGTATGAGCAGTAATGATAAATTGGAGGTTAAAAATGTCGTTAGAAGATGTTGATTTAGAAGCAGGGATATTATCGGATTTACAAAAACTGGCGGCAAAGTTTCATTTGAAAGAACTTATTATTTTTGGTTCAAGGGCTGATGGAACTGCGAGTGATGTTTCGGATGTTGACCTTGCCGTAAAAGGCTATGGTTCGCCGATGGTGCGGGCAGACTTTGAGGAAGCGGTTAAAAATCTGCCGGTATTACTTATGTTTGATATTGTTGATTATGACAGTATATTAGTCAGTGATGTTTTGCGAAAAGAAATAGATGAAAAAGGGATATTATTGTATCAAAATACATTTTAGATAGATCAGGAGGAAAACAACAATGAATTTTTATATGCCTACACAGGTGTTTCAGGAAAAAAATGCAGTAAAGAACAATGGTGCAAAGATTGCATCGTTTGGTAAGAAAGCACTTATAGTAACAGGTAAGTCATCATCAAAAAAGAATCATTCACTTCAGGATGTTATAGATGTACTTAACGAAAATGCAACGGAGTATGTTATATTTGATGAAGTTCCACAAAATCCGTCTGTTGAGCTTATAATGAAAGCAAGCGAGTTCGGAAGAAATGAGGGGGCAGACTTTGTTATCGGAATAGGCGGCGGTTCGCCGATGGATTCTGCAAAGGCGATAGCACTTATGATACAGAACAGGGATACGACAGAGGAAGTGCTTTACCAGAATTTAGAGCTGCGTGCGATTCCGGTTGTTGAAATTCCTACAACCTGCGGAACAGGTTCAGAAGTTACACCGTATGCGATACTTACAAGACATGACAAAAACACAAAACAGAGTATCAGCCATAAGATTTATCCGGAGCTTGCCTGCATAGACCCTGAATATCTTGCGGCAGCACCGGAAAGTGTTATTAAAAATACTGCTGTAGATGCCCTCGGTCATATGGTGGAAAGTTATTTTAACTCAAAGGCAACTGATTTCAGCAAAATGCTCTGTCAGTATGGAATTTCAGTATGGGCAGAAAATATTCCGGTACTTCTCGGCGAGGAGGCAGACTTTGAAGCATATGATTCACTTATGCTCGCATCATGTCTCGCAGGAATGGCTATAACCCACACCGGAACATCAATTCCACACGGACTCAGCTATTATCTTACATATAACAAAGACATACCACACGGAAAAGCAGTAGGTTTATTCCTGCCTGGCTATCTTAAAGTCATTCAGAAGGAAATGCCTGACGAGGTAGCAGATTTCCTTGCAGTGCTTGGATTTGATGAATTAGAGCAGTTTGCATTTCTTATAAAACAGCTTCTCGGTGATTATGAGATTACAAAAGAAGATGTAGAGAAGATGACGGACGAGATAATGGCCACACCTAGAAAATTAAATGCCGTTCCGTTTAAGGTTACAAGGGAAGATGTAGAGGATATGGCGGCTTATCTGGCTTAAATTTTTGGAAATGGAGAGATACGATGCAGCAGGATGAAATTATTTTGAGAAAAGGGATAGTACATATTCTTGATGGTGAGCTTGGCTATCCCGTTTATTCGGAGCAGCAGCTTGACATTACACCGGATCTTAACGAATTTTTTACCGGGCATATTTTTAAGATAATGTCAGGTGACGATATGAAGAAATGCTATTTTGATGAGGAAAGTTCTGATATTTACAAGCTGCTTAAAGATTTTTCGGAGGACGATTTTATAGATTTCAGCAAGGATATTACAAAAAGACTATACGATATAATGAACAGCAACCTCGCTATCCCATCGGCTGATCTTGCCGTTTTGTCGTTCAGTCTACACAGCGTTATGTATCTTGCCATTTTAAAAATGAATTATAAAGAGAGTTTTGTTCACATGACGCAGGCAGAGGAGAGCGGTAATGTAAACAGTATTATTAAATACCGCTCGACGCTCCCGGCATCTTCATCAAAACTTTCAGAAGCGGTTATAATAAACCTTGGCGATTATACGGTAAATATAATAGAGAAAAAATATGAGGTAAACGGAGAAAAATGTAATTATCTTTCTGAGCTTTATCTTAACTGCCATGCAGCTATGTCGTCCAAGTCAAAACTTGCTATAGTTACAAAAGCGGTTGAGCAGGTCAATAAAAAGCATTTTGAGGAAGAACCTGTTAAGCAGATGGAGGCTAAACGCATTATAAAGGAGGAAATCGAGGAGACAGGTGCGGTCAATGTAGAAAAGATAAGCGAAAAGCTTTATGGCAAAACTCCTGATATAAAAGAAGAATTTGATGCAAAAATGGAAAAATATCATATGGAAAAAGCCGAAGTAAAACCACAGAGCAGTGCAACGACAAAGAAATTTGAAAAACAGTTTTTAAAGACAGATACTGGAATAGAGATAAATATTCCAATGGAACAGTATCAGGACATAAACCAGGTTGAATTTATATCAAATCCTGACGGAACTATATCGGTTATGATAAAGAATATCAATAAAATATCAACCAGATAAAAATATAGTGATATTGTTTAAATTATGGGATGGCTGATAATTATAAAACAGACTTGGCTAATTATAAAGAGGATTTAGTTTTAAGCGATAAATGATTTTTATTTAAAAAAGTGCAAAATGGATTATTAGAAGAAGATAAGCTAAAAAGAATGGAGAAAAATAATGTTTCGTTTGTGGGCAAAGAAATTTAAAGACAACAGGATGTTAGATGATATTACGATAACCGACCCGTCAAAAGAGAAAAACAGAACAAAAAAGGTGTTTGACAGTCTGGACGAGGTATGCTATACATTTGACCTCGGTCGTCCGATATGGCTTGATAAAAATATAAAAGAATTTAAAAAGATGGACAAAACACGCTTTGACAGTGATAATTTTATCGAGGGAATAGATTTTGACTATTTGGAAATCCATGTCATAGAAGAAGACGAGATTTGGGAGTAAATATTTTCAGAATTGAAAATATTGTAATAAAAAGTGAGTTAGGACAGATTTTGGTGATTTGTATAAAATATAGCTGCTGAATACGGATTTTGTTTTTAAATTATAAACAGGAGGGTGCATATGGCGAAAGTTGTAAGTATAGGAAATCAGAGTTTTGAATCGATACGAGAAAAAGATAATTTTTATGTAGATAAAACATTATTTATAAGAGAATGGTGGGATAGCGATGATGCAGTAACACTTATAACACGCCCACGCCGTTTTGGAAAAACATTAAATATGAATATGCTTGAATGTTTTTTTTCAAACAAATATAAAGACAGAGGGGATTTGTTCGAGGGTCTTGAAATATGGAAAGACGAAAAATATCGTGAATTACAGGGAACATATCCGGTGATATTTTTAAGTTTTGCAAGTATAAAACAGGTAAGGTATGATGAGACGGTTATAAAGATAAAAGATGAGCTTATAAGAATATATAATGAATATGATTATATAATGAAAAGTGGTATATATAATACCAATGAAAAAATGCAATATCAATCTGTGTGCGTTGGTATGAGTGATACTGTGGCACAGGAGGCATTGAAAAATCTTTCAAACTATCTCAGCCGTTATTATGGAAAAAAAGTAATCATACTTCTTGATGAATACGACACACCTATGCAGGAAGCATATGTAAATGGATATTGGGAGGAACTTGTAGCATTTACAAGAAGTCTTTTTAATTCTACTTTTAAGACAAACCCATATCTTGAAAGAGCTATAATGACAGGAATTACGAGAGTATCAAAAGAGAGCATATTTTCCGACCTGAATAATTTAAAAGTTATTACAGTAACAAGTGACGAGTATTCAAAATGCTTCGGCTTTACGGAAGATGAAGTTTTTGCAGCACTTGATGAACAGGGACTTTCAAGTGAAAAAGAAAAAGTAAAATTGTGGTATGACGGATTTACTTTTGGGGATGAAAAAGATGTTTATAATCCGTGGTCTATAATCAACTTTCTTGATGAAAAGAAATATAAGACATATTGGGCTGACTCAAGTTCAAATGGGTTGGTAAATGAGCTTATAAGGACGGGGTCAGCAGAGATAAAAAAGACGATGGAAACATTAATTGCAGGCGGCACTGTTGAAAAAAATATAGATGAGCAGATAGTATTTGAACAATTAAAAACAAATAAGGATGCTGTCTGGAGTTTGTTACTTGCAAGTGGTTATCTTCGTGTAGAGACATTTCGTACAGAGGGAAGGTTAAATAAAAAAATATATAGTCTGAAGCTGACAAATTATGAAGTAGAGCAAATGTTTGGGACAATGATAGAGAGATGGTTTGGAGGAGCAGATGTTCCATATAATGAATTTATAAACGCGATGCTCAATGGTGATATTGAAAGCATGAACGAATACATGAACAGGGTAACAAGAGGAGTTATAAGTTATTTTGATACCGGAAAAACTCCGTCTGATGAAGAACCGGAAAGGTTCTACCATGGTTTAGTTTTGGGCTTGATGGTCGACCAGGTAGATAATTATATATTAAATTCAAATAGGGAAAGCGGCTATGGACGATATGACATAATGCTCGAACCGATAGATAAAACAAATGAAAAATATCCGGGAATAGTAATAGAATTTAAAGTGATAAATCCCAGAAAGGAAAATTCTCTTGAAGAAACAGTCGCATCGGCATTAGAGCAGATAGAAAAAAAGAATTATGATGCAGAGCTTATAAAAAGAGGAGTAAAAGAAGAAAACATTCATCACTATGGTTTTGCGTTTAAAGGTAAAGAAGTGCTGATAGACGGACGGTAACAGTTCAGCCGTAAAAAGAAAAATAAGACACTTCCATATACTTTTGGTCTGATACGGTAGTATTTGAGCATAGTATGTGGAAGTGTCCTTTTTATTAACATAAAAAACACTCCGTGAGGATGTGCATTTTGCGGAAAACAAATAAATGCTACGAATTCTGCTCAGGCGTGAAAGAGTCACAAGCGACTCTTTTTTTTGTGGAAAAAGTTGACAAATATTCTTAACTGGCATAAAATATGCTTGTTAAGAATATTTTTATAATTTCATATCAAATTTTAAGAAATAATACCAATAGGTGATTGCGAAACTAATTATATTTGCACAATTTAATCGCAGATTATGATAGTTTCGCAATCACCTAAAAAATACCAACACAGAAAGGAGACAAAAAAGATGAAAAAACAAAAAAATTACAGAAAGGTGGCTGCTGTCGGCAGATATTTTGCGATGGCTTTTGCGGTGGTGCTTTTATGTATGGTATCGCAGAGCATATCAACGATACACGCCGATGCAAAAGTGACATTTGACATTACGGCTGACGGTGTGTTAAAAGGGATTGACGGCACGGCGGCAGTGATAAAAGTGCCTGATGGGGTTAAGGAGATAGATGGCTATGCTTTTACATGGAATAAAACAATAGAGCAGGTTATACTGCCTGACTCAGTACAAAAACTGGCTCCTTCATGTTTTTATGATTGTTCTAATCTTGCTGTTATAAATATGCCAAACAGTATTAAAGAGATAGGTGACTGGGCATTTAAGGGCTGCAGCAGTCTTCAGATGATAGACCTTTCTAAGACAAAGATATCAAGTATAGGTGACTCGATGTTTTGGTCATGTGCTAATCTGACGGAGGTTAAGCTGCCTGACAGTATAAAAGTAATTGCAAAAAGTTCATTTGCATATTGTGGAAAACTTGGTAAGATAAATTTTCCGGAAGGGCTTCGTTATATAGGAAATGGTGCTTTTGATCATACGGCTGCATTAAATACTGTTGAGCTTCCGGAGAGTCTTCGCTATATAGGAAGTGGTGCATTTGATTTTAGTGGTTTAAAAGGAACACTTATAATTCCGGCTGGGATTGAAAATCTGCAGAGCTATACATTTGCTTTTTGTCCTGGATTAAGTGTAGTAAAAATTACTGATGGAACAAAATATATAAACAGTTATGCACTGGATTTAAGAGACCGTTTGGGTGGGGCTTCACATAAAACATATTATATTCCGCCATCAGTAGAATATTTTAATGATACTAGCTTAACTTGTGCAGAGGAACATACTATTTATGGAATAAAAGGTTCATTTGCTTCAAATGCTTCAAAGATACGAAGTGCATGGAAATTTGAGGAAGTAGCATATGATTCAAAAGCAGTCTTTGATGCAAGCGGCGGTACGGTTTCTAAAAATTCAAAAGAGCTTGTTAAGGGACAGAGTTTTGGACTGCTTCCTACACCAAAACTTGCAGGCTGGACTTTTAAGGGCTGGTATTCCGATGACAAGTTTAAGAGAAAAGTCGTAAGCACAACAATAGTAAATAAAGACAGCTATAAACTTTATGCAAAGTGGGAGAAAGCACAAAAGACAGAGCTTGTCTATCAGGGAGAGGACTCTGACTTTGTTATTGAGGACGGCGTGCTTGAAAAATATCAGGGAAATGAACCTGTTGTTATCATACCTGATACAGTAAAAGAGATAGGATATGGAGCATTTAAGAAAGATAAAACAGTATTAAAGGTTATTATGCCTGACAGTGTGGAAAAGATGGACAAAGCTGTATTTAACGAATGTGAAAATCTTATGGAAATCAGATTTTCACACAGTTTAAAGGAGATACCGGCACATACTTGTTCAGGATGTCTTGCATTAGAAAAGGTAATCATTCCTGAGGGCGTTACAAATATAGGTGACGGTGCATTTACTTCCGGAGATACTCCTATGAGTTATTCGGAGATTAAATTTCCAAAAACATTAAAATCCATTGAAGGAGAGGCATTTAGCAATAATGACAGTGTTACTGAGATAAGTCTTCCTGACGGGCTTGAGTCTATAGGAAAATATGCATTTGAAAAAAATACATCACTTGTAAAAGTGTCTTTTGGTGACGGTATTACAGAACTTCCAAATGGTGTATTTTCATTCGATACAATTTTAAAAAATATTTCATTACCATATGGTCTTAAAAGTATAGGAAGATTTGTTTTTGATACGGATAAAAATATTGAAGAACTTTATATTCCTGAGACAGTTGAAAACATCCAAAGTTCTATGCTTAGAAATGTAAAGTCAACCGTAACTATATATAGTTCAAGACATGATGCGTCAGGTGATAACAGTGCAGCATATGATTATGTTGAGTCTGTTAATTCACAGGGCGGCGATTTGAAATGCAAATTTTCAGAAGTTCAGAAGGGAACAGTTTCTTTTGACTTAACTACGGCTGGTACAGGCTATGCTGATAAAACAAAGGCGATAGGTCACGAGTACGGTTCACTTCCTGTGCCTGAAAAAGACGGATATGATTTTGTCGGCTGGAGTGAGACTGCTGACGGCAATAATATTATTACTGCATTTGACAGGTTAAAGACTCCGACAGTTACGCTCTATGCCATCTGGAGTAAGCAGGTGACGGAACAGGAGGGAAAACCGACGAGAATTCCTTTAAGCGAGGAGGAACAGGAAAAAGATATTGTTTATACAGAGATAAATTCTGTTGCAGATTTCATTAAGATAAGAGAAAATCTTAGCGGCAATTATAAACTTATGAGCGATATTGACCTTTCAAAAGTTACAAAAGATGATAAAAATGTAGGAAAACTTGGCTGGATTCCTTTTGGATATGGTACTGACGGAAAGTGGCAGGGCTCATTCAGCGGTATATTTGACGGAAACGGTCACAGTATTTCGGGACTTACAATGAAAGGAAATACTGACGGTTCAAAAAATGGCGAGACACCTTATACTTCAACTGGTCTTTTTGGCAGAGTTGAGGGTGGAAAGCTGAAAAATGTAAACATAAATGATGCAGATATCACAGTAAGCAATGCCGCTACAGGATGTTGTATCCACACGGGAATACTTGCCGGATTTGTTGACAGTGACGAGGAGACAGGTGCAAATGCTTCTGTAGAGAATGTAAGCGTAAGCGGAAAAGTTATCTTCTCATCACCGAAACAGACAGTCGAGGAAAACCTTGCAGTCGGCGGAATTATAGGATATGCAGGAAAGGCGGACATAACAAACTGCACAAACAACGCATTTGTGGGCTATGAGTCAAAAGAAAAGGAAATGCCTGTAAATCCTACATCGAGATTTCTCGGTGGAATTACGGGGTATTTGCAGCGTGGAAATATCACGTCATGTGTAAATAAAGGAAATGTTGTATCTTACCGTTATTATTATGGAATATACAGCGACAAGAGTGGAGATCTTATAGATAATATATTGTCTGGTCTTGACTGTTACAATGTATCAGGAGGAATATGCGGTGTTGCCGCACAGGACGGACTTATACAGAAATGTTATAATTCTGCAAGAATAGCTGCATATGCGACTAATACATATAAGTTAGAGAGTTTGATTGTAAATTCACATTCTGACTCAATGGTAGGAGGAATATGCGGGGCATTGTATCTCAGCACTCAGGTAAAGAACTGCTATAATACAGGAAACATATATAGCCATTCAGACAGGGAGACAACTATTATTTCCCCTGACAATCAGGGAGACGATTTCTTTAGTTCATTTATGAAGATACTTGATTCGATGACACCGACACCGCCAAACCAGAATGTAAGGGCATATGCCGCAGGAATTGTAGGTTATTCGACAAGTTCATCTTCCGGTCCTGTTGCATATTGCTTTAACACAGGTAAGATACAGGACGATGATACACATACATTCCCTATACTTTGCGGTTCAGTGCCGGTATTCTACTCAGTATATGAACAGCAGAAGGATTTAGAGGGCAACGACCTCTATACAAGGGGAGCAGAGTCATGTGATGACAAGAACTCAACAACAACAGCAAGAACAACTGATGAGTTAAAATCAGAAGACTCATTCAGAGGTTTTGATTTCACAAATATGTGGGTATCTGCCGAGGAGACTGGACTTTCATATCCTCAGCTTTATGACAACATGGAAGATGCGATAACAGATGTGAAATATCAGGCAGACGGACTTAAGACAGAGTATAAATATGGTGAAAAACTTGACCTCTCAGGACTTAAGGTATCGTACAAATTAAACGGAAAGACCATCACAAAGACCGTTCCTGATGACAAGGAATGTGATTATGACAGATTTAAAGAGGGTACGCAGAAGATAACAATAAATTATTGCAATGTGCCATACACATTTAATGTAAAAGTGGCAGAGAAACTTTATAAGGTAACATTCACCGACAGTGACGGAAAGACAGTTATTGCCGAACAGGAATTAAAGAAAGGGCAGGATGCCACGGCTCCTGAAGCACCTGCAAAAGAAGGCTATGAATTTACCGGCTGGGATAGAAGCTTTACAAATGTGACAAGAGATATAGTTGTAAAAGCAGTTTATACAAAACTTTATAAAGTAACATTTAAGTCAAAAGACGGTCAGACGGAACTTAAGGTTCAGTATGTAAGAAGCGGTGAAGCGGCAGAGGCACCGGAAGCACCTGAAATAGAGGGTTATACATTCTCACGCTGGAGTGATGACTTTACAAGTGTTTATCATGATATGGTGATAACAGCTTACTATGATATAATATCCACACCGAAACCGACAAAAACACCTGCACCGACAAAGACTCCAAAATCGACGAGTACACCAAAGCCGACGAAAACACCTAAACCGACGAAAACACCTAAACCGACGGCGACAGTAAAACCAACAGGTACAGCGTCACCAAATGAAAGCTCAAATCCGGATGAGACAGTAAAACCAACGGAAACACCGGCTCAGACGGTGACACCTACAAAAAATCCAAATGCCACGGCATCACCAACAAAAACACCGCTTAAGAAAAATCAGACAGTAAAACCTGTCAAAAATAACAAAAAGTCGGATGCTGCATCTTACAAAGTAACAGATGTAAAGAAGAAAACCGTAACATACAGTAAGACAAAGACAACATCCAAAAAAGCGGTAGTACCTGATACGATAACCGTAAACGGCACAAAACTTAAAGTAACGGCGGTAGGTGCAAGTGCATTTGCAGGAAACAAAAAGATAAAAACCGTAACATTAGGAAAGAACATAATAAAGATTGGTTCAAAGGCATTTTACAAAGCAAAAAATCTCAGTCAGATAACAGTAAATGGAAATACCATAAAATCAATCGGAAAGAATGCTTTCAGCGGAGTAAAGAAAAACTGTAAGATAACAGTTCGGGCAAAAGATAAGAAACAGTACAACAAAATTGTCAAGCTAATAAAGAAAGCAGGGGCAAAGAAAGTTAAGTTTGCCTACAAAAAGAAGAAATAAGGCTTTGGAGAAAAGAGTTAAATCTTTTAATACGGGAGTCTGAAATCGCAAAAAAATAAACTTTAAATGATTAAGCAAGGAGCAGCACACTAAGAAAATTAATAGTGTGCTGCTCCTTTACTAATGTATAGAAAAATGCTCGTAATGTAGTGTGGATGCCAAGACAAAATGCTGGTTTTGCCCTTTTATATTATGGGGCAAGGTAAGATTGATACTGTCTGACAAATTATGCACTATAGACTGGCTGCTGTGTTTTACAGCATTAAAATTTTTAATATTTTATCTAAAATCACGAAAATGATAATGGAAAATAAACAAAATTTTGTCTAAAGTTTTCAAATCTTATCAAATCTCATTATTTTGGGATTTTTATTGTGAAAAGTACACAAAAAATAAGGGACAATATGTGAAAAATACAGATTGAAATCAGTGAACATAATTGTTATTATCTCAAAAACGAAATATTGCTTTTTAAATGCAAACAAAATATAATGGAAGGAAGAAAAACATTTATGGGGAAAATTGATGTAGCGACAAAACAATATATGTCGCATAAAAATGTAATAGCAGATGCCTTTAATTTTTATGTGTATGACGGTGAACAGGTGATAAAACCTGAAAGACTGCAAAAGATAGATACCGTAGAGTTTATGATGCCATATGGAAATGATGCCAAAGCCGCCGTACAGAAAATAAGAGATAATCTTATTGTATGGGAAAGTGTCACAGATGGAGATGCGGTCTATGTTGTTCTCGGCACGGAAAATCAGGATAAAATCCATTATGCAATGGCTGTTAAAAATATGCTTTATGATGCATTACAGTATGCAAAACAGGTAGAAGAAGCCAAAAATTCATATCATGGCAAAAATAAAACTACCGGTATTAAATTAAGTTCAGAAGAATTTTTATCAGGATTTAGAAAGCAGGATAAATTAATGCCGGTGATAACATTAGTTGTTTATTTTGGTGATAAAAGCTGGGACGGAGCGAAAAGTATCCACGATATGTTCTGTGTAAAAGACGAGCATATCTTAAAATATATTCCGAACTATAAAATAAATCTGATAGAGCCGGTAAAGGTTTCCGACAATGAATATGAAAAATTCAAAACAGACCTGGGTTCAGTATTACAATTCATCAAGCACCAGTCGGATGAAGACGGAAACTGGATTAAGGGAAAACAAAGATTTAAGAGTGTTGAAAGAGAAGCGGTTGAACTGATAAATATGATAACCGGTGCAAATATTGCCGATAATGAGAAAGAAGAGGTGGTTGATGTGTGCAGAGCATGGGAAAATTCATTAAAAA
>ERZ824598.1528-NODE-1528-length-28507-cov-7.843315_pt1 | contig 28507 bp, 29 predicted proteins | sample MGYA00519934_ERZ824598 | MGnify/ENA primary metagenome ERZ824598 (study PRJEB31778, sample SAMEA3449177) | human gut metagenome | biome: human gut; feature: human-associated habitat; material: faeces | place: United Kingdom | collected 2010/2012 ...
AGCGATTTTGGCTTTTGTTTTGTTGCCGTATCGCGTCGACTTGTATATAATACCACGTGACCTAGGTTATGTCAACACTTTTTTCGGCATTTTTTAAGATTTTTTCGTGAAACGCCAGGATTCGTGGAAAAAGAAGCATGCTTGATTATCGCCTTTATCGGCATTAAAATTTCTTCAAAAAATCTCAAAAAAAGTGCTTTTTTCAGCTTTTTTTCCATAAAAACCGCCGAAAATCAGTAAAATTTTTTTCTTTTTCGCGAAATTTTTCTTAAATTTTTGCTTGTTTTTCTCTGAAATTCCCAGGAAAACTTTTCGCAGCATCTGCAATTATACCGAAAAACACTCCCTGAAACCATCATCATAAACCGGACGTAATATCAAAAACTTATTACCAGCGCAGTTTTGTATCTATTATAGAAGATAAAAAGGCGCTATGCTTTCGCATAGCGCCAGAATAATTTTTAGTTTTAGTGCAGACGTGCACCGGCCGGGATACGGTTATCTACCATAATAAGGTTCAGCTTCTCTGCGCCTTCCTCTTCATGGATAGCAGACAGCAGCATACCGCAGGAATCAATACCCATCATTTTGCGCGGCGGCAGGTTAACAATAGCAATCAAAGTCTTGCCCACCAGCTCTTCAGGCTCATAGAATGCATGGATACCGCTCAAAATTACACGATCGGTACCGGTACCGTCATTCAGAACGAATTTCAGCAGTTTTTTGCTCTTGGGTACAGCGGTACATTCTTTAACCTTAACTACACGGATATCAGACTTGCAGAAGGTGTCAAAATCAACATATTCTTCATATGCAGGCTCAATAACAACCTTAGAGAAATCGATAGTTTCCTCCTTAGCCTCTTCTACGGGTGCAGCAACAGCAGGAGCCTGCATAAAGTCAGGCTTCTCGCTTACAGCCTTGCCCAACGGTTTCATGGTCGGGAAGAACAGTACGTCACGAATGGTAGAGCTGTTGGTCAAAAACATTACCAGACGGTCGATACCAATGCCTAAACCACCTGTCGGAGGCAGGCCGTATTCCAGGGCGTTGACAAAGTCCTCGTCCATCATATTTGCTTCTTCATCGCCGTTAGCGCGTTCTTCAACCTGCTTTAAGAAACGCTCCTTCTGGTCGATAGGATCGTTCAATTCGGTAAAGCCGTTGCAGATTTCGCGGCCATAGATATAAGCCTCGAAACGATCGGTGATTTCAGGGTTTTCCGGGTTGCTCTTGGCCAGCGGGGAAATTTCTTTCGGGTGACCGGTAATAAAGGTAGGCTGAATCAGCTTATCTTCAACATATTCTTCAAAGCATGCGTTGATAATTTTGCCAATGCCAAAGGAAGGCTCAACAGCCACATTCAGCTCTTTAGCGATAGCGCGTGCTTCTTCCAGATCGGTTACGTTAGTAAAGTCCTTGCCGGAATATTCTTTTACGGCTTCAATCATGCTCATACGCTTCCAGGGAGAAGCCAGCTCGATAGTAGTGCCTTCATAGTTGATAGTGGTAGTGCCCAGGACCTTCTCAGCAGTCTTAACAACAACCTCTTCGGTCAGGTCCATCATATCGCGGTAATCGGCAAAAGCCTGATAAATCTCAACGCTGGTGAATTCCGGGTTATGACGGTTGTCGATACCCTCGTTACGGAATACGCGGCCCATTTCATATACGCGATCCATACCGCCTACGATAAGGCGTTTGAGGTACAGTTCAGGTGCAATACGCATATATACCTGCATATCCAGAGCGTTATGATAGCTGATAAACGGACGTGCGGCAGCACCACCTGCGATGGTGTTGAGAATAGGAGTTTCTACCTCCAGGAAATCATGGCTGTCGAGAACCTCGCGTACGCTTCTGATAATCTGACTGCGTTTTACAAAGGTATCACGCACTTCCGGATTAACAATCAGGTCAACATAGCGTTGACGGTAACGGGTTTCAACGTCCTTCAGACCGTGCCATTTTTCCGGCAACGGACGCAGGGATTTGGACAGCATTTCTACGGAATTTGCTTTAATAGACAGCTCGCCCATATGGGTACGGAAAGCAGTACCGGTAATGCCTACGGTATCACCGATATCCATCAGCTTAATCAGCGCATAGTTTTCTTCGCCGATAACGTCTTTACGTACATATACCTGGATACGGCCGGTCTTATCCTGCATATCCATGAAGCAGGTTTTGCCGTGGCCGCGGATAGCCATAATACGGCCTGCCATTTTAACTTCGGTTTCTTTTTCGGACAGCTCATCGAACTGCGCAGCGATATCTGCTGCACGATGAGTGTACAGGAAGCGATAGCCGAAAGGTTTCCAGCCATGTTCCTCAATTTTATGCATCTTGTCAATGCGGACCTGCATTTGCTCGTTGATTTCGTTTTCGGTGAGCACTGCAGCTTCTTCTGTATTAGGTTTATTCTTTACCTCTGCCATTGTCGCCCTTCTCCTTATTATTTAATTTCCACGATTTCGTAGGACAATTCACCTACAGGGGTTTTGGTTATAACAACATCATGCACCTTACGGCCCAGAATTGCTGCGCCTACAGGAGATTCGTTGGAAATACGGTTTTCGAACGGATCTGCTTCGGTAGTACCAACAATGGTATAGGTTTCTTCATCACCGGTTTCTACGTCCTTCAGCAGTACGGTAGAACCAAGAGATACAATGCCTGCTGCTTTGCTGGCACTGTCATCGATGATGGTAGCAGTTTTAATCATCTGCTCCAGCTCCAGAATACGGCCTTCGTTTTTACCTTGGTCTTCCTTTGCCTGATCGTACTCGGAGTTCTCGCTCAAGTCGCCCTGTGCTCTTGCTTCTTTCAGACGTTCAACGATTTCTTCGCGGATTTCGCCCTTACGTTGAGCTAATTCTTCTTGTAATTTTTTTAAGCCATCAGCTGTTAAAATAGTTTCCTTGCTTGCCATGTTCCTGCTCCTTTATCATTATTTATATAAAAATTTACTTACACGCATATATTGATTATATATGTTGCCGGATTTACTTGTCAATATCAGCAGCCATGCACTGCCAGAGCATGCTGAGCGTTATGCTTGACTTCCTCGATATGCTGGGTGGAAACAGCACGTTCAAAATTACGGAAGCCCGCCATCTTGAAGTTATGCTTATCTGCCAGCTGAGAAATGAGATTTATCTTATTGATATCCAGGGATCTGCCCAAGGAGAAGTTTTCATAACGGCCATCCAGTGCCAGGATCATGGTTTCTGCCATGCATGCATAGGATGTGTGCGGTGGGAAGCCGAAGTTGAAATGAAAATCTACGTCACCGGGCACATTAATAACGCCGCCTTCGATTACCAGTACATCGTTGCGCTTCAGTGATACCTCACGCGATACGTTACGCGGACGCGCAACATCGCATACTACGGCACCGGGTTTCAAATCGCCGGGCTCAATCAAGAAGTCAAGCGCACTGGTTACGGTAATAACAATGTCTGCCTCCTGCAGGGAGGTGCGGATATCCTGGCTTACGGCAACCTCGCAATGATTTTGCTCAATAAGCTCCTGTGCCAGCTCCTCCAGCGGTCCCATATGACGGGCAACAAGCGTAATATGCTTAACCTCTTTTGCCAACAGGCGTACGGAAGCAGCACCGATAGAGCCGGTGGCACCGACTACAACAGCACGGCATTCCTTCAAATCCTTACCCATCATTCTGGCAGCCTGCTTAGTTCCCTGAATAGCGGTAGCAACAGTATAGCTGTTGCCGCTGGTAACTGCTATATCAAGATTTTTTGCTACGGTAATGCCTGCATCACCGACAATAGAAGTAAAAGCTCCCAGGCCGACAATCTTGGCTCCCAGCTCCTGAGCAACCTTGCCGGACTCAATAATTCTGTCCATAACAAATTCCTCAGGCAGCTCCACCATCTGCTTAGCAGTCAGCGGACAGCCGATAAACCAGCCTTCGGCTTCGGCATAAGGACTCTTGATGCCGGTAATATGCGAAACCTTGAACGGCTTCTTCATTTTCAGACAGGCTTCGATTATCGGGTCGGGAATATACCTCATCAAGGGTGATAAGTGTTCCATATCCTGCAGGGATAATGGATGTAGAATAAAAGCAAATTTTTCCATAAAAACAAACTACTCCTTCGTACCAAAGTACTCAACAGAAGATTCTATATGATAATGCTCTAAAAGCTTCAGATATTCATCCGCCGTGAGCGGTTCTTTACCGCCGTGCAATGCAACCAGCATGGCCTCCATAACATTGGTGCCGAAGCTGCGTCCTTGAATACAGGGAGTTGTCGTAATCAGCATTTTGATTCCCGCCTCCTGCAGCATCACTCTATCAGCAGCAGTAACTGTATTAGTAATAATAGTTTTTCCCGGCAGCTTATCCGGCATAAACTTTTTTATATAATGAAAATCACCGGCAATGATATCATTCTCCAGAAAATATTCCGGATGACGCACTACCCGCAATTCCTGATCCTTGCCCATGGGGTAAAACCAGCTTACCGGCAGCTTGGTAACAAGCGGTGCCAGCAGCGCCGCCCACCATGCAAGCGCCTTCAGCGAATATAACGGCTTATTGACATTCAGACCGAAAATAAGGTCACCGAAGGTTACCTCAGCACCTGCCTCCAGCAATGCTTCCGCCATACCGAAGCGGTCCACGCCGCAGACCATCAGCACCTTGCTGCCCTTTATCGGCACCTTGCTGCCGGCCGCAAGTGATTCAATCAGCTTACGCTCCAGCGAATTTTTCAGGCCGCTGCCATCCAAAACCGGTGTCTTTTTTACATTAGCAATCAGATGAGCCGATTCACGGAAGGTATAACGCTTTTTGCCTGCATAAACATATAAATCCGTACCACCCAGACCGATGGCATCAGCTTTGCCGTCCCATTGCTCCAGGAGCTGACGTGCTCTGTCAAAATCGCCGTCGGTTCCTCGGCGTTCGATGCTGATTTTGCGTCCTCCCAGTTCCAATATGGCGCCAGCGTCACGTTTTGATGACCCCAGACTGATACTTACTACATGTTTTGCGTTGTTAGCTGCTTCCATGTTTTTAACTCCCTAAATGCTTCTTTTACAAATTATTATTTTAACATATTTACGCGTCTTAGACAATGCCAGATGCAAAATGTTTTTCTGTTTCATAATAGCGATGCGCGCATTAGCTGTATTCTGCCAGCAGCTCCGAAAACTGCTCCTGCGTATCAACCTTATGGAAGCGTCCTCTGAATTCCGCTGCATGCGGCATGCCTTTAAGATAAGCAGAAATATGGCGGCGCATCTCCTTGACCGCAACAACTTCGTTCTTATAAGCAATGAGCATTTCCAGATGCTCCGCCGCCTGCGCCAGACGCTCCTTCAGAGAAGGCGGCTGCGGCAGCGGCTCGCCGCGCAGTGCTGCCGCCAGTGCGGTAAACAGCCACGGGTTGCCGTCAGCGCCGCGTCCGATCATCAGGCCGTCGCAGCCTGTCTGCTCCAGCATCCGCAATCCGTCCGCCACCGTAAAAATATCGCCGTTGCCAAACACAGGCACTTTTACTGCCTGCTTTACGTCGGCGATAATGCTCCAGTCGGCCTTGCCTTCGTAAAACTGCTGACGAGTACGTCCGTGTACGGCAACAGCGCTCACGCCTGCTGCCTCCACGGCGCGCGCAATCTCCACCGCGTTGCGGTTGTTATCGTCCCAGCCTGCGCGGAACTTTACCGTCACCGGAATCTTGACTGCCTTCACCATCGCCGCCAGAATATCATGCGCCAGCTGCGGATTCTTCATCAGCGCCGAGCCTTCACCGTTATTGACAATCTTCGGCACTGGGCAGCCCATATTAAAATCAATCATATCCGCACCGCTGGCCTCTACCATGCGTGCAGCCTCTGCCAGCTCCGCAGGCACGCTGCCGAACAGCTGGATGGCCGTAGGACGCTCACCATCATCAATGCGCAGCATTTCGGTAGTCTTGACGTTTTTATACAGCAGACCTTTGGCACTCACCATCTCCGACACGGTCATGCCGCAGCCCAGACGGCGGCAGATCAGGCGGAACGGCAAATCCGTAATGCCTGCCATCGGCGCCAGCGCCAACGGTGCAGACAGCTCTATATTACCAATATTCATAAAAATAACTCCTATCGAAAAAAGCTGCCGCGCAGCAAAACGCTACTCACGACAGCTTCAACTTTTTTCTCACGAGCGACGGAATAAATCCCTGCTCTTATTTAGCGTTTTTTTCGTACAGAATGCGCAGACCGTCCAAAGTCAGGAAAGGTTCTACAACATCAATACAATCAGATTCTGCAGCCATAGTATTAGCAAAGCCACCGGTAGCAATAACGTAAGCATCACCGCCGAGCTCCTTCTTCATATGGTTGACAATGCCCTCCATCTGACCTACGAAGCCGTAAATAGCACCTGCCTGCATAGAGCTTACAGTATTGCGGCAGATTACGGATTTAGGCTTAACGAGCTCGATACGCGGCAGCTTTGCCGCACGTTGGAAGAGCGCTTCTGTAGAAATGCCGATGCCGGGCGCAATAGCACCGCCCAAGTATTCACCTGTCGGCAGCAAAGCACAGAAGGTGTTGGCAGTACCGAAATCAATGATAATCATCGGTCTGCCCAGATGACTGAATTTATGGAAGGCTGCCACAGCGTTGACAATACGGTCTGCACCAACCTCTTTCGGATTATCGTATTTAATGAAAATGCCGTTTTTAACGCCGGGTCCTACAACCATCGGTTTAATACCGAAATAGCGCTCACACATATGGCACAAGGGAATCAGCACCGGAGGCACAACACTGGAAATAATGACGGAAGAAATCTTATCCATTTCCACATCACTATAAGCAAACATGCTGCGCAGCATAATACCAAATTCATCTGCAGTTTTAGAACGGTCTGTAGAAAAGCGCCAGTGTACCTTTAAAGTCTTATCCTCGAAAACACCGGCTACGATGTTTGTATTTCCTACATCCACAACAAGTAACATTCTAAGATCCTCCTCGGAAATCTGCGTTCCATTCGCAAAATACGGCATAAAAGCCTTTTTTATTTTACCACAAAGCGGAAATATTGCAAGAAGAAATTGTAGCTATTTAACGCTTACCGTTTTACGCGTACTCATTCCCCTTAGCCTTCGCCGGACGGATAGAAACATCACCGGCAACAACCTTTTCTTTGCTGCCGTCCTCGCGGCGTACAATCAGCAGACCTTCTTCATCAATATCCTCGGCCGTACCGAAATAAGTCATATCAGGGGCAATGACCTTTACCTCCTGACCTAAGGTGCAGGAATAACAGCGCCATTCGTCAAACACGGGGTCAAAGCCCTCCTGAACCGCAGTTTCATACAGGTCCTCCATATTCTTGAGGATATCGCACAAAAGCTGTACTCTGGTAAACGGCTCCGTTGCGGCATCAGCCACAGAAACAGCTAAATCGCGTACTTCTTCGGGATAATCTTCGGGAGAAGCGTTGGTGTTTATGCCGGTGCCGATAACAACATAATTGATATGACCGAATTCGGCATTCATCTCCGTCAGGATGCCTACAAGCTTGCGTCCCAGCAAAAGAACGTCGTTAGGCCATTTGATAGCGGCATGAACACCGGCAATCTTGTTGATAGCCTTTACTACGGCAACAGCTGCGAGCAGCGTACATTTGGAGGCTTCCTGCGGCAGGAACGGCGGCTTCAGCACCACGGAAAACCAGATACCCTTTGCATAAGGGGAAATCCAGCCGCGAGATAAACGTCCTTTGCCTGCGCCCTGCTCCTCTGCTACTACCAGCAGACCATTTTCACAGCCTTCGTTGGCCAATGCTTTGGCAAGATTGTTGCTGGAATCAACGCTGTCACGGTAGCAGATATTGCGTCCCAGCCATTTGGTCTGCAGACGGGACAAAATTTCCTGCGGAAACAGACGGTCCGGCACCTCGCGCAGAATATAACCACGCTTAGGCACAGACTCAATCTCGTAGCCCTCGTTCTTCAATGCCTGGATATGCTTCCAGATAGCAGTACGCGAAACCTCCAGCTCCTTGGAAATCTCTTCACCGGAAACCGGTGTCCCCTTACTGTTTCGCAGCAGCTCCAAAATACGTTTACGCATATATATCATCCTCTCCGATTCTCTTAACACTCTTCGTTATCACTCTAAAGTCTGCCTGTGCAGACATTCCGATATGCAAAGAGTAACACCAGGTTAACCAAAAGTCAAGTCTAAAGTGAACGATGCTCTTGCTAAAAGCCAAAATCAGCAGCTCATAATGAACTGCTGCAAGTATTACGGGTTGGAAATCAGCAAGCTTCAATCTTGGCCAAAAGTGCCTCCTGCAATGTTTGGCTGAAGTTAACGCCAATAGCCTCGGCACGGGCATTGAGCCAGGCCGGAATCGTGCAATTTTTCTTCACAACACGTGTACCGTATTTTTTCCTGTACTCATCAATATTTACATCAACAAAGGTTACTATAGCATCCTTGCTGACATTAAGCTCCATCGACGCAGGCTGCGGAATACTTTTTCCGGATTCCTCCAGATCAAGCAGCCATAAGCAAATCAAATCACGTGCCATTTCCATAGCGTCCGCTATATCTTCCCCCTGTGTATATCTGTCAATATCAGGTACAGTTACAAAATAACCATCAGCTTCTTTTTCTAAAATAATAGGATAAGCTACGCTTTTCATGATAAGTACCTCCGTAAATCCCTTAAAAAGCAGGGTCATTAAAGACCCCACTTTTTAATCAGTGCTTTTGCCAAACGCTCATTGATATCAGGATGACGCGGAATAGCTTCACTGTCAACGCCATTTGTATAGATATCATGCTGTGAACCATTACGTTTCAAATACCAGCCAGCTTTAGCAAAAAGCTTCAGAAGTTCGCGTCTTTTCATTAGCTCCCTCCCTGTTATCATTATACGTATTAATGCGCATAGTGTCAAGATGAAAGAAAAACCGCCACACCTAAGTGCAGCGGCTCATAAATCAACCTTTATTTGATATACTGATCCTCCAGCTTATCAAGCGTACCATCCATATCCTTTTCTTCCATAAAGAAGTTTACGTAATTCAACCAATCCTGGTCACCTTTAGCCATCAAGATACCAAAGTGATTTTTCGTAAACGGATCATCTAGCAGAGGTGCTGCCAGACGGGCATCATCACGCACATAGCGACGTGCTTCCATAGTTTCTGTAATCATAACATCAGCCTTGCCTTCGGCAATCAGTGCAGGAATCTCTGCATTTTGCGGATGTACTAAAAGCGTGCAATTAGGCAGATTGCTCAGAGCAAATTTTTCATTTGTGCCGCCGGGATTAACCATAACGCGAACGCTCTTCTTATTCAAATCCGCTTCGGATGTAAATTTCTTTGCATTAGCCTTGCGACATAAAATCGTCTTACCGAATGTCAGATAACCATTTTTTGCTCACGGGCAAAGGTTCTTGTAACACCGCACATAGCAATGTCAAACTTTCCGGCCATAGTGTCAGCCTGCAGTGTTTTCCATGTAGTCGGTACATATTGCACCTTAACACCCAAGGATTGTGCCAACAGCTCCGCTACCTCGACATCAAAGCCTTCATACTTGCCGGTTTCTTTATTAAGATAGCTCATAGGCTTATAATCGCCGGTACTGCCGACCAGCAAAACTCCACGAGCTTGCACATCTTCAATTTTTCCTGCCTCTGCGCTCGGAGTCAAAGCACCCATACCGCAAATTGTCGTTGCCAACAGCGCACCTACACATAATTTCTTTAAATTTACCATACTACCATCCTTCTTTCTTATCTGCTATGCAGCAGATATTTTGGATGTATTATACAATATTCATCAACACTTAGCCAGAATTTTATCACTTTTTCACAGAAACAAATTCAATTAAAGAAAAAGTGTTAAGCTATTTACACAAGCAAGCCTCTAATACCATTTGCTCTGCACACGCACCCAGGCACCTGCTCCGCCCTTGCTGCGCACCTGCAGCCACGTGCCTTCATCAACCGGCTGCAGCAAGGCCTTGTCAACCTCCAGCTTAGCAGTTGCTCCCTTAGTAGTCTGCACCTCAATCACGCAAGGGGTATTCGCCTTATCCATACGTGCTTCCGCCAGCTTATAAACATCGCCCTCACGCAGCTGATATTTAGTGCGGTTTTTATCCTCTACTATCTTAGTCTGCAGCACCTTCACCGCAGTAGGTTCTGCAAGCTCCAGCTTATCCGTCACATCCAGCTCCTCGCCTTTGGCAAATCCGCCTGCCGGCTGAGCAGTCACAGAAGGCTGACTGTAAAAGCTGTCGCCCTCCTTCACACTGTAGCTTCTGTCCTTCAGTCCAAAAATATTCATACCGATTGCAAAGCCCGCCAGCAGGCAGAGCAATGCCGCAATTCTCATTACCAGCTTATTACTCATCATGCCCACCTCACATCAGCTTCGCATCCGAAAGCGCATTGTATTTCACAAAGCCCGGCTTGCCGTTGAACTCAACCTTTTTCCACTGGCCTACATAAGGAAAGCGCAACAGATTGGTAGAAAAATCAAGGTCATATTCCTTGTCATCAACCAAAACACGTCCCTTGGTTTCACCGCTGCCCCTGTCCGGCTGCAGCACAAGTACCTGCGTACCGGCAGGAATAATATGCCGCCTTCCGAAAAACTTGCGGAACTGCATCTGCTGCTCCGTAACAGCATAGCGTTCATCCTTATCCTGACTGGAAACTGTATCAATATAATCCAGCTTAACACCGGCAGACAGATAATCAACAACCTTTCCATGCAGACCTGACGGATCACTGTACATAGCAGCCTTATCCTGCAGCACAACGCACTGCAGTCTGCCTGTTTCTACCTTGGCATAATGCAGCTCTCCCGTAAGCTTCGCCGCATTGTAATGCGGTGAGGTTTTATTGCTGCTCCAGGCATAGCCTGCCCCGGCAATAAAGCCTGTCAGCAGCGCCGCCACACACACAGCAGCAGTTTTCCTGTTTATACTCTGCAGTTTATCAAAAACCATAAGCACACACTCCCTTAGATATTATTGTCAGAAGCTCATACTATGCTTACATTTTCTCATACTTACAGAGCTTTCGCAAGCAAAACAAAAAAGCCCAAGAGCCATGCTCTTAGACCTGAGATTTAAATGGTGCGGTAGAGAGGATTTGAACCTCCACGGGGTCTCCCCCACTAGCTCCTGAGGCTAGCGCGTCTGCCGTTCCGCCACTACCGCATGCTTTATTCACTTCGTTGCTGTCATAAGCAACATAGATATAATAGCATACTCTGACGCGTTCGTCAAGTAACCTTGCGAAAAAATTTATAAAATCTTCTTTTGCTATTATTTGATCTTATCCTTATAAAGCAGATAATATTTATCCCTATCCTGCATAACCTTAGCTACATATTCACGGGTATCAGGGTAAGGAATAGATTTTATATCATTGAAATTATAGTCCCAGCCGTTTTCCTGCATCCATTCATGCGTCTGTCCGCGCCCCGCATTGTAGGCCACCATCAGCAGTACCAGGTTATGCTGAAATTCGTGCTCCAGCTCGCCTACATACCAGCAGCCCATGCGGATATTTTTTTTGGTCTGGTACAAATCACTGTCCTGATAATTCTCCAAGCCCATCTGCTCGGCAATCCAGCGCCCTGTTTCCGGCATAATCTGCATCAGGCCTACTGCTCCGACTTTGGAAACAGCATCATGCTTGAAGTTGCTTTCATTTTTGATAATGGCAGCAACAAGAAAAGGATCTACATTATTTTTCTTACTGTAGGTCACAATATCCTGCTGATAATCCCACATATAAACGAAGCGCATCTGTACAGTATCACTGCTCCAGATTTTCCAGCCGCCGAAGCCTATGACAAGCAGCACGCCAAGAAGCAGCAGCCAGCTGTACAGCCTTCCGTGTGTCTTAGTCCGTCTGCTGCGGGCTTTGCGCTTACCCTTCACTGACGCCACCCAAAAGCAGCTCCAACTGCGAATGCACAGCCTGCATGGTTTCCGCCTGACTGCCACTGTTATCCAATACTACATCGGCATATTTTTTCTTTTCCGCCAAGGACATCTGCGCTTCAATGCGCGCATTCACCTCGTCCGCAGTCATGCCGCTGCGCAGCATTGCTCTTTCCACCTGCTGCTGACGGCTGACAGATACCAGCCATACGCTGTCCACATTCTTATGCCAGCCGCATTCAATCAGCAGAGGCACATCCAGCACCGCTGCCTTATGTCCCTGTTTGCTGCTTGCAGCCAAAAAGCTTTCTGCCTGCTGCCAGACTATTTTATGGATAATCGCCTCCACTGCCTTCAGCGCTTCTTTGTCATGAAAAATGCGCTCGGCAACCTTGGCTCTGTCAAGTGTTCCTTCCTCGCTCAGATATTCCTTACCCAATACGGCAATCACCTGCGCCAGGCCTTCGCTGCCGGCAGCTACTGCCAGACGTGCTTCGGCATCCGCATCAAAAACAGGCATTCCCAGGCTACGCAGCTCTGCCGAAACTGTACTTTTACCAGAAGCAATGCCTCCCGTCAAACCTATTGTTATCATTATTCTCCACTCCTACTTTTGGCAATGCTCACAATAAACCGTGCCTCTGCCGCCTACCTTGGTTGTCTGCAGCAGCGCACCGCATTTTTTACAGGGCTTGCCACCTCGGCCGTACACCAGCAGATGATTCTGGTTATCGCCCTTATTTCCTTCGCCGTCCTTATAATCACGGAAGGTTGTACCGCGATTTTTGATGCCCTGTGCGATTACCGCATTGACTGCCTCACACAAGTTCCCTACCTCAGCAGCGCTCAGGCTGCAGGCTTTGCGCATAGGCAGAATACCGGACAGAGCCAGGCATTCATCGGCATAGATATTGCCAAGACCGGCAATAATCTGCTGATCCAGAATAAAGCTTTTGATAGCCTTCTTGCTTTTTTGCGCCAACGGCAGCAGATATGCGGCAGTAAAGCCTTCACTCAGCGGCTCCGGTCCCAGCGTTTCAAAGCCTTCAATATATGTATCGTTATCGGTTACCAGATACAGCGTACCGAAAGTACGGATATCCGTAAACCACATCGTCACGTCATCAGAAAGCGTAAATTTTATTTTAGCATACGCCGGTGCAGGTGCGGCGGACGGTTGCGCCAACAGCGCGCCTGTCATGCGCAGATGCACTATCAGCAGCTGCTTCGGTGCTGTGTGCAGCACCAGATATTTACCGCGTCGGCCTACGCTGCTGATAGTTTTGCCCACCAGTCCTTTGATAAAGGCATCAGGCTGAGGATATTTTATCAATCGCTCCAAATATATCTCTACTGCTAAAATTTTCTTTCCTTCTATATGAGGCGCAAGTGTTTTGCGCACCTGCTCCACCTCAGGCATTTCCGGCACAGGTCTTCCCCTCTTTCCGTAAAGTATCCGTTATTTTGTTTCCGCCCAGTCACGACCGCAATTAACATCGGCCAGCAGCGGAATATCCAGTGACGCAGCACCTTCCATGGCTGTTCGCACCAGCTGCGCTGCCTGCTCCTTCTCATCCTCAGTAACTTCCAGCACCAGCTCATCGTGTACCTGCAGCAAAATTCTGCTCTTGCACTGCGCCTTATCCAGCTCGCGCTGCACGGCAATCATAGCCTTCTTCATAATATCTGCGGCAGTTCCCTGAATCGGGGTGTTGATAGCGGTACGCTCCGCAAAGCTACGCAGATTAAAATTACTGCTGCGGATTTCCGGCAGATAGCGTCTGCGTCCCATCAGCGTGCTGACATAGCCCTGCTCACGCGCCTTAGCTACAATATCTTCCATATATTTTTTTACGCCGGTATAGCGTTCAAAGTAGCTGTCAATATAGCCTGCTGCCTCCTTGCGGCCGACATCCAGCTGTTTGGCCAGGCCAAAATCGCTGATGCCGTAAACAATGCCGAAGTTAACAGCCTTCGCACGGCTACGCATTTGGGGCGTTACTTCTTCAAGCGGCACACCGAAAACCTCGGCAGCTGTGCGGGCATGGATATCCTGACCATGACGGAAGGCCTCCAACAGCAGCTCATCCTGGGCAATGCAGGCCAGAATACGCAGCTCAACCTGCGAATAATCACAGCTCATCAGCAGATCATAGCCTGCTCCCGGAACAAAAATACGGCGAATCTGTCTGCCCTCCTCCGTGCGTGCAGGAATGTTCTGCAGGTTGGGGTCCGTGCTGGACAAACGGCCTGTTACCGTTACCGTCTGCTGAAAGTGCGTATGAATGCGTCCCGTTTTGGGATTAATCAACGGCTGCAGTCCTTCCAGATAGGTGGATTGCAGCTTCGCCAGCTTGCGATGCTCCAGAATGGTAGCAATCAGCGGATGCTTGCCCTCCAGTGCTTCCAATACCTTGGCATCGGTAGAATAGCCTGTTTTCGTCTTTTTGATTACCGGCAGCTGCAAGCGTTCAAATAAAATCACGCCCAGCTGCTTGGGAGATTTCAGGTTAAACTCTTCGCCCGCCTGCTCCTGTGCCAAAGCCTCCAGCTTTGCAATACGGTGCCCCATATCTTCGTTCAGCTGCAGCAAAAGCTCCTTGTCCGGCGTAATACCGGCAAACTCCATCTGCGCCAGCACCGGTGCCAACGGCAGCTCAAATTCCTCGTACAACTTGAGCTGCTGCTGTTCAGCCAACAGTCCACGCAGCTTAGATGCAAGCTGCAGCAGATTTTCGCAAGGCGTTGCTAGTACTCCCGGCAGATTGCGACGACTCAAATCCTCCAGGCTGTAGGAGCTGTGGCCGGGGTCGGCAACATAGCCTGCCAAAGCTACATCATCAACTATTCCCTGCACCTTCACCTTGCGGCACAGGCAGCATTTATAAAGCTCCTTGCTGTCTATTGTTATCTTTTTGCTGTCTGCGTCTGCCAGCCAGCTGTCAAATTTATCCCAACAGCCGCTTTGCGCGTCCAGCACATAAATTTTATCATTAACCAAAATTTCGGCACTGCTGAAATACAGCTCCGGCAGCTGTCCTGCTACCTGAGCATGCACGGCAACAGGCTGCTTTGCTTTAGCCAATGCCCCAAAGAGCTCCTCTGCCAGCTGCGGCGTGTTTACAGCAATCTGCGGCAGTCCTTCCTGCTCAACAGCTTCACCGAAAAGGTCAAAGCTGTCCTGCGCACCGCCGAGTACCGCGGCAAAGCGCTCGTACATATTGCGGAACTCCAAATCCTGCATCAGGGTGCGTGCTTCCTCCTTCATCGGCTGCAGCTCGTAGGTCTGCACAGCGGTATCAACCGGTGCTTCCGTGCAGATTGTTGCCAGCTGCTTCGACAGCAGTGCAGATTCCTTATTGTCCGTCAGCTTCGTCTTTAACGATTTGCCGGAAACCTTCTCGATATTCTCCAGCACCGTTTCAACATTACCGTATTCCTTAATCAGCTTCATTGCTGTTTTAGGACCTACGCCCGGCACGCCGGGAATATTATCCGAGGTATCGCCCATCAGGCCCTTCAGCTCAATCAGCTGCTTAGGCTGCAGGCCCTCGTAATTGGCAGCAAATTCCGCCTCATCAAAAACTTGAATATCGCTGATGCCGCGCTTGGTATAAAAAACCTTGGTGCGCTTATCAATAAGCTGCAGCTCATCGCGGTCACCGGTAACAATGATAACCTCAACCTCCGGCGGTGCCTGCGCAGCAAAGGTACCGATAATATCATCGGCCTCATAATCATCCAGCTCTAGCGTGCGTATTCCCATGCATTCCAAAACCTTCATCGCCAAAGGAAACTGCTCGCTCAGCTCGCTCGGAGTAGGCTTACGCTGCGCCTTATACTCCGCATACAGCTTGCTGCGGAAGGTTTTGCGCGATTTATCAAAGGCAACCGCCATATAACGCGGCTTCACCTCATCCAAAAGCTTCAGCAGCATGTTGCACAGTCCGTACACTGCTCCCGTATGGATACCCTGACGCGTAGTCAGCGGCGGCAAAGCAAAAAACGCTCTATGTATTAAGCTGCTGCCATCTATTACTAAAAATTTATCTGCCATAACTGCTCCTCCTCTATGCCGTTCACATAGAATAAACATTAATGTAATTATTATATCATAGCAAGGCAAGAAAATATGTAACTAATATGTAAGAAAGGGCAAAATTCGGCTTATGCTGCCGCATTGATATCTAGGCAATACAAAAGCGCAGAACTGTCCGCATGCCGTGTTCTGCGCTAAACTTCTGTTTAAAAATATATTTTTTCTGCCGGATAATAGTCGTGCAATATTCTCCTTAAAAGCGAAAAATCATCCGACTTAAACTTCACCAGAGAATACTTAGTTTGAATATAATCTATAAAATCCTGTAAATTATTACATTTAATATAATGCTCTTGGGAATCATCCCTGATATATTTGCCGATTACATCATTTATAAGCTTAATCGTTTCCGGAGCAACGTCTGCCTCCGGCACGAGATATAATTGCGAAATAATATTATTGAAGCTGTAGGCCATAGGTTTATGCCAACGGCTTTGCGACAGCATAAACAGACGGGCAAAGGCGATAAGATTACGCAAGCTTTGGTTGGCACGATGTACATTGCCTTCCTGTTTACCTTCCTGCTCAAACGCAGTAAGCTTCGGTGGAACTGCCATATCCCAGCATTGTAGCAGCTTGAGCCCTCTTTTTTCCGGAAAAACCGGATAATAGACAACTCTCTTTTCCAAATCGCACACTTTGAGCATAATTATATCATCCTTCAAAAAGCGATCACTGCCATCAGCATTATAAACAAAACTCCATGGCGGCAGTTCCTCATAAGATTCTACCTGAACGCGGTGTTTATTATTCATTCCTATAGCTGCTGACAAATTCTCGCAAAATTCTTTTTGAAAAGCAATGATTTCCTTAGTGCTTGCTTCTCTGCACTTATACATTGCATCATCCCTTCCTTAATCAAATTAATTGTTTACCTGACTTCTCCCATGCCCTTCAAGGCTGTTCTCCTTTCCCCGATTATAGAAACACTATATTTTTGCTTACCGGTCTACCATGATTTTATAATTCTCTCTATTCAGATTCTTTTCTTTATTCGCAAAATTTGTCGCTATTTTTTACGGCTATTTGAGCTTCACAAATCACAAATAGCCGTAGTAAAAATTCCGTTCCCAGAGCTGTTTTATTAACTAATCTTTATATGCGTAATTATACTATACCGCATTATTTTTGTCTAGTATTTTTTAAAAATTAATCCGATTTTTATTTTGTCTTTAATTATCTTTTATGTCGCTATCGTATTTATTCTTATTTAAATTACTTATCGATTCTTTGCTTCTTTATTCCTTATCGGAGCGCTCATTTATTCCGGCACAAAGCAAAGTTAGGGCACCCAAGGTCCAAAATAACAATCCCATCTGAGTATTGAAATAAACATGGTCAGTCAATCCGCCAATAATAATGCCTACTGTTGCCAGCACATAACCGCGTCCCATAGCCTTCAGCCACAAGCTACGTCCATGATAGGCCAGTTTCCAGGCTGCAGGCAGAAAAATTCCGAACCAGATAACAAGAAAGACCAACAGACCATGCGCACCCAGCTCCGCCCAGATATTCAAGAAAATATTGTGGCAGTGGTACATGATAACGTTCTTGTCCGCCAGATAGAAATTATATGTAGGATAAACAAAACGATAGCCGTACCAGCCTACGCCCAAAGGAAATTCCTCAATAATCCATTTGGTACTCTTTAAATAAGCCATGCGCAGAGCAATCGAGGTATCACCGCCGTAACCGCCGCGAATAGATTCCAGACGCTGCAGCACCGCCTGACCGCCAAGCGCCAGAGCCGCCGCACCGCCGCCAAGGACAGGAATAAAAGCCTTACGGCAGAACAGCACGCAGAACGCCAGCAGCATCACAGCGCAGGCTACCCAGTTACCGCGTGAATATGTATAAAGCAGGCAGACTGCTGCCAAAAGTCCCGTAAAAAGAAACGCCAGACGCCATTTTTTATACGCCTTCGTCTGATTGAAAAAGGCTGTACTGTAAGCAACAACCAGCACAAGATAGCCTGCCAGGATATTGGGGTTAACCAGCGTAGAGAAAACGCGCACCTTCAAATCAGGGAACTGCGCCGGGTCCACCCAGATGCCCTCAGCCGTAACGCCGAAAATCTTCTGCGCAATACCGATGGCACTCACCAGCAGCGATACGCCTAAAAAAGCACCGATGAGCTGCAACGGACGCGGCAAAGTGCCAAAGCGCTGCCACACAAGCACAAATTTTTGCTTAGCGTCAGCATTTTTCCAGGCCTCGCTTTGCGTCAGCGGCTCAGCCTCGCAGGCAGTCAAAGTTGCCCTGTCCTGCTCACTGCTGCGGCCGTAACGCAGCAGCACAAAAAACAGCGCCGCATACTGGCCTACAACATACACCAGATTCCAGAAGGACAAAAATCTGTCCAAGGAAAAATATACCGAAACAACCGCAATCAGCAAAAGAAGATAAAACGCTCCCTGCTGCCACGGCTTCAGCACATTCTCCTGCTGCGGACGTCCCTTAACATGGCCTACAATCACAGCACTGATAAAGGTCATCGCCACGCAAAAGGAAGTAAACTCCTGCTCCAGTGGAATAACCGCCACAGTAAACAGCAGCATATACCATATTTTATTTTCGAGATAATTTGCCAGTTTTGTCATGATATTATTGTTTTACTTCAGTTCATCCCACGCTTATCCGCCAGCAGCATCTTCTTAAATTCGCCCACCAGATACAAGCTGCCGCAAACGCACACAACACCGTCAGTGCCTGCATTGCGGATAGCAGCATCATACGCCGTAGCAAGATCAGCCTCCGCCACAGCATTGCGGCCCACCAGCTTCGCCAAATCCGCAGCCTCCGCAGCACGCGCACCCTCATCGGCACGCACAGTATAAACAACATCATCCTGCTTAATCAGCGTTTTGATAACACCGCACATATCCTTGTCGCCCATCATGCCAAAGACGAACTGCACCTGCTTGCCGGGATAGTATTTATCCAAAGCATTACGCAGAGCCTTGGCACCGTCAGGATTGTGCGCACCGTCCAGAATAATATCCGGATTCTTATGAATGCGCTCCAAACGTCCCGGCCAAACGGTATTCGCTACACCCACATGCAGCGCCAGCTCGTTAATGCGGTCATCCTGCTTGCTCACCAGCTTGGCAGCAACAATCGCTACGCTGGTATTCTTAATCTGATGCTCGCCCGGCAGCTTGATTTCATAATCGGAATGATAAAAATCACCTGCATGCAGAGTAAAGGTCTGTCCCTCCATCGAGCTTTTGACCTCCGTACCGTGAAAAGCCTTGCCGTAAAGATAAACAGGCGCTTCCTTAAACATAGCCAGGCTGACAATAGGACCAAGAGCTTCATTGCCTTCGGCAGCGGTAACCAGAGGCACCTTCTCCTTGATAATGCCTGCCTTCTGCATAGCAATGCGCTCCAGCGTTTTGCCGCAGCGATCAGTATGGTCCAGCGCAACATTGGTAATAACGCTGACCACCGGCGTAATCACGTTGGTGGAATCCCACAGGCCGCCCATGCCTACCTCAATAATAGCATAATCAACCTTCTGCAGATAAAAATATAAAAATGCTGCAGCAGTCAGAATCTCAAACTGCGTCGGCTGCTCGCACACGCCCTTTTTGACAACGCTGTCGGCAGCAACCTTTACCGCAGTAATCGCCGTGGCAAAATCCTCGTCGCTGATATCCTTGCCGTTGAGGTTGATGCGTTCGTTGTACTTAACCAGATGTGGGGAAGTGAACTTGCCCACCTTCAGGTTTGCTGCCAGCAGAATATTCGTAATCATGCTGGTAACAGAGCCTTTACCGTTAGTGCCGGTTACATGCACTGTTTTAATCTTTTGCTCCGGGTTTCCCAACTCCCGCAAAAGTCCTTCAATACGCTCCATACCGAGCTTAATGCCAAATTTTCCCAGGCTGTCTAAATATGCCAGGCTTTCTGTATAATTCATTGTGCTTACGCCTCCATTAATAATTAGCTAACAGTTTATTATAACATAGTTTTGCGCACTACGTCTTGCTAAAAGCGCAAAAATAGCCGCTGCGTCCCCAAGAACGAGCGACTATTTTGCTAAGTGGATATCACCATATTTTATATGCTTATAGCAGTCCTACTGCTGCAAAGGGTCGTCCCCATATTCGTTCGGCCCCTCCGTTCCCTTGAAGAACAAAAGATAAAGGCAGAAGAAAAGATTAACCAGCGGCACAAGCAAAAGCAGCATCCACCAGCCACATTTATCCAAATCATGCAAGCGGCGCACGCCCATCATAATATTAGCGGCCAGCTGGAAGATTCCTAGCACAAAGGCGACAATCGAAAAGAGAAGATCAAGAGCACCGAAAGTTTCGGCTGCAAAGGACAAAATTCCCTGCACTACAAAAAGCACAATTGACAGGAAAAAGCTTCTGTAAATATAAGACTTGCGGTTCAAGCGTCCCTCAGACGTAAAGAACAGCTCCTTGAAAACAGCTTCCTTATCCGCACTGCTGTCCTTAAACAACAGGTCCAGGCCCTCGCCAAGATTTAAAAACTTCTTGCCTGCTTTGGGCGGTGTATTATAAGCGGCAGAACCGTTATCATCCTTGCTGCCAAAACGTTCATCCGCAAACTTTTGCTGATTATCGGCAGTAAAATTATTATAGGAATTTGCCTGACTATCGGTATTATGATTTACCTGCGCAGCATCAGCCTTAGCTCCCGACTCAAAATTATCGTGGCTGTCACCGATGCTTTTTTTATAGCTTGTATCGGCACCGGAAGCAGCACCGGCTGCACCAACAGCTCCGGCAGCCGCGGCAATTCCGCCTGCTCCCTCCTGAGGCTTTTGCTCCTGCTCCACCTTCTGGCCGCAATTCTCGCAAAATTTGGCACCGGGTTTAATTTCACTTCCGCAATTAGTACAGAATTTAGACATTTTCATCGCCCCCTTTTTCTTTTATTGTAACCCAAGAAGCACTGCAATTCAAGAGAGTAAAAAATGTACCACGCCAAACCTTCACAGCTTGTCCGTTGTACGCTTTCCTTTATATATGTTAAAACATTTTTATGGTGCTTCCATAACGGTAGGCGGTTGCCCTCTGACGTGATAAATTCAGTTTCACTGAAAATCCCGCAAGAGGGAGGTGTTACTGATGGATATACTCGAAGTTATTGCTTTGCTGAGCTTATGCATTGCTTGCATTAAATTAGGTATGGAAATCAACAAAAACACAAAAAAATAACCGCCCAGCCTCGCAAACTGACGGTTATTTTTCATAACTAAAAGTTTTTAAGGGCAACCGTCTATCGGAAGCACCATTTCTATATTTATAATAGCACAAACACAAGCTTTTAGCAAGTTTAGGCAGGCCTACCTGCCAAAGCTGCGCAAATACTCCTTCAACAAAAAGGTGCAGAAATAAGGAAACGTATAGACATTATTATTGCAGCCTATATTACCACCTACAACCTTAATCCCGAATCTTATATCAGGATACTTATCGCTATTAATCAAGGTATTCAAGGAGCGGGCCATGTTATTAGTCGCTTTAACCTCAACCGGCACAAGATTGTCAGCAGTACGCATAAAGAAATCTTCTTCCAGCGTAGAATCATCCTTTTTATAATAATACAAACCGCAACCGGCTTTTTTTAACGCCTCTGCTGCAATATTTTCGTACAACGCCCCCTTATAGACACCTAAATTTTTATAGGCACGCAAATCCTCCTGCGCCTCATCGTCAAGCATGGCCACCAACAGACCGGTATCAGCCATATACAGCTTATATTTCGTCTCATCATAATTGCCCTTAAGCGGCAGCTCAGGAAAAGACAGACAGTAGCAAGCATTAATAATCCCTGCATCACACAGCCATTCTATACAGCCACGATAATCCTTAAAGCGTGCCCCCCTAGCTACCTTCGTTATCTGAAACTTTTTATTATCCTTCGCCAGCTGTACAGGTATATGCTTGAATACATTCAGAATACGTGTCTGGTCCATGCCATCGGCATACTTACGTATATCCTCTTCATAATCCGCCAAAAGCTGCCTTTGTGTTTCCAGAGAACCGGCAAAGGTTCCCTTCTCTATGTATTCGCGCACCACAGCAGGCATGCCGCCTAAAATGCAGTACTCGGTAAATAATTGCATGAACACCTGCATTTCAACCTCACTAAAAGGTTTAAGCGTACGCATATGCTCTAAAAAACTGTCGCGCACCGATTTTTGATGTCCCTTGGCCCACAAAAATTCCTCAAAATCCAGGGAATACATTTCGTAATCTGTTTTATAGCCTACACTGTTGCTTTCAATCTTTTTGTAATTGATGCCAAGCATGGAACCACTGCAGATAACATCAAAACGTCCATCAAGCTTAAAAAATTTTAACGCTGTAGCAATTTCAGGAAAATCCTGTAATTCATCAAAGAAGATGATGGTTTTCTGCGGCTCGAATATCTTACTTGTATCCAGCAAGGAAATATTTTTTATAATCGCATCTGTATTATAGCCATCAGCAGTAATCATCTTGTACTTGTGTTCTTCAACAAAATTTATGTAAATAACATGCTCGTAATTTGCTTCAGCAAAACGTCTGACAGATTCAGTTTTGCCTACCTGGCGAGGACCTTTAACAATCAGCGGCTTATGCTCTTTTTCCTGCTTCCACTGCACCAGATAGGTATCTATTTTTCGCTCCAGATAAGTCATGCCTTCACTCTCCTTTTGTGCTCTTTTTTCTATTATACAACGTACGCAATACTCCTTCAACAAAAAAATGAGCCTATTTTTAGGGGTTCGTTACAATTTCATGAGGATATTTTGAAGTGTCGACTACAATTTCATGAGGATATTTTAAAATTCGCCAGCTCAATACCGTACACATGCAAAAAACCGTACAGCCCCAAAGCCTTGTGTAGCAAGGGGTTGTACGGTTTCATCTTTCAGAACAGCTCCGGATACATACCATGAGCAAATTTTTTAATACCTTCGCCTGTTTTGATAGCACTGTTATACGTATAATTCAAGGATATACCATATACCTTGCCTTCACGAACAACCTTAAGTGATTGCAGGCCAGCATGCTGACGGAAAAAATCCGCTGCCTCCTCAGGATTACCGCCACTCTTCACAACAAAAAGCACGTCAGGATTCTCTTCGATAATAGTTTCCAAGCCTATCGTTCCCGAAGAAAAGCTGGGGACATCAGCGCCTAATTTAACGCAAATATCGCCTGCCAGCTTGGTCGAATCATAGGCAACAATGTTCTTGCCCAGCATTTCGATAATCATTACCTTAGGCTTTGGCATATTCTGCGTTTTTTCTTTGACAACAGCGATATCCTGCTGCATATCGGCAACAATTTTCTTCGCTTCCTCTTCCTTGTCAAATATTGTTCCCAAACCCAAAATAAAATCGCATTCCTGCTCTAAGGTCTCCTTCTTATTATGTGAGGTAGGAGAATTGGCATTGGTCGAGACATATGTATGAATACCACGCTTATTCCAGAAATCAGTGCTTTTGAGCGCCTTATCCGCATAAAGCACCTGGCCGGAAATAATCAGGTCAGGCTGCATGGATAAAACGTTCTCCATATTCAAAACAACATTGTCCTGAAACTTAATTTTGTTATATCCTGTTGCATACTGTGGTTCAGGCTTATAGAAGGGATTACCATAACGCACCGGACAGATAACATTCTGCTCCACGCCTAAGGCTACCAAGGTTTCATTAATCTGTTCACCTACAGCAATAACCCTTTGCGGCACCTTGTCATAATAAGAAATATTTTCACCCAAGGCATTATAATTCTGCACTCTGACATTTTTTACAGCTCTTACGCCATAGGCAGATTGAGCGTGCCCAACTGGACGGTTAGCGTTAAACGCCTGCGTCTGCGTAAAATATATGAACGCACAAACACACAATACTATAGCAATGGAAGCCAAGATAAATCGTTTATTCATAAGTAAACTTCCTTGGATGCCTGGTAGCACCGCTATGTGTTCCCCAAACGATTTCTATACCATGATTACGAAAAATATCAACCAGCCTCAAAGCTTCCGGACAATATTCGTTATCATCTGTACGCGTCTTGCAGCAAATACCAACATGAATGACATCAGGCTTGATACTTAAAATTCTTTCAATCTTTTCCTCTAACCCGCTGCTATCTCCCAAGGTAAGCTTACGGCATCCATTGCAGACCATAAACGCCACCAGTTGGATTTCTTCGTCACCATAACGCGCAAACTGCGCGATACGACTATTAAATACCTGAAAGCATGCCGCTCCGGTACAATTTTCTTCTGAGCGCAGGCAGCGTAGTATAACAATTTTCTTCAATTTATTCCCTCCAATGCTTCGGCAAATAAATAATATTCATGCTTCCTGACTCTGCATCATAAGTAACTTTACTGTACACACTATACATATCATAAATGAATTCTTCTGTCAATAATTCCTGCGGTGTTCCCATGCCGACCACGAGTCCGTTCTTGATAGCTATCAGCCTGTCGCAATACATAGCAGCGATATTCAAATCATGAATGGCTGCTACTACGGTAGCATTTAAGCTTTTTACGATATCCATTATTTCCAGAAGGGGTTTTTAACAATGGCCTGCATAATGACACCGCTGCTTGCCAATCCTGCGCCGACTGCTGCAGCCAAAACGATTCTCGGCAGGCGCAGCTGCCAGACAATATCATGTACAGAGCCTTTGAGCGCACCATCAAGTGAAGTGCCGCTCTGCAGCTGGCTGATGACCGCCACATAAATCTGCTCCATGGGTATTTTCACCGTACCGACAGCAAGTGCCAAAAACATAACCGCTATTAATACCAGCAGCAAAAAAACACTTACGTATATGCCTTCTATTTCTTTAAAAAAGTTAAGCATCTTAAAATTCCTTAATATTGTAGAATGTTATAAAAAGATACCAAAGTACGCCCATTAAAAAAATTAATGAGCGTACCAGGTAATTTTTTTGGTGATGTATGAGATGTTTGAGTATATGAACTAAATTTAATTAGATATCAAATTCAGCGGAGAGCATAAAGGTTCTAGGACCACCGAAATGCAGCGTATTGCCGCTAGGTGCCCAATACTTTTTATCAGTAACATTGTAGCACATTGCTCTTAAGGTTACCGGTGTGCTGTTAAGAGAAGTTTTATAATTTACGCCTGCATCCAGGGTGAAGTAGCTGGGAACACCGTATTGTTCGTTACGAACAAAGGAAGAACCAACATAGTTACCACGCATTAATACGGAGAAATCATCGTTAGCCTTATATTCTACGCCCAGGTTTGCGCTCCATTCAGGTACGCCGTTCGGACGCTTGCCATTGGTAGCTGCACTGGTAGTTTTTTGTTTAGCATTCAAGTGCATAAAGCCGCCAATCAGGTTCCATTTTTCTGCCAGAGTACCGGTTGCAGTGTATTCAAAGCCCTTGTGTCTTGCTTCGCCGTCAGCAAGCAGGAAAGGTTTGGTGAAGCCGGGTTTGGTAACATCTACAGCATTAGCCTTCTTGATATCAAAATAGCTTACCTTATGGAAGAAATCACCGGTTTTAAACTTCACACCGATTTCGTTTTGCTTGGTTTTATACGGATCTAAAGTTGTACCATGATTCTGATACTTGGAGCCGACAATACCGCCTTCAACGAACTCTTCTGTATGATTTGCATAAACAGCTACACGCGGATCAAAGGTATAATTGATGCCAAAGCTCGGAGATACATCATAATAATCGCCGGTTTGTTTATTGTGAGAACCATTAGGTCTATAGGAATCCTTAGCGATGGACTTACCGTTCAGGCCAACCAGGATATTCAGCTTCTCATTGCCGGTGGTAATAGAATCCATCACAGACCAGCCGCTGATGCGTGCATGAGTTCCGTAGTAAGCATCGGATTGTGCAAAAGTCGGCGGAGCAAAGCTGTCGGTATTAGGATGATAAATATTACCGGTCCAGCCAGATTCTTCTTTAAATCCACTAGGACCGCCATAATAATGCCACATTCTGTCTACGCCAGCTACCCATTCGTGCTTCAGATCACCTGTTTTAAAATCACCCTTCAAGCCGATTTGGGCATAATCACGTTTCTCCAGCAGAGAGTAGTTATCGGATACTGCCGAATAATCACCGGCTTCATTTAATAATGTTTTGTCGAAGCCAACATAATAATACCAATCCTGTTTAAAATGACCTGCATTCAAGAAAGCCTTCAAATGGTCATTAATCTTCTGTTCATGGTTTAAGGTCATAACGAGGTTCGTATTTTTATCACGACGCCAGGTAGGATTAGTATTAATTTTTCCGTCAGGAGCACTCGGTAAAGCATTGCCAACAAACTTACTGCTAACAGTTAAACCATAAGGTCTGCCGGAGCTGTCAGTATCGGTATAGCCAAACATAAAGTTAGTCTTGCTGTTTGTTGTTTCCTGATCCAGATTGATATAAATATTTTTCTGCTTCAGGTTCCAGTTTTCAATGGAACGCTCGCCATTAGTATTGCTGGCATTAATACGCACGCCATAGCTTTTATCCTCGCCTAAGCGTGTACCAAAATCGATATATTCCTCATGAGCACCTTTAGAATGATATTTGATACCAATCTTTCGAGTATCCTCATCCATTAAAGCCTTTTTGCTATTGATGCTGATAGTACCGCCGGAACGGTTAGCCATACCGGAGCCGTTAATGCCGGTTGCCGGTCCTTCGATAACATCAACAGATTCAATGTAATTACTGGATTGACGAGTCATAGCCTGCATACCGGGAATGCCATTGATAACAAAGCCACGACCATCATCAGCAAAGCCTCTGATAGAAACGCAGTCTACCGCTGCATCATAGGTTTTTACAACAGAAGGAACAAGGCTCAGAGTCTTGCTCAAGCCTTCGGTAGAGGACAAGAAAGAACCAACAGCCTTTTCAGAAATGGTAGTTGTGCTGATAGGGCTCTTCATTGCATCCTGCTCACCTAAAATACCTACATTAGATGTTGCACGGACAAATTCACCGGCAATGTAACGTTGACCGTGTACAACAATCTCGGCAAGATTGAATGACATTTAATCATCATCGTTTTTTTCTGCAGCAAAGGCATTACCGACAAAGCCTACACTTGTCAATGCCGTGCAGATAGCAGCAGCTAAAGCAACCTGTCTTTTCTTCATAAAATATACTCACTCCTAATATAAAATGTATATTTCACATAAGGTATCCTTGTTTCCCTTACGCAATATATCAGCTTTCATACACAACAAAAACTCATTGCTCTTGGTATTCATTGCAAACACACTATGCGTGTGATATAATTAATTTATTAAGTGAATTTTTTGACATATTAGTACCAAGTACTGTTACATTATATCGTGATGCTTCGTATTTAGCAAATACAGATATTCTATACGCGTATTGAGGATTTTAATATACACTACAGGAGGCCGGCTATGCTTTTGCGTCAAATGAAATATTTTCTGGCAGCAGTATATTGCAAAAGCTTCAATGAAGCAGCAAAGCAATGCTTTATCTCTCAGCCTTCCTTCTCTCTACAGATAAAACAGCTTGAAAAAGAACTTGGTGTAAAGCTTATTAACCGCAATAATTGTAATTTCAGTCTTACACCGGCAGGCGAAAAATTTTACGAGCCTTGTAAACGTATAGTCGGAGACGTACAAAACTTAATGCAAAACATGCAGCACTTTGCGGAAACGAATCAGGTGCCAAGCTATATTATCGGCTGTAAAACAGGCTATAATATATGTTGCCTGCTCAACGTTATCAATATGCTCAATAAGAACAGTGAAACATATCATCTGGAGTTATTGTACGGCGACCACGAACAGCTCCTGACAATGCTTGCAAACAACGAAATAGATATGCTTATCACGGAAGATCGTGAAGCTGATAATAACTTTCTTGCGGGAGAGCTTTTGGAAATCACAGATTTATGCATTTGTGTACCGAAACATTCTTTCCCACCTGAAATCAAAGCTCTTCATATCAGTGATTTATCAGAGCAGACATGTGTCATTATCGCCAACAGAGATTATGTTATGCAGGAGCAGGAATATTATGCAAAATGCTTAGGCTTCCATGGCACCTTTTTCACCGCCAGAGATATTCCCACTGCACTTACCAAAGTAATTGATGACAAGGTAAAATCCTTTCTGCCGGTAACGAGTAATAATGACGCCCCGTTCTATTTCAGTAATTTCACCAGAACCTTGCCATTATTATCAGATAATGAGCCAGTAGAAATTTACTATAAGATTTTTTGGCAAAAGAATAATCCCAACCGTAAGATAGCTGCTATCGCTCAGCATATAGCAAACCTCATACAGGACCATTAAAAAAGCTTACAACGCTCTGTCCGTCGTAAGCTTTTTTTATTTAAACTCAATACCATACACATGCAAAAAACCGTACAGCCCCAAAGCCTTATTGATATGTACCCAGTTTTCTGGACACCGCTAAAAATTTGAATAATTATATTTA
>ERZ824598.1531-NODE-1531-length-28429-cov-4.315641_pt1 | contig 28429 bp, 21 predicted proteins | sample MGYA00519934_ERZ824598 | MGnify/ENA primary metagenome ERZ824598 (study PRJEB31778, sample SAMEA3449177) | human gut metagenome | biome: human gut; feature: human-associated habitat; material: faeces | place: United Kingdom | collected 2010/2012 ...
TTGCAGCAATCCGTCCGCCTTCCGCGTGGTGCTTTTCAAGCAGTTTCAAAAGCGGCTTACATTCATTATACTGCTTATGTCCGGGACCTCCCGGCAAGAATAAAACGTCTTCTTTACAAACCGGCTGAGCCTTAAATAATGTATCCGCCTTTACTGTAATATTTGTATGACTGATCTTCTTCGCTTTCATTTTGCCTCTGGATGTAATCGTTACCTTTTTCTTATTGTTAGAGGAAAAGCTAACCTTACTTCCTGGCACAAGTCCTTTAAGCTTCAGCGTCTTTCCCATTCCTTTGTACATGATAATGTTGAAATCCGCATAGGTAGGATTACTGACACGAACCAAAATAGAAAAATCTAATCCATCGATATTCAATGTTAGTTTTTTCGATCCCTTATAATTTGCAAAAATATCACCTTGCTCTGTAAAATATGCCGCACCCTGTTTTTCAGGATCCCAGGTAATCTTACTTTGTGCGATTGTTCCGCTGATCGAAGGCTTCTTCACACAGCCGGATGCCAAGATCACTGTCTTACCGGATACCGTTGGTGTTGTCACATATACCGGCATCGTAAGTGTTATCGTGTCCTTGTTATATGCAGTGAGCGTCGCTTTCAGTGTCGTCTGCCCCTTAGCTACAGCCTGTATTCCCTGCGTTGTCCAAACAGCCACTTTATTATCTCCGGTTGCATAAGTAATCTTTTCACTGCCACTTCCGATAAAGGAAAAACCGTCAACACCGACAGCGGTTGCCTTGCTGCCAACAGCACGTGTAACATACTCTTGTGAATAGCTCGGTGTCTCAATCGTTACTTCTGCTATCGCAAAACAGCTGCCACGTCCATTGTCCGCGTAGATCACGGAAGGGCGAAACCCCACTGCCTGCAGGGAGCCGTCTTCACTAATTGTGACACTATTTCTATCTGCCGACAACGTATAACCCATCTGCAGCAAATATTCCTGCATCGGCTTAGAAACACTCTGTCCATAAGCAAGTTTGACCTGTTCCGGTGCGATCACATTAATCTCGATCGTATCTTTATATGATGTATCATCGTCATTTTTGCGCTCCGCCTCAACCGTCACCGTTCCCTCTTTCAAACAAGTCAAGATTCCGGTTTCTGTCACTGACGCCGTTTCCGTTGATGTTTCTGTCAAGTGAAATGTTGTTCCTGCTTTCATATCCGGTTCTACCAGATTCATCAGATCAAATTGATCTCCCACATAAACGCTTTGCTCATTTTCGGTAAAAATACGTTCTAAAGCAGCCGCATCTCTGCTGATTCCAAAAATCATTCCTGCAAGCAGCAGTACCAGACACATGATCTGCCATTTCCCTTGTGTTTTCTTTGTTGCCTCCATGTTTCCTCCTTACATTTAATTCACCTTGTAAATAATCCGTCTGCCCTAAATTCTCACTGGTATCAGACATCAATTCCCCTATTGTGATCGCTCTGCCTGAAATCCTTCATACATCATATCAATGTATTCCCAGATCTCATCCCGTCCGCTTTTATTCAACGCAGAAAACGGAATAACCGGCGTTCCATCTACTACCTGCAGCGCATCTTTGATCTGCTTGATCTGTTTTTGCAATTGTGAACGCTTGATCTTATCTGATTTAGTTGCAATAATGATCGGATTAAATCCATAATTGACACACCATTCATACATCTGTATATCATTTTGATTAGGTTTGTGCCGTATATCCACCAGCAAAAAGACCAGACGCAGCACCTTTGACTGGTGCAAATATCCGTCAATCATCTTCCCCCACTTTTTGACTGTATCCTGTGACACTTTCGCATAACCATATCCCGGCAGATCAACAAAATACAACAATTCATTAATATTATAAAAGTTGATCGTCTGTGTTTTACCCGGCTGCTGCGAAGTACGTGCATAAGATTTACGGTTCATCAGTGCATTGATCAAGGAAGACTTTCCTACATTGGAACGCCCGGCAAAAGCGACTTCCAATTTGTCATTTTCCGGCAATTTACTTGTAATACCACAAACTGTCTCTAAATTAACACTCGTTACTTTCATTCTATTATCCCATGCCTTTCCATGTTCTTATGCTTCGCCGGAGGCAGTTTCTATACTCTGCTTCCATATTTCCTTTACCGAAGACACCGTAGTAACCGTGATCCCCTCTAAAATGTCCTCCGAAAATTCCACAAGATCACTCTCATTATCCTTCGGAATGAAGACCTGAGCGATCCCGGCTGCTTTCGCCGCAAGCATTTTCTCCTTAAGGCCACCAATAGCAAGCACTGATCCACGTAAGCTGATTTCTCCCGTCATGGCAATATCTGCTCTGACTTTCCATCCTGTCACCGCAGAATATAAGGCCGTTGCCATTGTAACACCTGCAGATGGTCCATCCTTCGGCACGGCGCCTTCCGGTACATGAATATGAATATCATGTTCTGCATAATAAGAGTCTTTCACCAGCTTTGCGGTCTGGCTTCGTACATACGTTAATGCGATCTGTGCTGATTCCTTCATGACATCCCCTAACTTGCCGGTAAGCAGCAGCTTACCGTTTCCGGGCATAATTCCAACTTCGACCTCTAACGTCTCTCCACCAACAGCCGTCCATGCCAATCCGCGTACAATACCGACTTGCGCTCTCTTATTCGCCATCCGAATGGTATGCACTTCTTTGCCAAGATACTCTTTCAGATTGCGTTCCGATATACGAACCTTATCTTTCTCACCTGTTGCAATGCTTTTCGCTGCCTTCTGGCACAACAATATAAGTTTGCGCTCCAGATCACGCACTCCTGCCTCTCTGGTGTAACGAGCAATAATCATACGAATTGCCTTATCCGTTATTGTAATCTGTGAATTTGTCAAACCATTGGCATTTTTCTGTTTTTTCCACAAAAATTCTTTGGCGATATGAAATTTTTCATTGTCCGTATATCCGGACAGTTGAATGATCTCCATACGGTCACGAAGCGGCAGCGGAATTGACTCCAATGAATTAGCAGTACACCAAAACATCGCATGAGACAAATTGATCGGTATTTCCATATAATGATCCGAAAAATGCTTATTTTGTTCAGGATCTAACACCTCTAACAACGCTGCGGACGGATCCCCTTTATAATCTTTTCCAATCTTATCGATCTCGTCCAGCAAAACCAATGGATTATTGGTTTTTGCCTGACAAAACGCCTTTACGATCCGTCCCGGCATAGATGCGACATACGTTCTTCTGTGTCCACGTATCTCCGCCTCGTCATTGACACCGCCAAGACAAATGCGAACATAACTGCGTCCCAATGCCCTTGCGACTGAACGGGCGATCGATGTTTTACCGGTTCCCGGAGGACCGACCAGACAAAGGATCGGACTCACTGCATCTTTCTTCATTGCCTTTACCGCCAAACATTCCAAAATACGTTCTTTTACTTTAGTAAGACCATAATGATCCTCATCCAACACCTGTGCTGCATACGCAATATCTAAGCTCTCCTCAGACTTTTTCTTCCATGGAAACGCAAACAGATTATCCAGATAATCACGGATCATTTCACTTTCCGATGGATTTTTGGCAAAACGCTGATAACGCATAATTTCTTCACGAATCGCCTTTTTAACACGCTTAGGAGCCTTTAGTTTCTCTAATTTATGAAGATATTTAGCTGCCTGAGAGCCTACGTCATCATCACCAAGTTCCTCATGAATAGCATCGATCTGCTCTCGCAGATACATCTCCATCTGCTTCTTATCTATATTTTCTCTGATCTTTTTTTGAATCTTCTCCTGTTCAATAAACAGATTGATCTCCTGCGTCATGTAGACAGCAAGCCGCTTTTCGCGTTCGTCAATGGATGGCTCCTCCAAAAGCTTTTGTTTTTGTGTATAATCACTTTCTAACAATCCGCTAAGTTGATCGACATAAGCCCCTCGGTCCTTCTCATCAGCAATAGCATCCCATACTGTAGCAGGAACATCTTCTCTAAATTCCGCATATTTTCTTTGCAGGGCATGGAGAATGCTGCCCATCGCAAGGATCGTCTGGGAATCTTCCTCTGACTCTATTTCTTGAAATTCACTATATTCACAATAATAACAATCCGATTTCCGATGGACTTCTTCAATCATAACACGGCAAACGCCACGCACAACAGCCTGTGGATGTCCTTTTCTCGGCGTATTCATCTGTTTGACTTCCAATAACGTTCCCACCGAATATAATTTTGAATGATCATCGTCTGCCGTTTCTGCCGGCATCCTTGTGACTCCAACCAGTTTCCCGCCCGGTCCAATAGCTTGTGATACCGCATTTTCGGATCGACTGTCATACAAATTCAAATACACAGAACTTCCCGGAAATACAACACACTCTGACAGGATGATCATTGGAATTTTTTGATTATTCATTCCATTCTCTCCTTGTATCTTATCCACAAAAGGGGCAACGCATCTTACGTTACCCCTGCAACATTCGTAAAAAGCACAAAGTTTGTTTATGCAGTTGCATCTTTATCCAATGTCAACTGCTTAACTTCGTCCTCTTTTGTGATCAACTTTGGTTCTTCCTCACCTAAAACTGACTGCTCTGTAATAACACATTCTTTAATGTCATCCACGGATGGAACCTCATACATCACATTCTGCATTACATTTTCCATGATCGCACGCAGTCCTCTTGCGCCGGTCTTGCGTTCTGACGACTGTTTTGCAACAGCCTGGATCGCTTCCGGTTCAAACGACAATTTCACGCCATCCAGTTCAAACAGTTTTTGATACTGTTTTGTGATCGCATTTTTAGGCTCTACCAAAATCTTTTCCAGTGCTTTCTCATCCAAAAGATCTAATGCTACCGTAACCGGAAGACGACCAATGATCTCAGGGATCAAACCAAACTTCACAAAATCTTCCGGCAATACCTGTCGGAACAGATCTCCAATTGTCTCATCACGCTTATCTGCGATCTCAGCATTAAATCCAATGGATTTCTGACCGATACGTCCCTCTATGATCTTTTCCAAACCATCGAACGCTCCACCACAAATAAATAGAATATTGGATGTGTCTAACTGGAAGAACTCCTGATGAGGATGTTTTCTTCCGCCCTGCGGTGGTACACTGGCTACCGTTCCCTCTAAGATCTTGAGCAGTGCCTGCTGTACACCTTCACCGGAAACATCACGAGTGATCGAAACATTCTCGCCCTTACGGGTGATCTTGTCAATCTCATCGATATAAATAATACCATGCTCCGCACGATCCATATCATAATCCGCTGCCTGAATAATCTTTAACAGAATATTTTCAACATCTTCTCCGACATATCCTGCCTCCGTCAGTGCAGTTGCATCTGCAATGGCAAACGGAACGTTTAATATCTTTGCTAATGTCTGTGCCAAAAAAGTCTTACCGGAACCTGTAGGTCCCACCATGATAATATTACTCTTTTGAATCTCAACATCCATATCTTTTGCAGACAACACACGTTTATAATGGTTATAAACTGCTACGGAAAGAGCTCTCTTTGCGTCATCCTGTCCAACTACATACTCATCCAAAAAATCCTTGATCTCTTTTGGCTTAAGCAAATTGATCTCAGTATCATTGTCGACCTGCTCTGCCTTCTGTGTCATCTCATCTTCCATGATCTCCGAGCAAAGTTCTACACACTGGTCACAAATATACACACCCGGTCCTGCGATCAGACGCGTCACCTGATCCTGTGTCTTTCCACAAAAAGAACATTTTAATTTATCATCTTTTTTTCCTGACATGACTACCTCCCTGCCTGATATTCCCCCACTCTTACAATAACTTTATACAGATCTCTATTTCACGATCGTAACAGTGAATACAGTCTGTTATTTACGGTTAGTCACGATCTCATCGATCAAACCATACTCTTTTGCTTCTGCAGCCGTCATATAGTTATCACGCTCTGTATCAGCCTGGATAACTTCTAATGGCTTACCGGTATTTTCTGCCAAAATTTCATTCAAACGACTTCTTGTCTTTAAGATCTGTTCTGCGACGATACGGATCTCTGTTTCCTGACCTTTGGCGCCGCCGGATGGCTGATGGATCATAATCTCCGCATTTGGAAGGGCAAGTCGTTTTCCTTTAGCTCCTCCTGCTAACAAAAATGCACCCATGCTTGCCGCAAGGCCCATACAAATTGTAGAAACATCACATTTTACATAATTCATTGTATCATAGATGGCAAATCCTGCACTAACAGATCCTCCCGGACTGTTGATATAAAGGCTGATATCTTTGTTTGGATCCTGAGATTCCAAAAACAACAGCTGAGATACTACCAAACTCGCAATATCATCATTTACCTCGTTGGATAAAATAATAATGCGGTCCTGCAACAATCTGGAATAAATATCATACGAACGCTCTCCGCCACTCGTTTTTTCAATAACATAAGGAATACTATAACTCATTGTGCTCACCATGCCTTTCCATGTACCTGCAAATACTAAGCTGCAGGACATACTCTCTTAGACTTAACAAAAACGCCAGCCCATCAGGCAGCTGAAACAGCTTCCTGATGCGGATGGCGTTAACTTCTGTTTGTATTATTTCTCAACAGCTTCCTTTACAACAAATTCCACTGCTTTCTGCACTGCCAGATCCATTCCGATCTGTTTCTTCTCATCATCGCCGATTAACTCTTTTAACTTGTCGATCTCCATCTGATACATAGAAGCCATATTCTCTAACTCTTTATCGATCTCTTCATCAGAAGCCTCGATGTTCTCTGCAGCAACAACTGCCTCTAATACCAAGCGACTCTGGATACGCTTCAAAGCCTGTGGCTCTAAATCTTCCATCATCTTCTGTGGAGTAAGACCTGTAAACTGCATATACTGCTCCAAAGACAATCCCTGAGACTGAAGACGCTGTGCGAACTCCTGTGTCATCTGACGTGTCTGTGCAGTGATCATCTGCTGTGGAATCTCCATCTGTGCATTCTCAATGATCTTCTCAATGATCTGATCTTCCTGCTCACGTTTGATCTGATTCTCTTTGTTCTCTAAGATTTTCTTCTCAACGTCAGCCTTGTACTCATCCAATGTATCAAAATCAGATACATCCTGTGCAAAATCATCATCCAGTTCAGGAAGCTCTTTCTTCTGGATTTCTTTGATCTTTACCTTGAACAATGCAGGCTTACCCTTAAGCTCGTCTACATGATACTCTTCTGGGAATGTTACGTTTACTTCAACATCCTCACCGAGATTCTTGCCAACCAACTGATCCTCGAAATTATCAATGAAAGAATGTGATCCAAGAACTAACGTATAATCCTCTGCATAACCGCCTTCAAACTGCTTGCCATCTACATAACCATCAAAGTCGATGATAACAGTATCTCCGTCCTCTGTAGCACGATCCTCGATCGTGATCAGTCTGGAGTTAGCTTCTCTTGCCTTATCGATCTCTGCTGTGATCTCTTCCTCACTTACTTCTGCCTCTTTCTTCTCTACCTCAATACCCTTGTAGTCACCCAAAGTAACTTCCGGCTTTATTGCTACGGTAGCTGTAAAGATGAAATCCGTTCCCTTTTCCATCTGTGTTACTTCAATTTCAGGCTGTGCAACGATCTCAAGCTCACTTTCCTTAGCTGCTGTCTCATATGCTTCCGGGATCAACTCATTGGCTGCATCCTCATAAAATACTCCCGTGCCGTACATTTTCTCGATCATTGCTCTTGGAGCCTTTCCTTTACGGAATCCCGGCAGAGCAATCTTACCTTTATTTTTCTGATAAGCTGAATCAACTGCTGCATCAAACTTTGCAGCCTCAACTGTAATTGTCAGCTTAGCCATGCTCTTCTCCAACTTTTCTACCTGTACACTCATTCTTGTAAATTCCTCCTTATAAAAATATCACATTGCTATACTATAGCATGAACTTTCTCCGAAAATCAAGGCTTTTTCAAAATTAATTATTTTGCCTCATGTCCTTTGGCTTTCAGTACTGCGATCACATCATCAACATACCGCTCACAAAGCTCCTGTGTCTCTGCTTCCACCATAACACGGATAACCGGTTCAGTGCCGCTCTCGCGCAGCAAAATACGACCATTCTCGCCTAGCGCCTGCTCGACTTTTTTCACGGCTTCGATCACATCTTCATCAGCTCTTGCTGCCGGCTTGTCATTAACGCGAATATTTTTCAATACCTGCGGATAGATCACAAGTCCCTTTCGCAATTCGGATAATTTTTCTTTCTTTTCCAACATAACTTCCATCAGCATCAAAGAAGTAAGCACACCGTCTCCGGTAACCGCATATTTACTAAATATAATATGTCCGGACTGCTCACCGCCCAGAGAATGACCAAACTGCATCATATTGGCATTGACATATTTATCGCCAACGGATGTCTTTTCATAGGAAATACCAACTTTGTCAAACGCCTTGTAAAGTCCCATATTAGACATGATCGTCGTAACAACCGTATTGTTATTTAATTCTCCCTTATCCTTCAGGTAACAGCCACACAGATATAAGATCGCATCTCCATCGATCACCTGACCCTTGTCATCTACCGCAAGGCAACGGTCTGCATCTCCATCATACGCAAATCCAACATCAAGATTATTCTCGACCACAAACTTCTGCAGATTATCAATATGCGTCGATCCACAGTTATCATTGATGTTTGTTCCATCGGGATTCATGCCGATCGCAAATGTCTGCGCTCCCAATGCATCAAAAACACCTTTTGCCACGGAATAAGAAGAACCGTTAGCACAATCTAATCCAACTTTTATATTCTTAAAAGAACGAGTTGCCAAAGACATTAAATAACCGATGTAACGATGTCTTCCGATCGCATAATCGATCGTGCATCCGATATTTTCTCTGGTTGCCATAGGAATGTCATCTACTTCGCTGTCAATATATGCCTCAATCTTTTCTTCAACCTCAGCCTCCATCTTATGTCCCTTACCATTGATCACCTTTAATCCGTTATCATAATACGGATTATGGCTGGCAGATATCATAATACCGCAGTCAAACTTTTCTGTTCGCACAACATAAGACACACTTGGGGTTGGCGTTACATGCAGAAGATACACATCCGCACCACTCGCTGTAAGACCTGCACAAAGAGCATCTTCAAACATATAACTGGAACGTCTGGTATCTTTACCGATCACCACACGCGCCTTGTGCTCTTTTCCATAATACCATCCTAAAAAACGACCTACTTTATATGCATGCATTACATTTAAATTAACATTTGCTTCTCCACGAAATCCATCGGTTCCAAAATATTTCACGTTACTCCTCCATTCTGACTCTTCACTCTTTCAACTCTACCCGCTGCCTTATGCTGTCTCTTCTATGTCCTATTCTCCTAATAAGCAACCGGTGCTTTACACAACATTACAATTCTACCATATGTGCTTTTCAAAATCAATGTCCTGTTTCCAATGCGGCCTATATTCCTCAATTGCTCCTTTTTGATGCCACTTTCATTATGGCATATATCCCTAAACGCCAGTTTCTACATGGCGTTTTCCAAAATAAAACCTGTTATGATGATATCAAATATTTTATCTAATAGGAAGGGGCACGTATGAATATTTATAAAGCTACAAATGATATTTGTGATACAACATTATTTTCTTTAAAGTGGAACAAACACAGTTTTGGACTGCGTCTTGCAAAACTTCGCGAAGCGGCCGGAATCAGTGCACGCCAAATGAGCTTGGATCTTGGATTAAACAAAAACTACATTAATTCCATTGAATCCGGTAAAAATTATCCGGCATTGGAAGGTTTCTTTAACATCTGCGATTATCTTCACGTCGATCCCTTTACCTTTTTCTATACTGATGATAATACGTATCAATCCTTCGCCTATTTTATTCCACTATTGCAAAAGTTAAATTCCGAAGAGATCCAGCATGTCTATCAGATGGTCAAGAATGTCACCGAATATCCATCCCGGCAGACGAAAACAAAAGTGAATCGATTTATTCCAACAAAATAATAGCCGCAGAACGCAACGTTTTTACGTGACTTCGAGTTCTCCGAAGGGCAGGTAAATCATTCATCAGAGACAACAAAATCTGGAAATCACTGTAAAAACGAAATGCGATCAGTTATAAGGCATGGGAAATTTGTGTAAATTATTTGTAAAAATAACATAATTCGACAGTTATATATGGTTTTTTTATACAAAATGATTTAAACTATTATCATTACATGAACAGGAGGTATATTCTCATGGCAATAACTGTTTTTGCGGCAATTGATGTCGGTAGTCATGAAACCGCAATGCGTATTTACGAGATTTCCAAAAAACACGGTGTACATGAATTGGAATATCTGCATCACACAGCGCGTCTTGGATATGAGACATTTTCCACAAGACATATCAGCTATCACACGATTGATAAGCTCTGTAATATTTTACTCGGCTTTAAGGAAAAGATGATGGAGTACCGCATCAAAGATTATATGATCATTGCAACCAGTGCTCTCCGGGAAGCCGATAATAATCTGATCGTATTAGATCAGGTGAAACAGCGCACAGGCTTTCAGATCAAGATCCTCAGCAACTCCGAACAGCGCTATCTATGCTATAAAGCCATCGCATTGCAGCCCAACTCATTCCACAAACTGATCCAAAAGGGTACGCTTTTGGTCGATGTCGGCGGTGGCAGTATCCAATTATCGTTATTCGACAAAAACAACCTGATCACGACCCATAATATTTTGTTAGGTTCTCTGCGGATCCAAGAGTTTTTACAAACAATGCAGGGCGATGTGATCAATTATCAGAATCTGGTTCATGAATATATTTCTAACAGTTTGCATACGTTTTCTAAACTGTATTTGCAAGATTGTAATGTCCGAAACATTATTGCTGTCGGCAACCAACTGCAAACGTTTGTAAAATATCTGGTCACGCACCATTTTGGCAATTTGCAGCCGGTCGATTCAAAGGGTAACAAAAAAGATTCCGTCAACCGTCAGGAATACGAAGAACTGTATCATGCCATTTCCACGCAGGCACCGGATGATCTTGCCCGCGAACTGTCAATTTCTGAAGACAAGGCAGAGCTGCTTTTGCCGACTGCCATGATCTATCACAATATTTTTGAGGAGACAGATGCCGAGTTTATGTGGTTGTCCGGCATAACAATCTGCGATGGCATGGCAGCTGATTTTGCCGAATGCAAAGAACATATTGTTCCGGCTCATCCTTTCTCGGATGATATCATCTCCGTATCACGCAAACTGGCAGAACGCTTTTGCTGCGATACAGAACACATTCATCAGGTAGAGATTGCTGCCTTAAAGCTGTTTGATGCTCTGCGCAAAGCCAATCACCTGACCAAGAAAGATCGTTTACTTCTTCAGATAGCAGCGATACTTCACAATTGTGGCAGTTTTCTCAACTTAAATGACATCGGTGAAAACTCCTACAAAATTGTTACTTCCACAGAAATCATCGGATTATCCCATCAGGAACGTATGATCGTTGCTTATGTGATCCGATATACAACCGGCGACTTTCCGGAATACAGCGAGATCAAAAATGAATTCAGCCGTGAAGAATATATCAAAATTGCAAAACTAAATGCAATACTCTGTCTTGCCGATGCTATGGATCGAAGCCATCAACAGAAATTCACCAATTTTACGGTCCGCAAACGCGGATACGATCTTACCATCACCGGTCAGACATTGTATGACATCACATTGGAACATGGTATGTTTATACAGAAATCACCATTTTTTGAAGAGGCCTTCGGTATTCGCCCTGTCCTCCGCCAAAAAAAGTGTCTATAGAAAGGAGACTCTATCATGAGTACAAAATCACCTTATTCCAAACCGGAATATTTTTATAACCGTGAATTAAGCTGGCTGTTATTTAACCGCCGCGTACTGGAAGAGGCCAAAGATTCCTCTCTTCCCTTATTTGATCGTCTTAAATTTTTGAGCATTACGTCGTCCAACTTAGATGAGTTTTTCATGATACGTGTTGCCTCTCTCAAAGACATGGTACAGGTAAAATACAACAAAAAAGACATCTCCGGCATGACCCCTGCAGAACAGTTAGCTGCGATCAACGAACGTACGCATTTGTTCGTTAAAGATCAGTATGATATTTTTAATCGTTCTCTAATCCCGGCCCTCGAAAAAGAAGGCGTACACGTCTTATCCCACTATGAAAATCTTAGTGAAAAACAGTCCAAATATGTAGACCGTTATTTTACCGATGAAGTATACCCGGTACTTACTCCTATGGCAGTGGATTCATCCAGACCATTTCCGCTGATCCGTAACAAAACATTAAATATCGGCGCTATTCTCCGCATGAAAAAAGACAAAGCTGCAGGCGGACAATTCCGCGATCTTTATCTGTCACATGGCAACAAAAAGAAAGGAGCTGATTCCAATGATACCGATTTTGCAACGGTTCAGGTTCCTTCCGTACTGCCTCGTTTTGTCGAGATCCCATCCGAGCAAAAAGGTGAAAAAACCTTTATTTTGTTAGAGCAGATCATTGAAAAAAATATTGGAAAACTGTTTGTCAATTATGAGATTGAATCGGTATTTCCATATCGTATCATGCGCAATGCGGACCTTAGCATTGAAGAAGATGAAGCTGCTGATCTTCTAATCGAGATCGAACGACAGCTCAAGAAACGTCAATGGGGGCAGGCAATCCGTTTGGAAGTTGAAGATGGCATGGACAAACGTCTGCTCAAAAAACTGCGTCAGGAGTTAAAGATCAAAGAGGAAGATATTTTTAAGATCAACGGTCCTTTGGATTTAACATTTCTTATGAAATTATCCGGATTGGAAGGATATGATAAGCTACGCACTCCAAAATACACACCACAGCCTGCTAAATGGCTAAATGGTGAAGATCATCTGTTTGATCAGATCCGTGACCATGATGTCCTTCTACATCATCCATATGAGACTTTTGATCCGGTTGTTGATTTTGTCAAACAAGCTTCGAAAGATCCAAACGTTCTTGCGATCAAACAGACCTTATACCGCGTCAGCAGCCACTCTCCGATCATCGCATCTCTTGCTGCTGCTGCCGAAAACGGCAAACAGGTAACCGTGCTTGTCGAGTTAAAAGCACGGTTTGATGAAGAAAACAATATTATCTGGGCGCGTAAACTGGAGCAGGCCGGCTGTCATGTCATTTACGGTCTTGTTGGTCTGAAGACGCACAGCAAGATCACGTTAGTTGTCCGTAAAGAAGAAGATGGCATTCGACGTTATGTCCACCTCGGTACCGGTAACTACAACGATAGCACAGCAAAATTATATACCGATATGGGTCTTCTTACATGCCGTAAAGCGATCGGTGAAGATGCCACCGCCGTCTTTAATATGCTGTCCGGTTATTCGGAACCGGCATTTTGGAACAAGTTAGCAATTGCACCGATCCGCCTGCGTGACCGCTTTACTCAATTGATCAATCGAGAAAAAGAATTTGCCAAAAAGGGTAAAAAAGCATTTATTCGCGCCAAAATGAATTCTCTATGCGATGCCGGTATTATCAGCTCCTTGTATGAAGCTGCTGCCGCCGGTGTTAAGATTGAATTAGTTGTACGCGGTATCTGCTGCCTCAAGACCGGAATGCCGGGTATCAGCGAGAACATTACGGTACGTTCGATCGTCGGTGACTTTTTGGAGCACAGCCGAATCTTCCATTTCTACAACAACGGTTTCGAGGAAGTCTATATGGGAAGTGCAGACTGGATGCCTCGTAACCTGGATAAACGTGTGGAGATTTTATTTCCGGTAGAAGATGACGCATTAAAAGCTGAAGTGATCCATATTTTGGACATTCAACTGGCGGATAACGAAAAAGCAAGAATTTTACAGAAAAACGGAACCTATCGACGTGCTGCAAAGGGCGGACACGCTAAACTCAACTCACAGAAATACTTCTGTGAAGAAGCAAAGCGTGCGCAAAAAGAACGTAAAAAGCAAAATAAAAATACGCATACGTTTGAACCTCTCCATTCTGTTCCGGAAGAGTAAAATAAAATCTAATACCATAAACAAGGGGCGGTGCTTAATGCACCGCCCCTTGTTCACGAAAACGATCATGAATATTATGCGATATGATACATGATAACGCGCATTTTACTTTTTTGCTATTAAATCTTATCACAGAAAGTCCATCAGCGAGATCTGATTTGAATGTGGCAGATCCCCGAATAATCCAAGCCTATCCATCGTCTCTACTGTATTTGCGCTGACCTTGCACCGGGTCTTAAAGTCTTCCTGCGACAAAAATTCCCCTTTGCTCGCCTCATCCTCGATCAACTCTGCTGCTTTATCTCCCAGTCCGTCGATCGATGAAAAAGCAGGCATTAATTTCCCATCCACGATCTGAAATCTGGTTGCTTTGGATCGATAAATATCAATCTTGCAAAAACCAAATCCTCGCGCATACATTTCCTGTACAAGATGCATATCATCTAACGTATTCTTTTCTTTGTCAGACAACTCATTTTTGCGTCTGTTGTAATCATTAATGTAATACTCTAACCGCTCTCTGCCCTGACACATGATCTCATAATCAAAGGCTGTCGCGCGAATACTAAAATATGACGCATAATACGCCAACGGCTCGTGCACCTTAAACCATGCAACACGCAATCCCATCATAACATAAGCTGCCGCATGCGCTTTTGGGAACATATATTTGATCTTTTTGCAGGATTCGATGTACCAGTCCGGCACATTGCAGGCACGCATATCTTCTTCCATGTCCGGTGTCAAACCTTTTCCCTTACGTACACTCTCCATGATCTTAAAGGAACGTTCATTTTCCACGCCCATACTGATCAAATAGATCATAATATCATCACGGGTACAGATCGCCGTAGACAACGTACAGTCACCGTTTTTAATATAATACTGTGCATTGCCAAGCCATACATCGGTACCATGTGACAGTCCCGAAATACGGACAAGATCCGAAAAGTTTTTTGGCTTAGCATCTAACAGCATGCCCATAACAAAGTTAGTTCCAAACTCCGGTACACCCAAACACCCAAGCGTACATCCGCCAATATCTTCCGGCGTAATACCTAACGCCTCTGTCGAGGCAAAAAGAGAAAGCACATCCGGATCATTCATCGGGATCTCCGAGGCATCTTTACCCGTAAGATCCTCTAACATACGGATCATTGTAGGATCCAAATGTCCTAAAATATCCAGTTTCAACAAGTTTGCATCAATCTTATGATAATCGAAATGTGTCGTTATGATCTTTGTTGTCATATCATTGGCCGGATGTTGTACCGGCGTAAAGGTGTAGATCTCTTCTCCGATCGGCAACACAACGATACCGCCCGGATGCTGTCCTGTGGTACGTCTTACACCTACGCAGCCTTTCGCAATACGTTCCATTTCCGCACTGCGCTTTGTGATCTCATGTTCTTCACAATATTTCTTAACGTAGCCATATGCGGTCTTTTCCGCCATTGTACCAACCGTTCCGGCACGAAAAGTCTGACCTGCACCAAAAATAACCTCCGTATAATCGTGTGCATTACTCTGATACTCATTTGAGAAGTTCAGGTCGATATCAGGCTCTTTGTCTCCCTTAAATCCCAAGAATGTTTCAAACGGAATATCATGACCTTCTTTGTTCATTACTGTCCCACAATTCGGACAGATCTTATCCGGAAGATCGCACGCAGAAGTTCCCGCATTTTCCTTGATCACCGGATCATCAAAGTCATAATGATGGCAGGTTGAACAATAATAATGTGCCGGCAACGGATTGATCTCCGTAATTCCGGACATCGTTGCCGCAAAGGATGATCCAACTGAGCCTCGGGAACCAACCAGGTATCCATCTTCGTTAGACTTCCACACCAACTTCTGTGCAATAATATACATCACGGCATATCCGTTACCAATGATCGATTTTAACTCTCTCTCTAAACGCTCTTCGACGACCGGAGGAAGATCAGGGCCATAGATCTCATGTGCTCTGTTATAGCAGATATTACGCAGATCCTGATCAGAATTTTCAATATACGGCGGACATTTTCGCGGACTGCACGGATAAATCTTATCCACCATATCAGCGATCAGATTGGTGTTCGTAATGACAATTTCCTCTGCCTTTTTGGATCCAAGATATTGAAATTCCGCAAGCATTTCCTCTGTTGTTCGATAATATAGCGGTGCCTGCTGATCCGCATCCGCAAACCCCTTACCGGACATAATAATACGGCGATACACCTCATCTTCCGGATTCAGAAAATGCACATCGCAGGTTGCCACAACCAGCTTATTATAAGCTTCTCCAAGAGAAACGATCCGACGGTTAAGCTCCTTCAGATCGTTATCATCCTGTATCTGCGGATATTTATCTTCGTCACGAACCATGAATTCATTGTTTCCGATCGGCTGAATCTCCAAATAATCATAAAAGCGGACTAAACGGTCAATCTCTTCCTCCGGCTTTTCTTCAACAAGTGCACGGAACAACTCACCCGCCTCACACGCCGAACCGATCAAAAGGCCCTCTCGCCACTTCATAAACAGACTCTTTGGCAATTTCGGTCGTCTGTTAAAGTATTTCAAATGAGACTCTGACACCAAACGATACAGATTCACGCGGCCGGTTTCATTTTTTGCTAAGATAACAGCATGATACGATGGCATCTTACGAATCGACTCCTCATTCGGAATACAAGCCTCGTTTAACTGTGTCAGATTCTTGATCTCCTTGTCTTCCAACCGCTTGATCATATGCAAAAAGATTTCTGCCGTTGCCTCTGCATCGTCCACCGCTCTATGATGATGTTCCAGAGAAACATTAAGCTGCTTTGCCACAGTATGTAATTTGTAATTTTTAAGTTCCGGTAAAAGTGCTCGCGCAACAGACACCGTATCCACAATCGTAAATTTGCAGTCAAGCCCGAGATCTGATGATTTCTGGCTAATAAATCCCATATCAAATCCGGCGTTATGTGCCACCATGACTGCCCCTTCACAGAACTCCAAAAATCGTGGAAGAACAGTTTCGATCCCATCCGCATCACAAACCATAGAGTCATCAATGGATGTCAATTTCGTGATATGATATGGAATCGGTCGGTGCGGATTGATAAAGGTACTAAAACGATCGGTGATCGTTCGATTTTCGACCTTTACAGCACCAATTTCTATGATTTCGTTGCTTTTAGGACCAATTCCTGTCGTCTCCAAGTCAAACACAACATACGTATCATCAAACGCTTGTCCTTCATCATTTTGAACCGCTTCGATCAGATCATCGACCAAATATGCTTCGACACCATACAACACCTTAAATGCATCGTCACGATCCACTTCATGATCTGCATCCGGGAATGACTGTACAACACCGTGATCTGTGATTGCCACTGCAGGGTGTCCCCACTCTTTTGCACGTTTCACAAATTCACGTACCGGAACTACTGAGTCCATCTCACTCATTTGTGTATGTGCATGTAATTCCACTCGTTTTGGGCCCTCATAGATATCCATCCGTTTTTCTCTGGTATCTTTGCCCGGTTTGATGCCACGTACTGAACTGATCGTGATCTCGCGGCTAAAGGTATCAAAAATCGGGATTCCTTTCAGTTTTATAAATTTACCGTTTTTGAGTTCTCCGCCAATGGATTCTAATACTTCCGGCTCCAAAAAGATCTTCGCCTGAATCGTATCGGTAAAATCTGTAATATTAAACATTAACAGGATCTTACCACTTTTAAGCTCCCTCTCTTCCGAAGACAATATCATTCCCTCGATCACAACCTCACCCGGATCCTCCTGGATATCTGCAATCTTGATCATATTGCCATCACAATTACGTCCATAGAAACATTCTTCGTCCACATTGCCATGAAACGAACCTCTTCCACCTTTTCGGCTGTAAGGACTGCCTCGAAACGTCTTTTTCTCTCCTCCGGCTTTCTTCTCCGTGGAATCGTTCTTTTTCTCCACAACCGGTTCCGCAGCGGTCTTGACGCCAGTCTCTGTAGGTGCTTTCTGTCCGGAGACTGTCCCCGGATCCTGTGATCTTCCTGCGGTTTTTCCTTGTGCACCCATGTTTTTTGTTCCGGAACCACGCTCGGACCCTTGCGCTTTCTCCGTACCGAATGCCTCCACCGACTGCACCTGATTCTTATGTTGTATCACATCGCGATAGCTGATTTCTTCCTCTTCTTGAATCTGCGGTTCACGGTAACTGATCTTTAATGTGATCGAAAATCCGGCTTTTCTTGAAAAAAGATCTTGAACTTTCTTGATCACCTCTGTCTCTCTGGCACGAAACAATATATCATCATCACAGCACAAATAGAGTGTCTCCCCTTCGAGATGACACTCTCCACTATAAAACATGTTAAATTCCAGAACATTGCTTTCTTTCAAGATCATCAAAATGCTGTCCTGGTATTCCTGCCAAAAATTCTCCGGCGTATACTGTTCTGACAGTCGAAACCGATCTGTTACCTGTACGGTAAATCCTGCCTTATCAAACAACTGATTCAATGCGTACTCTAACAGTGCAATCTCACGGTATGGAATAATATGTTCACTGACAATATGAACCTCCACTCTTTTTTGCTCCCGCAACAGACACAGACGTTCTACATATACTTCCTCAAAAACAGACTGCTGCCTTGCCGTCAAACGAAGATCAGCAAACGTTTCCTGTAGTAACTTTTCCATTCGATCACATCCTATCAAGTTCCTGCTGCAATGCTAAGAGCAATTGATCTTCCGGAACTTTACGGATCACTTCGCCTTTTTTGATCAAAAGGCCCTCACCTTTGCCCCCGGCAATTCCGATATCAGCCTCTCTCGCCTCTCCGGGACCATTTACAACGCAGCCCATTACAGCTACTTTTATATCTTTGTCAAGATCCTTGACCATATTTTCCACTTTCGTTGCAAGACCGATCAAATCAATCTGAGTTCGTCCACAAGTTGGGCAAGAAACAACCGTTACGCCCCCTTTACGCAACCCAAGTGTCCGCAAAATAAGTTTTGCCGAGCGTACCTCTTCGACCGGATCACCAGTGAGAGACACACGTATCGTATCTCCAATACCCTCATACAGAATCGTTCCGATACCGATTGCTGATTTAATGTTCCCGGAGTGAACCGTTCCCGACTCCGTAATTCCAACGTGCAGCGGATAACGACTCTGTTTATCCATTAACTCATGTGCTTTGATACTCATTAATACATCCGAGGATTTAATACTGATGACCAAATTGTCATAGCCCATATTTTCGATCATCGCAACTTTCTGTAATGCACTCTTTACCAACCCCTCCGCCGTCACATGACCGTATTCTGCAATAATATCTTTTTCAAGAGAACCACTATTGACGCCGACACGGATCGGGATCCCACGCTCCTTAGCAGCATTCACAACAGCACGTACACGCTCCTCATCACCAATGTTGCCAGGATTGATACGAATCTTATCTGCCCCGTTTTCAATTGCCGCCAATGCCAGACGATAGTCAAAATGAATGTCTGCGACCAGCGGAATATGGATCTGCTTATGAATCTCTTTCAAACTTTCTGCCGCCTGCATTGTTGGTACTGCACAACGGATAATATCACAGCCGGCCTCCTCCAGCGCATGAATCTGTGCAACCGTTGCTGCCACATCCTCTGTCTTGGTATTCGTCATCGACTGAATTGCTACCGGATTGCCACCACCGATCTTACGATCACCTATCTGAATCACTTTTGTCTGTTCACGCATCTATCCTCACCTATCCTTCTCCCGTATTAATGAATGATCTTAATCACGTCATTGTATAATACAAATACCATAAATAGCATTAGTAATACGAAACCTGCGAAATGTATATAGCCTTCCTTTTCGCGGTCTACCGGCTTACCACGCACAGCTTCTATCAAAATAAAGACCAGACGTCCGCCATCCAGTGCCGGTAATGGCAGCAGGTTCATAACGCCTAAGTTAGCACTTAGCAATACTGCCATGTACAAAATGCTCAGCCACATTTCTTTCAAACCGATCTTAGACGTCTCATTGATCATGGTTCCGACAGTATCTACAATACCAACCGGACCAGATACTTCCTTCATCGACATTTTGCCGGTCACAAGCTGGCCTAAGCTGGCAACCGTTGTCTCGATCCAATATTTTACTTCGATCAAGCTATACTGCAAAATCTGTCCTGCATTACCCTTCTGATAATCGGAAGCATATATTCCCAGTGTTTTGGTCTTGTAAGATTTTGGTGCGATCTCATACGTTTTCTCTTCGCTGCCTCTGCGGATCACAAATGAAATCGCTTCTCCTTCTTTTTTCTCTTCTTCCATGACTTTGCCAAGTTCTTCGCCATTATCCACAGTACGTCCATTTACAGACAAGATCTCATCCCCCGCCTTAACGCCTGCCTTTTGAAACGGCGAATCTTTGCTCACATCTGAGATTTTCGTATCTGCCGTGTTCTGCTGTTTGTAGGAAAAGCCAAACAAATATGCGGTATAATTTGGATCCACCATGATTGTCTTTTCTTTGCCGTCACGCTCGATCTCTACCTTTACCTCTTCTCCACTCAAAGGATGTAACATCAAGTACGTGTCAATTTCACGGCCGATCGTAATTTTTTTGCCATTGATCCGGCGGATCACATCACCTTTTTTGATTCCAGCCTCACTTGCCGGCTGATTGTCATACGCTGCAAGAACACGCGGAATATCTATTCCGTTATTGGCCAGAATGATAACCGAAAATACAAATGCCAGAATAAAGTTAAAGAAGGGACCTGCAAATACGATAGAGAAGCGTGCCCACACACCCTTTGTATTAAAAGAATCTTCCGCATCATTGTCCTCATCTTCTCCTACCATAGCACAAGATCCACCGATTGGTAAAAGTTTCCAAGAATATTTAGTTACATCCTGCCAGTCTTCGTAGGCATCAAACTTCTTTTGCGAACAGAAAAATCGACAAACCGGCCCTTTCTTTGTCTTTGCAAACGTAATAATTCTCGGACCCATTCCCACGGAAAATTCAGGTACTCCGACACCGTGTTTTTTCGCAAGTAGAAAGTGCCCCAATTCATGAATCACCACAATGACTGTGAATATCAACAATGCTGCAATTATGTTCATAGTTTTCTCCAATCTGCCATCGTTTCCGATGACATCTATCCTTTCTTTATGCTTTGATCTTCTCTTTCAGCAAACGATATACGTCTTTCTCTACCGCCAAAATTTCCTCCAATGACGGATCTTTGATCACATGATGATGCTCCATACTCCAAGCGATCAAACGTGCTATATCCAAATAACCGATCTTATGCTGTAAAAACAATGCTACCGCCATTTCATTCGCAGCATTTAATACCGTTGGAAGACTGCCTCCTGTACGTCCTGCCTCATATGCTAGAGCTAATCCTTCAAAAGTGTCCATATCCGGCTGCTCAAACGTGATCTCCTGCAATTTCCAAAAATCTAACCGCTCGCCCTGTAGATAACGGCGATGTGGATATGTCAAGGCATACTGTATCGGCAGTTTCATATCCGGTGTTCCAAGCTGCGCCATTACCGCTCCATCTTCAAATTCCACCATAGAGTGTATCACACTCTGTGGCTGCAAAACGACTTGTATACGATCAAAATCCACATCAAACAGATGACGGGCTTCGATCACTTCCAAACCCTTATTGACCATCGTTGCAGAATCTATCGTGATCTTGCGTCCCATGCTCCAGTTCGGATGACGGAGCGCATCTTCCACGCGGATATGTTCTAATTCCTCTTTCTTTTTACCACGGAACGGTCCACCGGATGCCGTAAGCAAAATTTTATGTAAAGAGCCATGTTCCTCGCCCTGCAGACACTGAAAAATAGCTGCATGTTCACTGTCCACCGGCAATAGCTTAACGCCATGCTTCTCCACCAAAGGCATAATGATGTGACCGGCCGTCACCAATGTTTCTTTGTTGGCAAAGGCAATGTCTTTCCCTGACTTGATCGCCTCGATCACAGGACGAATCCCGATCATGCCAACTACTGCTGCAACAACTATGGTTGCTTCGGAATAGGTTGCACAGGCGATCAATCCATCCATTCCCGTAACGATCTCGGTATCCGCCGCAGCATCTTTACGTAAATGCAAACGCTCCTGTAATTCTTTTGCCTTGTCTTCCAAATACACGCACACTAACTTCGGCGTAAATTCTACAATCTGTTTTTCCAACAGATCAATATTAGACCCTGCTGCAAGCGTTACGATCTGCATATCTTCATTTGCTCTGACAACCTCTAATGTCTGTGTTCCGATCGATCCTGTAGAACCAAGTACTGCTATCTGTTTCATGGTTAAATAACCCCTCCATTTCAAAGTTTCTCCTGCATTCGTAAAACTATCCGCATCACAAATAATGCATAGTCAAAAATACACTTAATACCCTATTATAATCCTACAGCGAATGAAACATCGTCACTAAATAATATACGATAGGCGCTGTAAAAATAATACTGTCGAAACGGTCTAAAATACCGCCATGACCCGGGATCAATGTCCCATAATCTTTAATGTCGTGATTTCTCTTGATCGCAGATGCTGTCAGATCGCCAATCTGTGAAATAACAGAGGATACTGCACCAACCACTGCAAACTGCCACCACAATGCGGTCTGGGTGCGGTAAAAAGCCAGTGCAAACAAAAAGCCGATCAAAGCTGCACCAATAATCCCCCCCACACATCCTTCAATGGTCTTATTTGGACTCAATTTAGATGGCATTTTATGCTTTCCGATCAATTTACCGACACAGTATGCACAAGTATCCGAGCCCCATGCTCCGATAAAGATCAGCCATACTATCAGTTGACCTCCCTCAAGCATACGCACCTGAAATACATACGACAACATCATTGTCACATAGATCAATCCAAAAAATAACATAATGATCTGTTCACTGCAATATTTTGGGTAAGCGATCACATAACAAGCCATCATAAGCATCAGCGCACCGATCAACAACATAATAACATAGTCCGTTTTTTGTGCCGCCAACAACAGATCCAAGCCAATACTCGCGGCATATCCGATCAACGCCGGTACTGTCTTTTCCATTTTAACGGCACGATACAGCTCAAACAGGCCGATCACAGAGATCAATGTTATTACCCAAAACAACGGCAAACCGCCAAAGATCATCAATGCGATCGTAATGATCATCAATACAATTCCACTCAGTAGTCTAGTCTTAAACATATCTGCTCCCTTTCTATTTGACACCACCGAAACGCCGGTCCCTTTGTTGATAATATTCTACTGCCTTTTCCAGTTCTTTTTTATTAAAATCAGGCCACAAACAATCTGTAAAATAAAACTCGGTATAGGCCATCTGCCACAACAGATAATTAGAAAGCCTCTGTTCGCCGCTGGTTCGTATCATAAGATCCGGATCCGGTATTCCCTTTGTATCCAAATATCCGGAAATCGTCTCCTCGGTAATATCTATCGGATTCAAAATGCCGTCTTTAACATCTTTCCCCATCTTGGTCACCGCACGCCGAATTTCATCTCTGCTGCCATAGTTTAAGGCAACCTGAAAATGCAACCCGGTATTTTTTGCCGAAAACTCTTCCAACTCACGGATCTGATCCTGCAGATCCGGTGCCAGTCTCGTAATATCTCCTATCACGCGTACCTGCATGTTGTTCTTCTCACTGGTTTTTAAGCAATCCTTTAAGTAACTGTATAACAACTTCATCAAAGCATCGACTTCCTCTTTGGGTCTGGACCAGTTCTCCGTCGAGAATGCATACATCGTCACATATTCAATGCCCATATCCCATGCTGCCGCACAAATCTTTTCTACGTTTTTGCTGCCTGCCGCATGCCCTGCATTCCTTGGAAGGAAACGCTTTTTAGCCCATCTTCCATTGCCATCCAAAATGATCGCTACATGTCTGGGTACGGCTCTCTTCTCATCACTCATCTATATCCTCATTTCTTTACGTAACCGCGCCCATTTTGGGAACAGTCACCATATTCCTTTATTGAAAAGTAGGGATAGACCCATTCCGTCCATCCCTATGATCCATGTTTTGAGAAAATCTCTCAAAACTATGTTATACTATACTGTCATGATCTCTTTAGATTTTGACTCAACCATGTCATCAATTTTCTTAACAAACTGATCTGTCAGTTTCTGTACTTCTGCCTCCGCATCCTTCTGCTCATCCTCAGAAATTTCATTTGCTTTCTGCTCTTTTTTGATATAATCGTTCGCATCTCTGCGGATATTACGGATCGCTACCTTGGCATCCTCGCCCTTTTTCTTGACATCCTTTGTCAAATCCTTACGACGTTCCTCCGTCAGTTCCGGGAAAGTCAAACGGATCACTTTACCGTCATTATTTGGCGTAAGTCCCAGATCAGAAACTAAGATTGCTTTCTCAATCTCCTTAATTAAACTTGTCTCCCAAGGCTGGATCACCAATGTACGTGCCTCAGATACGGAAATATTGGCAACAGACTGTAAGTTTGTCGGCTGTCCATAATAATCTACCGAAATACGATCCAACACATGCGGATTAGCGCGGCCTGCTCGGATCGTCGTATACTCGTTTGCAAGACTTTCAATTGATTTATTCATCTTCTCTTCAAATTGTCCTAATGATACACCCATGTTTACACCATACCTTTCTTATTCTCTATGCTTCTACCAACGTACCTGCCGTTGTTCCCATTGCTGTGTCAATAATACTGTTCTTTTCATTCAATCCAAAGATCATCATCGGCATATGATTCTCCATGCATAGAACCGCTGCTGCCAGATCAATAACACCCAAACGCTTATTGACCACCTCATCAATAGAGATCGTATCAAACTTTTTCGCTTCCGGATGTACGGCCGGATCACAGTCGTATACGCCATCAATGGATTTACCGGATAAGATCACATCTGCCTCGATCTCAATCGCACGAAGTACCGTGGCTGTGTCTGTTGAAAAGTAAGGATGTCCCGTTCCACCGGCAAAAAATACAACCTCTCCCGCTTCCAACGCCTTCACAGCTTTATCCTTTGAAAACAGTTCTGTAAACGCTCCGCAGACAAACGGTGTCATAACACTTGTCTTCAAACCAACATAGCGGAAAATATCAGAAACATATACACAGTTCATAACGGTAGCTAACATACCGATCTGATCTGCCTTGGTGCGGTCGATCGTTTCACTGGTACGACCTCTCCAAAAGTTACCGCCACCGGTCACGATAGCAACCTGTACACCATCCTCGACCAGACTCTTTACCTGTCTTGCCACTTCTAAGCAGGTAGCCTCATCAAAACCTGTCTTATTCGGACCGGCCAAAGCTTCACCACTTAATTTTAATAATACTCTCTTATACTTAGCCATAATTATCCTCATTTCTATGCAAAAAACTTATCAATATCCACATCAGTATAATCCAACGAACAGGATCCGTCCAAAACAGCGCCCTGATTGATCTGCAAAGACTCTGCAATAACATCTCCCTTAACAACAGCGCCTTCCTCTAAGACAACCGCACCTTGCACGTCGATCGTTCCCTTCACAGCTCCGGCAATATACGCAGATGTTCCGGTAACATTTCCAATGATCACTGTTCCTTCACTGATCTGCACGGTTCCTTTGCTGTCCAAAGATCCTTCCAGTCGCTTCGTATTAACATAGATCTCTGCACCGGAAACATTACCTGTCACTGTACCATTGATCGCTACTTTACCACGGGAAGTAATGTCACCATTGATCGTACCCATTACATCAACAGCCCCGGCCGAATTAATACCGCCATTAACGGTGGTTCCCTGACTGATCACCGTCACTGTGTCATCAGACACTTCTCCGGGTTCAACCATATGTGCTGTCTTATTTTCCTTTACCTTATCCGCCTTCTTATTGTTTTTCTTATGATTTGATGCCGTCTTTTTCTCAGCTTCCTTCGCCGCAGACTCTTTTGCCACATCCTCAATATCTTCTATCTCACCTAAGAGTTTGCTCAAATCTTCATCCATTTCTCCATCAGAGGTCTTATCATCACTCTCTGAAACATCCTCACCATCCGAAAAAATCTGGCTTAACAGATCCTTATCCACATTATCATCTGCAATATCTGCATCGTCCGTCTTGTCCTCATCAAATAATGAACCTAGATCATCACCGATATCATCCAAATTCAAATCCTCCAGTAACGAAACATTCTCTGTCGTCTTTTCATCGTCATCCTTAAAGATTCCCATATTTTCCTCCATTTTGCGCATTGCTGCGCCCTTTATGCTGTAATACCTCGTATCCGGTCACCAAACACCGTCTGATAACCATAGTCATACTTTTTAATTATATCATGAATTTACCGGTTCGTCTATAGTCTGCTTGACCTGTCAGCCCCTGCTCTATGCATCCACTGACTCCATTTGATACGAAATACTGCATATGCCCTGTCAAATACGATCCAAACCACCTCTGCCAAAAGTACCGCCGCCAAACCAAACAAGATCTTAGAATGCTGCAAAACCGTCAGCAAGAATCCTTGTACAAGCTGTTGGAAACCAAATACATAAACATAGCTACAAACTGCACTGATCAAAAGCACATGATACAATATTCCTTTTAGTATCCACGCAAGCATCCTTTGTTTCTTTGAAAAAAAGTGTTCCAAGCACTCCCACACGAAAACATACAGTACAAATGCCGCATATGTCAACACATACCATTTATTTGGCAACAACACTACACCTAATACACCTGCTGCCGCAGAAACCAGCAATCCATCCTTCCACCCTCTCTGCCAAGTTGTCACGCCTCCTAAGAAAGCCGCTGCCGCCAGGCAAAATAATGAACAATTCTCAAACACGCAAGACAAATACAATAACACCACCATGGCCGCTGTGATCATACCACCATAACTAACCCTGCCAGACTTTAGAAACATGTACACAAATCTCCTCCCATGCATTCACAAAGTGTATCCGCACACCAAAGATCGCAGCACAGATTGCCTGTTCCACATTCATTGCCCGCATATGGATCTCTTCCATATTGACCACCATAACTTTGATATTGACCACGCTGATATGGATTATAACCCTGTCCACTGTTCTGGCCTTGATACCCCTGACCCTGATAGCCTTGTCCCTGATAGCCGGCACTATAGCCGCCAGACGTCTGACTGTCATTTGTTGCGTAGCCTTTCGCACGCATATCCATGATCTGCGAATATGCCGCCTGCACTTCCTTAAACTTTTCCTCTGCCAGATCCTTCAACGGATTATTGGCATTTGCATCAGGATGATATTTACGACTCAGTTCACGATACGCCTTTTTTACCTCTTCATCTGTTGCATCGCTGGAAATCCCCAGCACCTTATATGGATCCATTATTGTTCCTCCTTCTGCAGTTCCTGTTTTATCCTATCAAAGCGATTCCATACTCCTGCATATAAAATATTACGCATAATATCTCTATACTCCAGGCACGGTAGCTTCTCAAATGCTGCTCCGGCAGCCGCGATCTCTGTCAACAGCTGCTCCTCGACCTGCGGTAATAGTTCCCGACGGTCAGTCCCCAGATAAGGGTTGAATCTCTCCTTATGGGTGTCTTCCGGCAAATCCTCAAAAGCATCCATAATATAGATAAATTTGCCCAAATAATATCCGGTTTCCCGAAAAAAATCTGCCAATCCGTCTTCTTTCCACGCAAATACTTCTGCAAGCATGCGGCCAAAACAATCTGCCAGAGCAGAAACATTCCTGCAGTCTTCCTGCTCTAATAAATGAAGCCTTTGCATTCCCTCGGCAATTGCTCTTGCCTGTCTTGGATAGTGTTGCTCCAATCGTCTGCTCTGCCCACGATACATCTGAACTCCCAATGATGCCGCCAGCGAATGTTCATCCTGCTTATCGTCCACAAAATGATAATAGCTCAGAAGCATATTAATATCTGCTGCATAGTCTGCTGCTTCCGTACGGATCACACGTCGTTTGCCTGCCGGATGGATAATACATCGCTTGTGTTCCTCCTTTACCGCCAGATCATACACTGATGAAAGCAACAACACCAAAAATGTCATGTCATACGTCAGCGTAACCTGCCCCCGCAGCCCATAGGTATCCCGCAATGAATGACACAGGCCGCAGTAAAAACCCTTGTAACACTCATAGTCTTTTACTAACAGCTCCGGTTTACGGATTCTTACATAACCAAACATGCTACTTCCATCCTCTCTTTTTTTCTAACGTTGTTTATCATAACATAAAAATATGATATGATGTTAAACGAAAAATTAAATTTATATTAAAAACTCAAATTTCGCACATCCAAAGTTTCTGTTAGGTCGCATATTGCTTATTATGTCAGCAATAAATATAGTATTTTGCAGCCGATAAGCTAAC
>ERZ824598.1534-NODE-1534-length-28371-cov-13.315652_pt1 | contig 28371 bp, 19 predicted proteins | sample MGYA00519934_ERZ824598 | MGnify/ENA primary metagenome ERZ824598 (study PRJEB31778, sample SAMEA3449177) | human gut metagenome | biome: human gut; feature: human-associated habitat; material: faeces | place: United Kingdom | collected 2010/2012 ...
AAAGTTTAACACACATGGGGGAAGAAATCACTACGCCTTGTTTTGGAGCGTTTACCTATTATTATACAAAATTTTTGCTGATTCCACAAATGATTGAATACTAATATTTTCACCCCCTTACATAAAATTGATGAAATAAAATAGAAATACAAATATACAGAGCCTATATTTACATAACCTTTTTTCAACACATACTAAAAAGGATATGTCCTGATTTGCTGCTTTCGCATCTCCGCTCTATTCAACTGCTCCTCAAACCATATTGAAGCGTCATGTATAATTACAATTACCTCATTTCTAATTCTCCTTGCCTCACTATAACTTAACTCTTTAGAATCAATTTGTTCTATTAAGGTGACAAGTTTTTTTTGCTTTTCTTGGAAGTCAAAGTCAATCTTATTTATGAATTTTTTCAAAATAGTGTAATCAAGTTTTTTTATTTCCTCAACATACTCAATTCCAGCATTAATCGTCATATATGTACACTTCGAATAATTACAACTCTCTTTATTAACAGATAATAACGCTCTGTCTGGAAGCGAATCATACACCTTTTCTAGAATTTTATATAAATTCGATAACTGCTCAACTTTTATTACAATATTCTCCTTTGCTTGACTACGAACATTTCCTAACACAAATACTATCATGCCTGTAAGAACCCCTGCACCACATGATTGTAATAAAGACGCCCACCATTCAAGGCAAAGGAATTTAAATAAAAAATAAGATATCCAAAAACATCCTATTGTACAAAAGAATAAAGCCCCATACCATTTGATAATCGGTAGCTCCATATAACTTTTTCTACGTTCCTTTTTTATACTTCTTAATAGGGAATGCTCTACTGATTTCTTCTTGAATTTCTTTTTCCTCATATGCATTACCTCTTTTTACTCTCATTTATGCTCCAATCTCATAAAATCGGATTAATTTCCCAAAAATCAATGCTAGAGTGATTGTCCTTCTTTATTATACACCCATCCGCACCATAAAATAAAGAACTTTATCTCTTTCTCTGGTGCAAATATTCCTTTTTTTCTCGGATTTTTCTCCATAATGATCTGCTCCATAATGTCAGGCAGTGCCACGTCCAGTTCATCCGGATTCATAATGCCAAGACTCTGTGACAGATTTCCCTGTGGATCTGCATCGATCACAAGCACCTTCTTTCCTTCTCTGACTAATCCTACTCCAAGATTCACTGTTGTGGTGGTTTTGGACACACCACCTTTTTGATTGCATATAGCGATTACTTTACACATAATTCTGACCCTCCGTATTTTTTTAATTATTTTGTTCTTAGGTTTACATACAAAATGCGGTATTTTTTATTATCCTTATATGGCATAAAGTCGGATGTTGCTTCAATACTGTAACAATTGCTACGGTTCATTTTTTCACAAAACTGCGAAGCTCTTTTTTGGTACCCGACAATCTGACTTTAAGCATTCCTATCACCACCTTTCAAAATTTATATCCATAACACAAAAAAACCTTTCCAAAATGATTTTTTTCATTCTGGAAAGGGTTTTTACCCATTTGTAGTGATTCTCTTTTTGCAGGTGCATAAATTATTAACAAGTACCGAAACGTATCAAAACTTGTATATTTGTAGCACTAATTGTAGCACCATATAGTATCAACACCATTGAAATGCCTTGTTTCCGACACTTTACTCCTTCTGAGACTTCATTGTCGGGAACAGCAGCACATCACGAATCGCTGCGCTGTCCGTAAGCAACATACACATACGGTCAATACCAAAACCGATTCCTCCGGTTGGCGGCATGCCGATTTCAAGTGCATTCAAGAAATCTTCGTCTGTTGTATTTGCTTCCTCATCACCAAGTGCAAGAAGTTCTTCCTGTGCTTTGAAACGCTCGCGCTGATCAATCGGATCATTTAACTCGGAGTACGCATTTGCCATCTCCCAGCCATTCATAAAGAACTCAAAACGCTCTACATAATCCGGATTATCCGGCTTTTTCTTTGTCAATGGAGAAATCTCAATCGGATGATCCATGATAAAGGTTGGCTGAATCAAGTGCTCCTCAACAAACTCTTCGAAGAAGAGATTCAAAATATCACCTTTTTTATGATGTGGCTCAAATTCAATGCCTTTTTCTTTGGCAATTGCCTGTGCCTCTTCCAATGTGGAAATCTCGTTGAAATCAACGTCTGCGTATTTCTTAACGGCATCCACCATCGTCAAACGCTCAAACGGCTTGCCAAGGTCCATCTCAATTCCGTTATAAGTAATCTTCGTTGTGCCCAGAACTTCCTGTGCCACATAGCGGTACAGATTTTCTGTCAAATCCATCATGCCGTGGTAATCGGTGTATGCCTGATACAATTCCATCAAAGTAAATTCCGGGTTATGTCTAGTGTCAAGTCCCTCGTTACGGAACACACGACCAATCTCGTAAACCTTTTCCATTCCGCCGACAATCAGACGTTTCAAATATAATTCAAGGGAAATGCGGAGTTTAAAATCCTCATCAAGTGCATTAAAATGTGTCTCAAATGGACGTGCTGCTGCACCGCCGGCATTAGCCACAAGCATCGGAGTCTCCACTTCCATAAATCCTTCGCCATCAAGATATTTACGAATGGTGCTGATGATACGGGAACGTTTGATAAACGTATCCTTTACTTCCGCATTCATAATCAAATCCACATAACGCTGACGATAACGTACATCTGTATCAGTCAAACCATGGAATTTCTCAGGAAGAATCTGCAGACTCTTTGACAGCAATGTAACATTCGATGCATGAATCGAAATTTCACCGGTTTTTGTCTTGAACACTTCACCGGTAATGCAAAGAAGGTCACCCACATCGTATTTTTTGAAATCCTTATAGGAATCTTCGCCGATGTTATCTCTTGCCACATAAGCCTGGATATCACCCTCTAAATCTCTCGTATTACAAAAAGAAGCTTTTCCCATGACACGCTTAAACATCATACGTCCTGCAATTGTCACAGTCTTTCCTTCTAATTCATCATAGTTATTTTTAATCTCCATGGAGTGATGGGTTACATCACATTTTGTGATTTTGAAAGGATCTTTTCCCGCCTCCTGAAGATTCTGCAATTTCTCTCTTCTAACTTTTAACAACTGATTAATATCTTCTGCCACTTTTTAATCCTCACTTCTCTATTTCTTCTAGTTCTTACGGAAATCCAAAATTTCGTACTTAATGATACCAGCAGGTGTCTCTACCTCTACTGTCTCACCTTTCTGTGCGCCAATCAAAGCTTTACCAACCGGTGACTCATTTGAAATTTTACCTTTCAAACTATCTGCCTCAGTGGAACCCACAATTTTATATTCCATTTCTTCATTAAATTCCAAATCTTTGATGGTTACTGTACAGCCAACATTGATTACACTCGAATCGCCGTCATTGTCATCAACAACCTCTGCATTTTTCAAAATTTTATCAATCTCTTCAATACGAAGCTCGATGTCGCGCTGTTCTTCTTTTGCTGCATCATATTCTGCGTTCTCGGACAAGTCACCCTGCTCACGTGCTTCTTTGATTTTCTGAGCAACCTCACGCCGACGATTTACCTTCAATTCATGAAGTTCGTCCTCTAACGCTTTCAAACCTTCATACGTCAAAATGTTTTTCTTTGTTTCAGCCATGGTCTTACCTCCTACGAATTTAACATCATTTAATTATAGCGTAACACCGCCGGCTTGTCAATTACTGCAAAAACGCTTTTTTCTCTGCATCTGAGTCTGACTGGTCATTATTTTCGCGCACAACAATTTTTTGATATTTTTCCGCAACGTTTGTTACTGTATTTTTCTGCATCGCACTCCAATTTGCATCCGAGACAGAAGATATCGTGTCACCATATCCCGCTTTCACAGCTCCGTCAACGGTAGCTGAATCACGCATCACAACACGAATCGGGTAATACTTACAATCCTCAAATACATTTCCAGTCACCGTTGGATTTACCACACCTCGCAAAAGAAGTGTCACGTATTTTATTTGATTTCCATTTGCATTTAACACGCCATCTTCTAATGCCTGAAGCCGTAAAAATGAATTTCCTGAAATCACGGTATCTTTCCAATTTAATGCACGAATTGCTGCATTATAGGTACCGTCAAATGTATTATTTAAAATTCTAACATTTTCATGATAAAGCTGTGTCTGGCCGTTCGCAGAATACGTATGACTACCAATCGCAGTTCCAATATTTTTAAAGGTAGTGTTCTGTATTAAAATATTTTTGCAAATTGTCTTATCATGAGCCGACCAATCATAATTAAATCCGTCAGTATTCAAATCGGTGCCATCCACATTGATACATTCCTTGTAACTTTTTTTATCTAACACCTTGAATCCTTCAAATGTACACTTTTCAATCGTTACATTGCAAGAAGAATTTAATTCCATAAAATGCGAACCATATTCGTTTTGAAATGTAATGCCCTCGATTGTTATATTTCTTGCATGCCCCATAACAAGTGCCATACAGTTTTTCACATTCGCACAATTCATGCGAACCATTCCCGTTCCTATAATTTTCACATCATGTGAACCATTGTAACCGGAAATTGTCTTAACCGTACCATCTTTTGATGGCGGCACAATGGTAAAAATAGATTTGGCATAACAAATATCGGTTGCTGTCGTTCCTTTTTTCGTAAATGTCACCCCATTTTCCATCCGTATCGTCACATTGGATGGAATACAGATATTATTAGTCACCTCATAATTGCCGGCCTTGACAGTAATCGTTCCACCACCGGCATACTCAAGCTGTTCCATATAAGACATAAGTGTATAATACACTTTCCGCTTTGTATAATCAGAGGCATCCGTGTATTTTTCCTGATACGGTTCTGTAGCTGTCGTAATCGTAAAATTTTTTTCCGTTCTATTGCGAAAATAAAGAATTCTCGCCGTTTCATTTGGCACATAATAATGGCTCAAATCATCTACTTTTGTAGCCGCTATTTTATTCGCCGCAGTTACTCCTATCACAGACATAACAGAAGGAAATTTTTTCCCTTTCCCACTATTTTTTGCTCTATCAAATTTCACAGCATAAGAACACCCGCTAATTTGATTTGCAGTAAAGGATGGTTCTTCTACTCCAAACCCAAGCATTCCCGCACTGGCACGTTTCTCTGCCCCATTTCTTTTCACTACATTCTTTTTTATTGTCGGCTTCTTCCACAAGACAGCATATATCGGAGCCTTTTTGGTATTTGTAAATGTGTTTGCTGCAATGGTAATGCTTGTCTGATAATATTCTTTTATTTGCTTATTTTTTTCTAATACAACCGATTTCGTCGTACCAATGCCAACATCCGCCCCCAGAAATTGATTGTTCTCGATCTTTACTTTTTTGTTCACAGTATTGTCTTTTTTGTACCATTTACCAGAAAAATCCGACGTTGTCTGATTGCTTGTTTCAAGCCTTACAGCCATTCGATTTTTCAAACCGGACACATCTTTTTTTCGTTCAAAGACACATTGCCGGACAGAAATATTTTTAGAACCTTCAATCCAAATATAACTGCCGCCCTTTTTGTTTCGAAATCTCACACCACTCACAGTAATACCGGATGCATGACCAACAAAAACCGCCGTTGCTCCATTCACATTTCCCATATCAAAAATCACTTTCCCATTTCCCTGAATGGATGCATTTTTTGATGCCGCATATTTTCCTGTATTTTGTTTTCCCGATGCCTTTTCCTCTGAAATCATTTGGAACAAAAATTTAGTTGATTTTACTTTCTTTGTTCCTGTTGCTTTTGTTTTTTTGATTTTAACACCATTTGCACAGACAATTTTAACATTAGACGGTACATAAATTGTACCTGGAATTTTATATGTTCCTTTTTTTAATTTCAGCGTTCCGCCTGTTGTCGATAAACGCCTCATATAGGAGTTTATCATATAATACTGTTTTGTTTTTTTATTATAATACGGTTTCTGCCGATAAGATGAACTACATGGTATCGTTTTGGAACTCACCGTAAATGTTCTTTTTTTTGCCTCTGCTCGATTGCTCTGCATCATTATATCTGTCATAACAAATAATACAAATGCTATCATCCATAATTTCCATTTTCTTTTCATTTTCTCTCGTCCTTTCAGTTAATCCTTGATAGCCCCTAATATATCAAAATAATGTGTCACTTTTTCACTTTTTTATTGTTTCCCCTTTTTTTTGAATCATACTTTTTATGTAAAAAGGAGACCATCTGTTGAGATGGTCCCCTTTTTCAAAAATTTTCGATAAACAGAAAATTTCAAATTCTTATTTGTAAAGCTCAACAAGCTTCTGCAAATGCTCGAAACGAGCTTTTGCAGCTTCTTCGGACTCTTTGAAGAGTCTTTCTGCACGCTCTGGGAATGGCTTGATCAGACGAGTATAACGAGCCTCGTTGTTCAAGAAGTCCTGATAAGAACCGTCTCCCTCTTTGGATGTCAGAGTGAATGGATTCTTTCCTTCTGCTTTCAACTCAGGGTTGAAGGAGAACAGATTCCAGTATCCAGCCTTAACAGCTTTCTTCATCTCATCCTGGCAGTGGTTCATACCACCCTTAGCGATACCGTGGAGCTCACATGGAGCATAACCGATAATCAGGGATGGTCCGTTATAAGCTTCTGCCTCAGCAATTGCTTTTACAGCCTGAGCAGGATTAGCACCAAGTGCAATCTGTGCTACATATACATAGCCATAGCTCATAGCGATTTCAGCAAGGCTCTTCTTGCCAATCTCTTTACCGGCAGCAGCAAACTGACAAACTTCACCGATATTAGAAGCTTTGGATGCCTGACCACCAGTATTGGAGTACATCTCCGTATCGAATACCATTACGTTTACGTTCTCGCCGGATGCAAGTACATGATCCAGACCACCAAATCCGATATCATATGCCCAACCGTCACCACCGAAGATCCATACGGACTTCTTAGCAAGGTAATCTTTCTTAGCAAGAACTTCTTTGGATTTCTCACATCCTGCATTTGCAGCTTTTTCAAGTTCAGCAATCAATGCTTCTGCAGCAGGTGAGTTCTCTCTTGTATTATCTTTTGTCTCAATGAATTTAGCAGCAGCAGCTTTAAATTCAGCCGATGCTTTATCGGAAGCAGCAATCTCTTCTACCAATTCAATTGCCTGGTCACGAAGATATTTCTGTCCAATGTGCATTCCAAGACCATGCTCTGCGTTATCCTCGAACAGGGAGTTAGACCAAGCCGGTCCCTTCTTGGAATCTTTGTTTACTGTATATGGTGATGTTGCTGCCGGGTTACCCCAGATAGAAGAACATCCTGTTGCATTTGAAATGTACATATGCTCACCAAAGAGCTGTGTAACAAGTCTTGCATAAGATGTCTCAGCACATCCTGCACAACTTCCGGAGAACTCGAGAAGTGGCTGGTTGAACTGGCTTCCCTTTGGAGTTGTATCAGCAAATCCGCTGTCTTTCTTACCAACGTTAGCTACCAAGTAATCAAATACCGGCTGCTCGTCTGCCTGAGATTCCTGAGGTACCATCTTGATGGCTTCATCAGCAGCTTTCGGACATACGGTAATACACTCGCCGCATCCCATACAATCCAGAGGAGATACGCTCATTGCAAATTTATATTCGCCGGCTTTTGGCTTTGTATCAGCAAGTTTGATGTTTGAAGGTGCTGCTTTCACCTCATCCTCAGAAAGGAGGAATGGACGAATTGTAGCATGAGAACATACAAATGCACAGTTGTTACACTGGATACATGTATCCGGATTCCATACAGGAACCATAACGGCTGTACCACGTTTCTCATATGCGGAAGCACCAGTTTCGAACTGACCATCCGGGTTACCTGCGAATGCAGATACTGGAAGGCTGTCACCATCCATCTTAGAAATTGGCTCAAGAAGGTCATTTACCATCTTAACAACTTCCGGACGTCCGGTCTTCTCTTTTGCAGGAGCATCTGCTTCCGGATTCTTCCATGATTCAGGTACTTCTACTTTATGAATTGCGTCAACACCACAATCGATTGCTTTGTAGTTCATTTCTACAACAGCATCACCTTTTTTGGAGTAAGATTTCTTAGCTGCTTCTTTCATGAACTTAATCGCATCATCAATTGGCATTACATCAGCAAGTTTGAAGAATGCAGACTGCAAAATTGTGTTAGTACGTTTACCCATACCAATTTCAATTGCTTTATCAATCGCGTTGATTGTGTAAAGCTGAATGTTGTTGTCTGCAATATATTTCTTAGCTTCAGCGTTCAAGTGATGTCCGAGTTCTTCATCAGACCACTGGCAGTTAATCATGAATACACCGCCCGGTTTTACATCCTGAGCCATCTTCATACCCTGTGTTACATAAGCCGGGTTATGACATGCTACGAAGTCAGCTTGGTTGATGTAGTAAGGACTCTTAATCGGATTATCACCAAAACGAAGATGGGAAATTGTTACACCACCTGTTTTCTTTGAGTCATACTGGAAGTATGCCTGGATAAATTTATCTGTGTGGTCACCGATAATCTTTGTTGAGTTTTTGTTAGCACCTACAGTACCATCTCCACCAAGTCCCCAGAACTTGCACTCTTTTGTTCCCAGTGCAGAAGTAATTGGAGCCGGTTTCACTTCCGGAAGACTCAAGTTTGTTACGTCATCCACAATACCGATTGTGAAACGAGGTTTTGGATCGTCTTTCTCCAGTTCTTTGTATACAGCGAATACGGATGATGGTGGTGTATCTTTGGAACCAAGACCATAACGTCCGCCGGTAAGAATGATATCATTCAAACCTGCCTCACGAAGAGTAGCTGCAACATCCAGATACAACGGATCACCAAGAGCACCAGGCTCTTTTGTACGGTCAAGTACAGCAATCTTCTTAGCAGTCTTAGGAATTACCTTAAGAATTGCTTCCGGAGACCATGGACGATACAAACGAACTTTTACAAGACCAACTTTCTCGCCCTTTGCTGTCAAGTAATCAATTACTTCTTCTGCTACGTCACAGATGGATCCCATAGCGATGATTACGCGGTCAGCATCCGGTGCACCGTAGTAGTTAAACAGACCGTAATCGGTTCCGAGTTTTTCATTTACTTTGTTCATGTACTTCTCTACAACAGCAGGAAGTGCATCATAAGCCTTATTACATGCTTCACGATGCTGGAAGAATACGTCTCCATTCTCGTGAGAACCACGTGCAGTTGGGTGCTCCGGATTCAATGCATGTTTACGGAATGCTTCAACAGCATCCATTGGGCACATTTCTTTCAAATCTTCGTAATCCCATTTCTCAATCTTCTGAATCTCATGGGAAGTACGGAAACCATCAAAGAAGTTAATGAATGGAACTTTTCCTTCCAAAGCCGCCAAATGAGCAACCGGACTCAAGTCCATAACTTCCTGTGGGTTTGTCTCAGCAAGCATAGCGAAACCAGTCTGACGACAAGCATATACATCACTATGATCACCAAAAATATTCAAAGCATGTGTAGACACCGTACGTGCGGATACGTGGAATACACTTGGCAACATCTCACCAGCGATTTTATACATATTCGGGATCATAAGAAGAAGACCCTGAGAAGCCGTAAATGTCGTTGTCAAAGCTCCTGTTGCAAGAGAACCGTGTACAGTACCAGCGGCGCCGGCCTCAGATTCCATCTCAACAACTTTTACTTTGCTGCCAAAAATGTTCTTCTGTCCTGCTGCTGACCACTGATCAACGGAGTCAGCCATTGGGCTCGAAGGTGTAATAGGATAGATACCAGCTACTTCTGTATAGGCATATGCCACGTGTGCTGCTGCGGTATTACCATCCATGGATTGTTTTGCTCTAGCCATTTTTGTAATGTCCTCCTTAAATTTATTCATTCGTGTTTTTATTTTATCACTAAAAAAAAGAAAAGTAAAGGACGAAAAATGTCGAGTTTGTGTTAAAGGAACAATGATGCGTTTTTAATTTTTGTAAATTATTAAGAAGCGTTCGCATTTTGTGGGCGCTTCCGCTAAACAAACGCGTAGGGGTATCGGCATGCCAAATACGCATGCACGAAACCCACGTGTTTGTACCCACAAACCACGAACGCTTCTTAATAATTTACTAGAAATCTAAAAACGGCATTGTTTCTTTGACGTAATCTTTTCCTTTACCAAAAACTAATAAGTAAGTTCTCTGAAAATTATGGGATTGTTTGTACAACTTTTGTGTCTTCATAATTTATCGAGAAAAAACAGAAGCACAAAATGTCAAACATCTCTTGACATATTCATCCATCCGCTGTATTATTGTATTACGCACTTAATACAGTGGTACAATTATTAAGTATATATGGAAAGGAGGTTTTCTATGTCCTGGAATTTATCAAAGGAACGTCCCATATATATACAATTGGTAGAACAGATTAAGTTACAGATTCTGTCCGGGCACTACCGCCCCGGCGAACGATTCCCTTCGGTAAGGGAACTTGCCACTGAGGCTGCGGTAAATCCAAATACGATGCAGAAAGCACTGGCAGCTCTTGAACAGGAGGGGCTTTTGATTGGCAGCCGGACAAATGGGCGAACCGTAACAAGTGATGCATCACTGATTGGGTCCATGCGTGATGAATTAGCGGACGGCATTGTAGAAAACTGTTATCAGGCTCTTGCAAAATTAGGATTTTCAAAAGAAGAATGCATTGCCTGCCTGCGCAAGCAAAGGAAGGAGGATTTATGATTTTATTAGAATCAAAACACATCTGCAAAAATTTCGGTCCTAAACCGGCATTACGCGATGTAAATGTAACGATTGAATGTGGGAAAATAGTTGGGCTTTTAGGCCCAAATGGAAGTGGAAAAACTACTTTTTTGAAATTAATAAATGGTTTACTCACACCAAGTTCCGGCGAACTTTTTATTGGAGGGGAGCATCCCGGTGTTATTACTAAGCAGCATATTTCCTATCTGCCGGACCAGACAATTTTCCCAAAATGGATGAAAATATCAGACTTATTTTCCTATTATGATGATTTTTTTGTAGATTTTGACAAAAACAAAGCTGAGGAAATGTTAAAACGCCTAGACATCGTCGAAAATATGCGTTTAAAACACATGTCGAAAGGAACACAGGAAAAAGTCCAGTTGATTCTGACTATGAGCCGGAATGCAAATCTGTACTGTCTGGATGAACCTATCGGGGGTGTCGATCCGGCAACCAGAGATTACATATTACAGACGATTATTTCGAACTACAGTGAAAATGCCTCTGTGCTTCTTTCCACACATCTGATTTCTGATGTTGAGAGCATTTTAGATGATGTCATTTTCCTGCAGGACGGCCAGATTCGCCTGCAGTCATCCGTAGATGATATCCGCGAACAGCAGGGCAAGTCGGTCGATACATTATTCCGGGAGGTGTTCCGATGCTAAAAAAATTAATTAAACACGAATTTAAAGATACGATGCGTTTATTTATTCCAATGTTTGGATTCATCGTTGTTTTAACACCTATTTTCAGCTTGATGATGTCTTTGGGCTCACAACCGTATAATGAAAATACAGCCGATGCTCTTTCTCTTGTATTTGGAAGCGGCATCATAGGTTACTGTCTGCTGCTGTTTGGCCTGCTCATTGTAACTCAGGTATTAATTGCCATACGCTTTTATAAGACCATGACTTCCCAAGAAGCATACTTAACATTTACCCTTCCCGCCAAAACAGGCCAGCTTTTATTTGCCAAATGGCTGGTTTCCTTTGTGTGGTATATCCTCGCCTGTGGAATTGCATTGATTTCTATACTTATCGTTGTGTTAATCGCTACACCAATTACGCTGTCAGAAATCATTCATGGCATTGGATTCGTTTTGCAGACAATTAACTTGAGTGATTTTAGTGCTCTGATTTTACTGGGGATTTTTATGTTAATCAGCCTCTCGTTTTCAATTTTAATGATGTATCTTTCCATCATGATTGGACAATTAGTACAGACACACCGCATCGCATTAAGCATTGGCGCTTATCTTGGACTTTCTCAGGGATTACAGATTGTTATTTCGTTATTAGCAATCCCATTTGTCCTGATATTCCCTGATGTGATTGACTCCGTCCATGTTGTCCTTTTGCTGTTCTGCCTCCTGTATGGAGCTTTGGGAGTCATCTTCTATTTACTGACTTACCTGATTACAGCAAAAAAATTAAACATTAAATAATACGGATATATTTGCATAAAATGGCATAAATATTGAATATATTGGTGCATTGTTCTCTGAGCCGTTGACATTCTTTATTGGTATTGTACAATGAAGAAAAAAAATGGAGGTATCGCACTTATGAAGCGAAAAATTTACACCCCTCTGTTGTTGACGGCTCTTTTTATGAGCACTCTGTCACAAACAGTTCCGGGTACTACCGCTAATGCAGCAAAAAAGCCAGCACTTAGCAAAACAAAAGTTTCGGTTTATACCGGAAAGAAAGCAAAGGTTTCAATCAAAAAAATTGCAAAGAAAACAAAAGTTACATGGAAATTAGGGAACAAAAAAGTTGCGAAAATTGTAAAACAAAAGAAAACCGGAAAACCATATGCTGTTATTCAAGGAGTAAAAAAGGGAAAGACAACACTTCTTGCACGTTACAAACATGGAAAAAAAATCCGTAAACTTACCTGCCGCATCACAGTTCTTGCTGCAAAAAAAGCTACACCACACAAAAATGCGGCTGTCCCATCCAGTACGGCTTCGCCTTCGCAGGCACCAAACAGGGCTCCCGCTATAACACCGACTACAGTGCCAACCGCCACTCCTACCCCGACATGGGTTACTACCTGGGGTACAGCAGAAGAAAAATGCGATGTTACATCCAACGCAATGCCTCAAATTGCTTTAGAAGATTCTACAGTAAGACAGGTTATTAAAGTAACTACAACCGGAAGTAAAATCCGTTTTCGCTTAAGCAACCAATATGGCGGAAGGGATGTCACGATTAAATCAATGCACATAGCGAAGCAGGTGAAGGCATCGAATCCTGAAATCAACACCGATACAGATGCCACCGTAACATTCGAAGGAAAAGAAAATTTTATTATTCCAAAAGGAAAAGTAATTCAAACTGACGCTATTGATTTTCCTGTAGAAGCACTGGAAAATGTAGCCATTTCCACTTTTTTTGGTGAAACGCCGACCACAAACATTACCGGACACCGTGGCGCCCGTGCTACAACCTACCAGGTCTCTGGCAATCAAGTTTCAGCCAATACTTTTAGTAATTATAAGAAAACAACCAGCTGGTTCTTTTTAGCAGACGCATCTCTTCTCTCTGCAAATGGAAGTAAAGCGGTTGTCTGTTTTGGTGATTCCATTACCGATGGCTATGGCACCGATGCCACCTACTTGGGCAAAAAACCAGATTCCTACACTCGCTGGGGAGATTACTTTGCCAAACGGTTAAAAGCAAATAAAGGAACCGAAAATGTATCTGTTATAAACGAGGGAATTGGTTCAAATTCCATCCTCGGCTCATACCCAACTGATGCAGGAAAAGACCGATTCAACCGTGATTTATTAGAACACGACGGTGTTGCTTACTGTATAATTTTATTTGGCGTCAATGATTTGGATAAGCTCCAAAATACGGACAAATACAATTTGCTTTTGCCGGAATATCAAAAGATGATTGAAACTTGTCATAAAAACAACATCAAAGTTTATGGTGCACCAATCCTTCCTTTTGGCACAAGCAGTTATTATAGTGAAAATTCAGAAAAAGTAAGACAACTGATTAATCAGTGGATGCGTTCATCCGAGTCTGGCGTAGATGGCATCATTGATTTTGAAAATGCTGTTGCCGATCCGGCAAATCCGCAAAATTTATTAGCCAAATATACAAACAAAGACGATGGCATCCATCCTTATAACGGCTATCAGGTGATGGCAAATGCCATTGACTTAAATCTTTTCCAATAAATACAATTGATAAGTAATATAGAAAAAGGCGCTCGAATCAACTACGATTCCAACGCCTTTTTATGATTCTATTCTTCTGTCGCACCAAATTCACTTAACTGTAACCCTTCATTTCGGTCAAGCGCCGTCTGAACACTCCACGGATGGGTAAACAAAAGAAGTGGTCTGTCATGCAGATCTTTTACCTTCTTTGTATCAGACGTAACCGAAAGTGCCGCTACATCGATATCCTTATTTTCAATCCATCGTACATGCTCATACGGAAGCTGCTCCATACGGATTTCTACATTATACTCATTTTCCAGACGGTACTGAAGCACCTCAAACTGCAGGACGCCTACAACACCCACAATAATCTCTTCCATGCCGGTATTAAATTCCTGAAAAATCTGAATCGCACCTTCCTGTGCAATCTGTGAAATTCCTTTCATAAACTGTTTACGCTTCATCGTATCCACCTGACGGACTCTTGCAAAATGCTCCGGTGCAAATGTTGGGATTCCTTCAAAGCGAACCGGCGTTTTTCCTTTATACAATGTATCTCCAATCGAGAAAATACCCGGGTCAAAAACGCCGATAATATCACCGGCATATGCCTCCTCGACATGTTTTCTCTCTTGTGCCATCATCTGCTGTGGCTGTGCAAGACGAATCTTTTTGCCACCCTGCACATGCATAACTTCCATGCCTGCCTCAAACTTACCAGAGCAGATACGCATAAAAGCAATTCGGTCACGATGGGCCTTATTCATATTTGCCTGAATCTTAAATACAAATGCCGAAAATTCATCCGAGAATGGGTCTACCACCTCGCCACCGGATGTACGAGGCAGCGGAGATGTTGTCATATCCAGGAAATGCTGCAAAAAGGTTTCTACACCAAAGTTTGTCAGTGCCGAACCAAAAAATACCGGCGAAAGCTGTCCGGCACGAACCTTTTCCAAATCAAAGGCATCGCTTGCTCCATCCAGCAATTCAATTTCGTCAACTAAAATATCGTGGTATTCTTTCGTAATCAAATCATCCAAACCGGCATCCCCAAGACTTGCCTCTACCATCTCTACTTTATGTCCATTGTCCCCCGCAATAAATCGGGAAATGGTCTTTGTGTTACGGTCATACACACCTTTAAAGTTCTTTCCGGAACCAATCGGCCAGTTCACCGGACAAGTGCGGATACCAAGCACATTCTCAATCTGGTCAATCAATTCAAACGGATCCATCGCCTCACGGTCCATCTTGTTAATAAACGTAAAAATTGGAATCCCGCGCATGACACAAACCTTAAATAACTTAATCGTCTGTGCCTCAACACCTTTAGAGCCGTCAATTACCATCACGGCTGAATCTGCTGCCATCAACGTACGGTAAGTATCTTCCGAGAAATCCTGATGTCCCGGTGTATCCAGAATATTGATGCAAAAACCATCATAATTAAACTGCAGAACCGAACTTGTTACCGAAATACCTCTTTCCTTTTCAATTTCCATCCAGTCAGAAACCGCATGTTTCGCCGCTTTTCTTCCTTTTACCGAACCAGCTAGATTAATTGCTCCTCCATATAAAAGAAATTTCTCTGTCAATGTCGTCTTTCCGGCATCCGGGTGGGAAATAATCGCAAAAGTACGTCTTTTCTCGATTTCCTGTCTCTGTGAATCACTCATAAAATCCTCCATTCTGTCATGGATATGCTATCCATCCGCTGATTTTCAATCGGTATACAACAAATGAGCTCTGACACATATGTATCAGAGCTCTTCAAGCTGGGCTACAAGGATTCGAACCTTGAAATGCTGGAGTCAGAGTCCAGTGCCTTACCATTTGGCGATAGCCCAATCACAACCACAAGCGATATTATACATGAATCCTTTTCGGAATGCAAGCATTATTTTTAAATTTTTCAAAAAAATTTTTATTTACCCAATTTATGGTTTTTTTCACCATATAAACGCACTGCTGTACTCTTCTCTACCGTGTAGGTCTGAACCTGACAATTCGTAGGAAATTTCATGCCTAACGACTTTGCACGCGCAAACAAATCGTCATATGAAATTGTCACGTCTGCTTCCTGCTTTTTCAGTGCTAAATTTTCTTTTTCTAATACATCAATCTGAGACGCCAGTTTATACACTTGTTTATTCAAAAGCACTTCCTGATTTTCCATACGAACAATTTGGAAACAACTTAGAATCAAAACAAGGGATGCTGCACTTGCAATAATCCACTGTTTAATAAACTTTCTTTTCTTCTTCTGTTTTTCCACGTCAACAATTTTTACTTTTTTCCCCGTATTCACAATTTGTATGGCGGTATTTCCCACCACGTAATCCATCGTAACTTTCACAATATCCTCCGTTTTTCTGAACAATTAACCCAAAGTGTCCCATTATTTCTTTTGTTTTGGCTCCTCCGTAGCCTCCACAATCAACATCGTAATTGCACCGGAACGGCTGGTATAATGCTCATCCGCGTACTGGTCAATTCTCTGAATCACTTTATCTTCTAACGTAATATTGACCCGTTTTTTCATCTATCAGCCCTCCAATCCTCATTCTATGTGTAATTTATACGCACGATATAGTTATATTATACACACTTTTTACGTAGAGTTCAACTATTTTCTGTGGAATTTTCACAAAAAAGGAAGTGCAATCGAATCGAGACGGGATAACGCTTTGCGTTATAGTCTCTCTCGAATTGAACTTCCTTTTTTGCTTATATAATTAGCCGATGGCTCGAAGAAAAAAAAGAGTGGCTCCTTTTTGGAGTCACTCTTTTTTATATGAAAGCGCGAGACGGGACTCGAACCCGCGGCCCCAACCTTGGCAAGGTTGTGCTCTACCAACTGAGCCACTCGCGCACTTCTTAAACACAAGTGCTATTATACTGAATAACTGCCTGCATGTCAAGAAGTTTTTTTCATTCCTTATCGTTATTTTTCTCAGTATCAAAATACCAATAAATACCATACCGCTCATCATTTAGTGTATTAAACGGAACAAACTGTAGTCCATTTTCAAATGTCGTATCAGCATCCGTTCCTTTCAGATGAAACGACAAGGTTTCGCTTTCCGTATCACGTACCAGATAGTGCTCTATATGACTGACAAACTCATTCACAGAGGTCTCTTTTTGAATCGTCAGCGTTTCATTGTCAAGCAGTTCTGTCGTTTTTGGTTCACCATACGCAATTGTGTCTTTCCTGCACTCATTTCCTACTACCTTATAAAGAGGTGCGGTAAGGTCAATTCCTGCCCATGTCGCCTCTCCCATCTTTTCTTTCCCAAGTTTTGCAGCCAGAACCGTCGGTCCGTACCGAAAAGCAAACACGGCATCCTGATCCAAAAGTCCAACAGACTCCACTGACATCGGATATTTTGCCATTATCACATCACCATCCTCCCAGTTACGCTCCAATAAAACATACTCGCTATTACCGGCTGCTGTCATTTTCTCCGCGCCATTTACATAAATCGTGGCTTCCCCATGCATCCAATCCGGGATCCGAAGCGCAATCGCCACATCCGATATTTCTTTGTCATGCAATGCATTTAACACAAAAGAAATCTCCTCTGATTTTGTCACATCCGACTTCTGTGTAAGCACAAGATTCTTTTCCTCCCAAGTCACTTTTGAAGCGACATATTGATTTACAAGCAGCGTATCATTGGCACGAAAATAAATACTGTCGCCCAGTTTCGTGAAATTCTCCATGCCACTTCCGGTACAGCACCAGAACATATTCTTCTCAGGATCCTCCTCGCCAAATGTTTTGTAATATCCGGTTGCCATCGGCGTAAAATAAGATGCTGCTCCACTCTCCGTTTTTACCGCTCCCATAATCGCATTCCGCAAAGTTGTCTCATAATAATCGGCATACTCCTTTTTCCTTGTTGCCTTAAATAGCTCTTTTGCAAGTTTTAACATATTGTGCGCACAACAGCTCTCACAATTTGTCTGCGTACGAATCTCATCCAGATGATAATCTTTCCGAAAATGCTCCATCACACTGATGCCGCCGGTAATAAAAGAATGTCGTTTCACAACCATTTCAAAAAACTTCTCAGCATCTGCAAGATATGCTTCATCTTCCTGTTTTGCCTCCCCCAGCTGTTTTAACACATTATATCGCTTAATCGCACCGATAAACTTAGGAATCTGGGTATTCGCGTGCTTTCCATCTAGGCAGTTTTTTTCACCTTTCGCAGCCATCAAAAAAAGTGCTTTCTCATCAAATTTCTGCGCCGCCTCCAAATGGTGCTTATTATGACTGTAGGAATACAGTTCATACAAACAATCATTCATGCCGCCATATTCCGTCTCCAATACCTTTTGATTCGTTTTTAAATCCCATTTACTCACACGCTCATAAATCCAGTCACCCAATTTTTCCGCAACCAAAAGAGCTGTTTCATTTCCCGTATATTTATAAGTATCTACAAGGCCGGCAAGAACCTTATGCATATTATACCATGGAACCCACGTCTCGCCCTTTTTCTTTCCCTCCAAAATATCAAACTGCTTCTCAACATCTTCTTTATCTTCCACTTTTGCCCCAAAAAGGAACCCGGTGCCAAGTTTCTTCTGACATTCTTCCAAACCGGCAATTAACGTCTGAGATTTTTCTTTCAGTTCTTTATCACCAGTCACCTTCACCGCCTGTGCAAGAGCCGTAAGATAATGGCCGACACAATGACCGCCAAGCAAACTATCTTCCCATCCGCCATACGGTCTGACACCCTTTGTATCAATCCCTGCTGTCGTTCGAAATCCAGCCAGTAGGCGCGCAGTATCCATTTTTTTCAAGAAAGCTATATCCGACTTCTGAGCAGACAAATAATAATTGTCTAAAATCTGTACTTTGTCTAACTCAAATGGTTCAGTCCAGCCCATCTCATTCTCCGTCAAAACACAAATTGAAATATCCTGATTCATAAAAAATCCTCCCTTTGTTTTTGTATCCTTACTATTACATAAAAATGACAATAAGTAAATAAAAAAAGGGTTAGGTTTTATTTGAAAAAGTAAGATAATTATCTTATACTATATATTAACAACATATTAATCGCAAAATCAAGCAGGGAGAGCGTTAAAAAATGGAAGATATTAGAATATCAACGGCAGCGCAAGTACACTATAAATTCAATGGATTCTTTGAGGCAGGTTCGCCGGATTGGATTCATATGTCACGTGAACTAATGGAAAATGAATTAATCATAGTAACAAACGGAACACTTTCCATTGCAGACGAAACAGACCGGTATGTCGTAAATGAAAATGAATACTTAATTATGGAGCCGGGACAGCAATTTGGTTTTGCCCCATCCCTCTGCACCTTCTACTGGCTTCATTTTGACTGCTTATTTTTCGGATTTAAAGACGAACCGGTTATTTTTCTTCCTAAGCAGGGGCAAATATCCTCCCCAAACCGCATCCATAATGCTTTTTTGGAACTTAATAATGCGAATTTTGTTTACCATGATGAACAAACGAATAATATGTATACCCTGCAGATTTTATTGGAATTGTATAATCAGTCGCAGAAGAAAACACTGCTTAGTCATTCCTACCGTGATTATTTATTGCAGAATGTCAAAAACTATGTCAAATGGAATCAGGCATACCACATCACCGTATCAGATATTGCAAAACATTTGGGTTATCATCCAAAATATCTTTCTGCCCGCTTCCACAAAGAGACCGGCATGACTTTAAAACAATATCTCATCCAGGAAACAATGGAGTATGCCAAAACCGAATTAACACATACAAACCGCAGTATTTTATCCATTGCGCTCAGTCTCGGCTTTTGTGATGGTCAGGCATTTTCCTGCGCCTTTAAAAAGCAAGCCGGAATAACCCCAACGCAATTTCGAAACAGCCACCACCCCATCACACGGAATAGTAACTAATCAAATTTTTTTAATTCTTCATACAGCCTGTGAACGGGAAGACCAACCACATTGAAGTAGTCCCCCTCAATTCCTTCAATAAACTTGCCAAACAAGCCTTGAATGCCATATGCTCCGGCTTTATCATATGGTTCATCGGTCGAAATATAAGCCTCAATCTCATTTTCTGTCATCGGCGCTACATTCACCTTCGTTCCCTCAGCAAATGATGACACAGATACCATATCACCTGATTTTGCAATCACCGTAACACCGGTATACACCATATGACTTTTTCCCTGTAATTTATAAATCATTTCTCTCGCTTCTTCTGTATCTGCCGGTTTTCCAAGAATTTTTCCATCAATGGAAACAACCGTATCCGCACCAATAATGATTCCTTCTTCTACCTGCCCGGCAACTGCCATCGCTTTTTGATATGACAATTCTTTCGTCACTTCTGCCGGCTCATTTTTTGTGATTACTTCTTTGGTGTCCGATACAAGCACCTCAAAAGGAACCTCCAACATCTGAAGCAATTCTTTCCGTCTCGGAGAGCCGGATGCCAAAATCATTCGTTTCATTTTTCTTCCTTTCTACTAAAACAAACGCTGCTCCCTATCGTTTAGGGAACAGCGCGTTACATACAAAATCATGCACTTATGCAAAATATTTTACACCGCTCTTGAAAATCTTCTGATCCTGGTCGCCATAAATATTTACGGCAACACCATCACCGCGGCGCTCGGAATGTGCCATCTTACCAAGAACACGTCCATCCGGACTGGTAATACCTTCAATTGCACAATAAGAACCATTCGGGTTAAAGTCTTCATCCATGGTTGGATTTCCATCAATATCTACATACTGTGTCGCAACCTGTCCGTTTGCAAACAATTTCTGAATCCACTCATCACTTGCCACAAAACGTCCCTCACCATGAGAAGCCGGAATCGAATATACTCCGCCAAGTTCTGCCTCCTGAAGCCATGGCGATTTATTCGTAACCACTTTTGTATAAACGGTCTTCGACACATGACGTCCAATACTGTTTGTCGTCAATGTCGGCGAGTCGGAAAGCTGTGTCGTAATCTTACCGTAAGGAACCAAACCAAGTTTAATCAACGCCTGGAATCCGTTACAAATACCAAGTACCAAACCGTCTCTCTCATCTAACAGTTCATGAACGGCATCTTTAATCTTTTCATTACGGAAAATGGAGGTAATGAATTTTGCCGAACCATCCGGCTCATCACCGGCACTAAATCCGCCGGCAAACATCAAAATCTGGGACTCACGGATTGCCTTTTCAAAAGCATCTACACTGTCCGTGATATTCTGCTCCGTCATATTTTTAAATACAATGCTCTTTGTATCAGCACCTGCTGCCTGGAACGAAAGAGCGGTATCATACTCACAGTTTGTTCCCGGGAATACCGGAATAAATACGGAAGGTTTTGCCACTTTATGTTTGCATACATAAATGTCTTTCGTATCATAAAGTCCGGTATTGATTTCTTTGTCTTCCACACCGGAACGGGTAGGGAATACTTTTTCCAAAGTGCCACTCCAAGCCGAAAGTGCTTCCTCCATGGAAATCACTTCATCATCACACTCAAACTGCGGTTTATCCAATGTCTTACCAATCTTATCATAAGAAACACCGGCAGCATCCAACACAGCCAAATCCTCTTCATCAATCTCTGCTACAATTTCACCATAACCCGGTGTAAAGAAATATTCTTTTGGTTTATGTTTGCAGAATTTAGCACCAATCTTATTACCAAATGCCATCTTCGCAACGGCATCGGCAACACCGTTGCCATCAACTGCCTGTGCGGAACGAATTACACCATCACGCATCAGTTTCGTAATCTTCTCATACTGACTCATAATAAATGCAAAATCCGGAAGGTCATACTCATCCTTCTGAATTGTGAATTTCACAAGACGGCTTCCTGCTTTTTTCAGTTCGTTTGTTACAACATCCGAAATCTCAGCCACATCAACAGCAAAGGAACAAAGGGTAGGCGGTACATCAATATCGTTAAAGGTACCGGACATACTATCTTTACCACCAATGGACGGAAGACCAAGTTTAATCTGCGCATCATATGCACCTAACAAAGCTGCCATCGGCTCGCCCCAGCGTTTTGCATCTTCTGTCATACGTTTGAAGTATTCCTGGAATGTAAAACGGATTTTATGGAAGTCACCACCGGCTGACACAATCTTAGCAACCGAAGTAAGCACTGCATATTCCGCTCCATGATATGGGCTCCAGCTCATCAAATACGGATCCATGCCATAACTCATCATCGTAACTGTATCACATTTACCATCGAGTACCGGGAGTTTAGCAATCATAGTCTGCGTTGGTGTCAACTGGTATTTACCACCATATGGCATATTGACTGTGCAGGCACCAATGGAACTGTCAAACATTTCCACAAGACCTTTCTTTGAACATGCATTTAAACTGCTAAGTTTTTTCAAGAAAGCATCTTTGAAACTGTCTGCTTTTTCTGTCTTTGTCAAATAATTATCTGCTTTTTTCGGGCTTTCTACAACAACGTCTGTCTCCTGATGAGCACCGTTTGTATCTAAGAAAGCACGAGAAATATTTACAATCTCTTTACCACGCCATTTTAATACAAGGCGTGGAGATTTAGTAACAGTCGCTACACAGACTGCTTCTAAGTTTTCTTCTTCTGCATAGGCAAGCATCTTGTCAACATCTTTCGGATCAACAACGATTGCCATACGCTCCTGTGACTCAGAAATCGCAAGCTCTGTTCCGTCAAGACCGGCATATTTCTTTGGTACCTTGTCCAAATCTACGGTCAAACCATCTGCAAGTTCACCAATCGCTACGGAAACACCACCAGCACCAAAGTCATTACATTTCTTAATCAGACGGCTCACTTCTTCGCGGCGGAAAAGTCTCTGAATCTTACGCTCAGTCGGCGCATTACCTTTCTGCACCTCTGCACCGCAGGTATCAATCGATGCTGTGTTATGTGCTTTTGAAGAACCGGTTGCACCACCACATCCGTCACGACCGGTACGTCCGCCAAGAAGAATAATGATGTCATCCGGATCAGAGTTCTCACGAATTACATTTTTTCTTGGAGCAGCACCCATAACGGCACCAATCTCCAAACGTTTTGCAACATAATTTGGATGATATACTTCATCCACAAGTCCGGTTGCCAAACCAATCTGGTTACCATATGAGCTGTAACCTTTGGCAGCTCCTGTCACAATCTTTCGCTGGGAAAGCTTTCCTTCCATCGTCTCTTTCTGAGATTTTGTCGGGTCAGCCGCACCTGTCACGCGCATTGCCTGATAAACATAGCCACGTCCTGACAACGGATCACGAATTGCACCGCCAAGACAGGTAGCAGCTCCACCAAACGGCTCAATTTCTGTTGGGTGGTTATGTGTTTCATTCTTAAAGAATACAAGCCACTCTTCTGTTTCCGGACCATTTCCATGATCGATTTCAACCGGTACAACAATCGAGCAGGCATTAATCTCATCCGACACTTCCATGTCTTCCAATTTACCTTCTGCACGAAGTTTCTTCATACCAAGAAGCGCGATATCCATCAGAGAAACAAATTTGTCATCTCTGCCCTGATACATTTCATCATGTGCTTTTTTGTATTCATTGTATGTCTTTTCAACCGGTGCTTTGTAATCACCATCTTCAAACGTTACATTTTTTAACTCTGTGAGGAACGTCGTATGACGGCAGTGATCCGACCAGTATGTATCCAACACGCGGATTTCCGTCATCGACGGGTCTCTTTTTTCTTCTCCATGAAAATAATTCTGGATGTGAAGAAAATCTTTAAACGTCATTGCCAGACCAAGTGAATCGTACAATGCCTTTAACTCATCTTCCGGCATATCCTTAAAACCATCAAAAATCTTAACATCTGCCGGCTCCTCAAAAGCAGTTACCAAAGTTTCAGGAACTACTTCATCTGTTTCACGGGAATCTACCGGGTTAATACAATACGATTTGATACGTGCTAATTCATCCTCGGAAATATCACCGGATAACACATATGTTGTCGCAGACCGGATAATCGGCTCTTCTTTTTCATTTAACAGTTTCACACACTGCTCTGCCGAATCGGCACGCTGGTCGAACTGTCCCGGTAAATATTCCACAGAGAACACTTTGTCATTCTCTTTTTTCGGGAATCTTCCCTCATAAATATCATCTACCGGTGGTTCTGAAAACACTGTAACAAGTGCTTTTTTGTATACATCTTCGGAAATTGATTCCACATCATAACGAATCAACACACGCACTTCACTGAGCGTATCAATTCCAAGATAACTCTTAAGCTCCTGTTTCAACTCCTTTGCCGCTACGGCATAAGGTTCTTTTTTTTCAACATAAATCCGTTTTACGTCTGCCATGACATCCTCCATTTTCTGCTGTATTAAATGATATTATAAATTACTTTAATTACTGCTGTGTCGAACTATCTGTTGTCAGATAACCAATTGTAACTCTGCCCTTCCAGTAACTCTGTGTTGTTGCGGTATACTCTGCTTTAATTGTGTTTTTGTAAACCGCATCAAACTGTGTATCTTCTTCCTGAGAAATAACAGTCTCGCACTGCTTGTTGTAAGCAGCCGGGTCATTGTTATTTACCATCTTAATCACATAATAAGCTTCTTTTGTCTCAATCAAACCGGATACTGCACCATTTTTCATTGCTTTCACAGTCTTACGAGTAGCATTGTCCAGAAAATCCTTATCGGTTTCAATCAAATCTTTTGTCGAATAAGAAATTCCTTTGTTGTTATCATCGACTTTGTCATTGTCTTTGTCCGTAATAACATCTTTTGTAAAATCTTTTGCGCTTGCTGCTTTTTTCTGCAAAGCAATCATATCTTTCTTACCCTGTTCAAGTGTCTTTGCATCTTTATCCTTTGTCTTATTATCACTGCCGGTTTCTGTCTTGGCAAATGTATAATACTGCAAAGTATACTGACGATAAGATTTTTTATCGACAGATTTCTTTAACTTGTCCTTGTCGATTTTCAAAGTGGAAACAATAGAATCTTTATATTTCTCACCAAGTTTATCTTTCTCTTTTACAGTTGTAATCGTTGCCTCATCCAGACCTTTCATCGCTTTCTGGGAATCTGTCATATTCTTTCTGGCACTCTTGACATCTTCTTTAATTGTCTTTTTCTCTTCATCTGTTAAAGTCATACCCTTTTTCTGTGCGCACATATACAAAATCTCACGTTTTTTCAACGTCTGCATAATCTGCTTTTTGTAAAGTGCTGCATAGGTGTCACCATCTTCTGTCGTATCGGACCAGTCAAATGACATGCCATACATCTGATACATGCTTGCCATTGCTTCTGCCTGGTAAATATCGTACATTGCTTCCGGATAATTTATCGTATGTGTTACAGTCTTCCCATCCGCATCTTTTCCTTCTACCGTCAAAATTGCTCTCGGACGAAGATTCACATAACATACCCCGCCGCCAAACACTGCAACAAGGATGATGCCAACAAGAATCAAAATCATATTCTTACTCAGTCCTCTGCTCTGTTTCACTGTGGACTGTGTGGCATTTTCCCCACCATTTTTCATAATTTTCTTTGCGCTATTCATTTTCTTTCAGCCTCCATAGATTAGTAATGCAAAGGGGGCAAAGAGATTTGACCCCAATATTCTTGTATTCTACCATAAAAAAACAAGGTTCGCAATAAGTACCACAAACATTTCACATATTGAAATAAAAAAACTGCTGACCCATTAAGATCAACAGTTTTGTAAAAATGCAGGAGATGGGACTTGAACCCACACGATATTGCTACCACAGGCACCTGAAGCCTGCGCGTCTGCCAATTCCGCCACTCCTGCGAACAAATGCTATTCTATAGGAATCTGAGCAATATGTCAATAGATAATTTTAATTTTTTTTATTTTGTTGCAATAAAAGAAAAAATTTAAAAAAATTAAAAATTACCATTGACATATGAGGGAGAGTTTGCTATTATAAACGAGTCGCTAAGACATGCGGAAGTGTCGGAACTGGCAGACGAGCAAGACTAAGGATCTTGTGATCATTGCGATCGTGTGGGTTCAAGTCCCATCTTCCGCACTAAGATGTGAGAAAGCCTTGAGAAATCAAGGCTTTTTTGTTATATAAAATATGGTATAATGAAGCATGCTGATGCATGCGCAGGTCATCAGGCTCCGCCTGGTGACAATGTATAACAAAGCATGCTGATGCATACAACAAAAAGGATAACTATATAAATATGAATATTCAAAAACAGTTTATAAAATATGTTTCCCAGAATATATGTGGAATGTTGGGGATTTCCTGCTATATTATCGTGGATACATTCTTTATCTCGCAGGCGGCGGGAACGGACGGGATTACCGTATTGAATCTGGTACTGCCGGTATATAACCTGATTTTTGCCATAGGATCGATGATCGGGGTAGGATCGGCAACCCGGTATACGATATTAAAAGCACAGGAAGATGACAGTGCAAAGAAATATTTTGCAAATGCAATTTTGTGTATTCTCATGATCAGCATTCCATTTGTCCTGTCTGGCATTTTTTCTCCGGATACGGTGATGCATATGATGGGGGCAGATGCCGGGATCACGCAGCTGGGCCGCACATATACGAGGATTTTCTTATTATTTACACCGTTTTTTATGATGAATTATGTGTTTTCTGCGTTTGTACGAAATGACAATGCCCCGACCCTCGCCATGATTGGAACGATGATGGGAAGTTTTTCCAATGTTGTCCTTGACTATGTGTTTATGTTTCCGATGGGGATGGGATTGGCAGGAGCAGCACTTGCCACAGCAGCCTCTCCGATCGTCAGCATATTAATCTGCAGTATTCATTTTTTTCAGAAGAAAAATACGGTACAGTTTGCAAAGACCAGACCATCGGTACGGATGCTTACAGCATCCTGCCAGCTGGGGGTGCCGGCATTTGTGGGAGAATTTTCTTCCGGAGTGACAACAACGCTTTTTAATTACCTGATTTTAGGGCTTGCCGGAAATGTAGGAGTGGCTGCCTATGGCGTGATTGCCAACTTTGCACTCATATTTACCTGTATTTTTAACGGGATTTCCCAGGGAGCCCAGCCACTAGTCAGCCGTTATTACGGAGAAGGGAATGAACGTGCGGTTAAAAAGATTCTGCATCTTGGACTGGCTACGGGCGTTGTTTTCAGTCTTTTGATTATTTCGCTTGTCTGGGGATTTACAGACCCGATGGTAGCCTTGTTTAACAGTGAACATTCGGTAAAGATGGCGGAATATGCATTTACAGGAATGCGGCTTTATGTGATCGGATTTTTGTTTGCCGGTTTCAATATTATCGGAACCGGGTATCTGAGTGCATCGGAGCATGCAAAAGAGGCATTTACGGCCTCGGTTTGCAGAGGATTTGTAGCTATTGCGGTGTGTTCCGTGATATTATCACGTATGTTTGGAATCCGTGGTGTCTGGCTGTCATTTATGGCTGCGGAAGCATTGACGGCAGGAATTACGGCATGGGCGCTTCTTAAGGATCACAAAAAGGAGGCTATGGCATGAAGTATGATAAGAAAGAACCTGAAACGATGGATGCAGATCCGATGCGTCTTTTGGTTTCCGCCATACTGGCATTTACGGTGATGCTTTTTATCAATGGGTTTGTCGGAAGTATGGGTGGATTTCCTGCGTTTGTTGCATTTACGCTGGTATTTTTCCGGATACGGACCCGTGCGGGAATGGAAAACGGAGGGATGCAGCAGGAATTGTCAGATCGTCAGATCACAGGACGGCTGTTGTGGAAATATGCTGTTGGTTATCTGGTTTTATGGGGAATTTTAAGAATTGCGTTTCTGATCTCCCGGGTCACCGGCTGGGGAAATATCAATGGAGCTTCCGCAGTGGAATATGTACGGCAGATGTGGAACACATCGCTTTTGGAAAAATGGGCATATTTTTTTGCGGGGATGATCATGTTTGCGTTTGTGCTTTCACTGTTTCCGCTTGCTGTAATCCGGGAAAAGGTGCGGTGGATTCGCTATGCACTGGTTGATGGTGCGGTGTTTGCACTGGTATGTCTTGGAATGAACGGCGTCTGTCGTTTGAAATTTGAACAGAAATCATCAGGCAGAGCAACATGTCTGATCGATCATCTGCTGCTTTGCGGCCGGATGCGGACCTGGCAGGAAATCACCTGTCTGTTGGCAATGGTTGTTTTTATTCTTGTCATCGGTGCATTTGTATTTAGCTATGCATCCAGACAGTATGCGGTTAAAAATATAGATGGAATACCGGCATCTGCCGGGGAAGAAGAATCGCGCAGACACCGGATGATCAGAAAGATTGTGACGGTTGGCTGCAGTATTGCGGCTGCTGCAATTGTTGTCGTGATAGTACTTCTGATGCCAAAAGATACCGCAGGGGATTATACGAAGGTTGCGGAATTTCTGACTGAGGATACGCGGATGGGACCG
>ERZ824598.1543-NODE-1543-length-28253-cov-4.390134_pt1 | contig 28253 bp, 27 predicted proteins | sample MGYA00519934_ERZ824598 | MGnify/ENA primary metagenome ERZ824598 (study PRJEB31778, sample SAMEA3449177) | human gut metagenome | biome: human gut; feature: human-associated habitat; material: faeces | place: United Kingdom | collected 2010/2012 ...
ATATCAGTTCATTATAAAAATATCAAATTTTTGTCTTGACAACTGAGCCATTATATGATGTTTGAAATCTTGAAGAAAGTAACACATTTGCTGTATAAAATCTTGAAGAAAATACAATAATAACAAATAATAATCTTGAAGAAAGTGATTTTGTGCTTTATAATGAGACAAGAATCAACAGTGAATAGTAATTTATGGCATCTGTTGGGAACAACATGTTTTTTGACAAGAACATCATAGTGATACGGTCTAGGGAGGTTAACGATGTATTTTAAAAGAAAGGCATATGCGCAACTGCTGAAATGGAAAAGGGACTATTCGGACAAATACGCTGCATTACTTGAGGGTGCGAGGCGAGTGGGAAAATCAACAATTGCAGAATTTTTTGCGCAAAATGAATATAAGTCTTATATTTTAATTGATTTTTCGAAAATAACAGATAACATTCGAGACTGTTTTAACGATATAGGCAATCTTGATATGTTTTTTTTGAGACTGCAAGCTGAAACTGGAGTGTCCCTATATAAGCGAGAATCGCTGATTATATTTGATGAGGTTCAGCTTTTTCCGAAGGCAAGGCAGTCGATCAAACATTTGGTGGCAGATGGAAGATATAGTTATTTGGAAACGGGTTCCTTGATTTCGATAAAGAAAAATGTTAAGGATATTTTAATTCCATCGGAAGAAATGCGAATTTCGATATATCCAATGGACTATGAAGAGTTTTGTGACGCAACAGGTGGTAATTATGAACTTTTGCACCAGATTAATGAAATGGCTGTGCCGGTAGGACAGGCAACGAACCGCAAATTAATGCGAGATTTGCGCGTATATATGGCTGTAGGAGGAATGCCGCAGGCAGTAGAGGCATATATTGAAGGAAAAAATTTTTCGGAAATAGATATGGTAAAAAGGCAGATCATATCCTTATATGAGGATGATTTTAAGAAAATTGATTCCTCGGGAAGAATTTCAGCATTGTTTCATTCTATTCCGGCGCAACTTTCTAAGGACTTTAGAAAGTACAGAATTACGACAGCAATTGGGAGAAATAACCGTACAAAAGCTGAAGAATTGTTATATGATTTGATTGATTCAAAAACTGTTTTACCATGTTACAATTCAACAGATCCGCGAGTAAGTTTGGCAGATACGAAGGACTTTGATAGTTATAAGCTTTATCTTTCAGATACTGGTCTGTTCGTTACGCTGATGTTTATGGATCGTCCGGTAACAGAAAATGATGTATATGCGAAACTGCTTTCGAATAAGCTGCCTGCGAATCTTGGATTTTTATATGAAAATTTGATTGCACAAATGATTGCATCGTCAGGCAGAGAACTTTTCTATCATACATGGAAAAAGAACAATAGTACACACTATTATGAAGTTGATTTTCTTGTTTCGGAGGGAAGTAAAATTAACGCATTTGAGATAAAATCATCCGGGACAGGCATGCATGAATCAATTACGGCATTTTATAAGAAGTTCACGAAAAATGTGAACAATATATATTTGTTGTCGCAAAAGGATGTTGGAAATGAAGAAAATTTGTTTTTCAAACCTTTTTATTTGATGCCATTTCTGATCAAGTGATCAAAGTTTTTTGGCTGCCGAGTCTTTTGTCGTTATTTTTCAAAATGGAATAAGGAAAGTAGGAATCCGTTTAGCTGAATATTGCTAGACGGATTTTTTTTTACGCTATAGGAAAATGCTCGTACAGTAGCGTTACGTCTGCAGCGCGGGCTTTGCTCTTTTTTAGCGTTTAAACCCTGAAAAACAAGTCCCAAAAGTCTTAAAACCTCCCAAGCAAATCCCAAAAGTCATACCCCCTCAAGCAAGTCACTAAAAATCAGTGCTAGAAGCCCATTTTGGCGTTCCATCACTGATAATAGCATCCAAAAGTCCCAAGAAGCTTCTCTTGTGAGGTCATATATTTGGACAGGCAGCATATATTTGAAAGTGTGAAGAAGGATAGGCAGTACTTGAGGAGGTGAGACATTGACAACATACACAGACGCGGTCACAGTCAGAAGCACTGACCCTGGCACAGCCACCATGCAGGAGGTGATGCGGATCCTTCCAAGAGAGATTCGACGTAGCTTGCAAGCGATGCCACTTAACTGGGATGCGTTGCAAGAAATTCGCTTGCGTGTGGCGAGTCCGGTGATACTTAGATATCGACAGCAAGAATATTTCCTGGCACAGCGTGGTGGTTTGACACGAGAAGCTAACGTAGCAGTCTGTGTCGGAGTAGAGCAAATAAAGGAGACTATAGAATATATGAGCAACTATTCACGCTATGCATATGAGCATGAAATACGACAAGGTTATTTGACGATTCGAGGCGGGCATCGCGTAGGACTGGCAGGGCGCGTGATCGAAGAAAAAGATGGCATCAAAGGAATGCAATACATATCTTGCTTAAACATTCGATTGGCGCATGAAGTGATAGGATGTGCCGACCATATTTTTCCGTATTTGCAGGCAGGAGACAGCATTTACAATACATTGATCTTGTCTCCACCGTGTGGTGGTAAGACAACGTTATTGAGAGATATTATACGCATTCTATCTTCCGGGAAAAAGAAAGAGGAGCATTTTGGCGGCGTGACCGTTGGAGTCGTCGATGAGCGTTCAGAAATTGGCGCTTGTTATCATGGTGTGCCGCAAAATGATCTTGGCTTTCGTACGGACATTTTGGATGGCTGTCCCAAAGTAGAGGGAATGATGCTGCTTGTGCGCTCGATGGCACCGCAGGTGATCGCAGTGGATGAGATTGGCTCTATGGATGATGTTGCTGCAATGGAATATGCGGCGAACAGTGGTGTGAAGCTGTTAGCGACCGTGCATGGAGCAAGCATCGAAGAAATCAAGCGTAAGCCTGGAATTGATCGATTGATCAAACAACATTTTTTCGAGCGGCTTGTATTGTTAGGCGGCAGCGTCGGACATGTCCGGGCAATCTACGACGACAGAGGGACTGCGGTGTGCTGACCGCCATCGCAAGAAACAGATGTATACTGTGGTGTCCGTTCGAGCCAGCTGTCATCGCAGGAAGCAGACGTATACTGTGGTGTCCGTTCGAGCTGACCGTTATCGCAGGAAGCAGATGTACTCTGTGGTGTCTGTTCGAACCAGCTGCCATCGCAGGAAGTATTCATACTCTGTGATGACGGTCTAAGCTAGCGACCGCCACAGGTAGTAAATGCAGGCACCCTAGTCGTCAGAAAGGGGAAGAAAGTGAGATGCTAAAAGGAATTGGGTGTGTTTTGGTTATGGTCGGGTGTATCGGAGGCGGAATGATGATGGCGCTCAACTTGAAAAAGAGAATTCGAGTAGTCGAAGAATTAGAAGTCTTGCTGCAGCGCTTATACGGAGAAATGGAATATGCCGGCAACGATATGATTGACATACTAAAAATTTTACAAGTAGAGAGCGTTTATTTTGGTGAGCTGTGGCAGCGCATCGTCGAACGTCTAGAGCGTGGAGATTCAGTGCGGTTGTGGGAAATTTGGAGAGAAGAAACAGCACGCAGAACAGAATTATCACCTGTACGATATATGGGACAGGAAGAACAATACATATTGCAGGAAGTAGGGAGAGCGTTAGGACAAACCGACTGTAAATCGCAGCTGCATATGCTAAAGCTGCATGAACAAAGATTGCATAAAATCTTAGAACGGATACGCGGAGAATCGCAGATGCGGGCGCGTGTGTATCGTGTTGTAGGTGTCACAGCAGGATGCTTCTTGGTAATCTTACTGTTTTAGCAAAAGAGGTCCGTGCACCGGTTGGGTGGTGAGAATGAAATGAGTTAGTTGCTTAGCAGGCTTGCCTGCTGTTTCTATACCGCATAGGAATAGTAAACAGCATGAGAAGCAAGGAATCTTATAAGAGAGGAAAGGCAGGAGACATATGACAATAAACTTGATTTTTAAGATAGCCGCGGTGGGAATTTTGGTGTCTGTGCTAGGACAGGTATTAAAACATTCCGGACGCGAAGAACAGGCATTTCTAGTCAGTCTCGCCGGCTTGATCTTGGTACTGTTGTGGGTCGTCCCTTACATTCAGGAGTTATTCGAAACGATAGAGCAACTATTCATCGTATAAATAATTGTGCCACCGAAAATTTTCCACACAAATTTATGTTGCGATACCCCATAATGCTTATTATGGGGCAAGTTATTCTATCCGTCTGCAGCCGACGAAGTGACTTGTTCTACCCTATGTAAACTTAGAAATTGCGAAAAATGAAAACTGCACGAGGCAATTACTATAGTATACATAGGGCAGAATGCACAGTGTAGCGGCTGCAAACTTACAAATTTGTACGCCACATAATAAGCATTATGGGGATATATATACTTTGCTGTGTGGAAAATTTTCGGCGGCAAAGCATAGTGTGAAGAGGGGGAAGAGTATGCTGAAAGTTGCAGTGATTGGAGTGATGGGGGCGCTGCTCGCTTTGCTGTTAAAAGGCGAGAAGGCAGGGCAGAGCCTGTGGATCGTGCTGGCATCGTGTCTGCTTATTATGGGGATTTCCGTAGCGAAGCTTAGCGATATCTTGACTATGATCCGTGACGTTGAGGAAGCGCTAGGCAGTGGTGCGCTGTATCTGCAGGTTTTGCTCAAAATGATCGGGATTTCTTATGTTGCAGAATTCGGTGCAGAGATTTGTAAGGATGCCGGCTTTGGTGCAGTGGCAGGGCAGATCGAATTTTTTGGAAAGATCATGCTGTTGGCAGTCAGTATTCCAATCATCCAAAATTTGGTCACGCTGATCGGGCAAATGGGGTTATAAAATAGCTGTGCAGAGCGGCTGCAGTCAAGTGGGTCTATAAAATAGGTGTGCAGAGTGGCTGCGGTCAAGTGGGTCTATGAAAATGGAGGGCGCTTATGGTAGAGAGCGGTGCGGAGGATATCTTAAATGAACTTTCCAGAGAAGAGATTCAGAGTACGTTAGACACCTTGATGGGAGACTCCACATTTTCCTTTATGGATTATGTGACATCGATCATACAGGGACAGATTCCGTTTGATCCGACAGACATGATCAAGCAGGTAGTGCACGGTGTGTTTGGCAATATAGAGCAGCAAAAAAGCATGTTGCTTTATGTGTTGCTTTTGGCGGTGGTTGGAGCAGTTATCACCAATTTCTCAAGGCTGATGCAGGGGACGCAGGTAGCCAAAACGGCATTTTACGGTGTATATTTATTACTTTTTTCGGTGTTGACGGGGGCATTTATGCAGGCAAGTACATTGGCATCGCAGACGCTGTCGAACTTGTTAGATTTTATCAAGGTATTGACACCGTCTTATTTTATTAGTATGAGCTTTGCGACCGGAGCTGGAGCCGGTGCGGTCTATTATGAATTTACCTTGCTGTTCGTTGCGGTGATAGACATTGTTTTGGTGAAAATATTATTACCGGCGATCAATGTTTATTTTTTGTTGCAGCTTGCCAATGAACTTTCGGAAGAAGAAATGTTTGGCAAGATGGCAGAGTTAGTGAAAGATTTGGTTACGCTTGCGATGAAAACATTATTTGGCGTGATGATGGGCATCAATGTGATCCAGGGGCTGATCGTTCCTGTGTCCGCAGAGCTTCAAAATGCGGCAGTACTCAAGGTGGGAAGTGCCATACCGGGCGTAGGGAATACGATCAGCAGTGTGACAGAAACGGTGCTTGTCGCTGCCAAACTTGTCAAAAATGCGGTTGGCGTTGTAGGTGTGATCGCTGTATTTTGGCTTTGTGCTGTGCCGTTACTGAAGCTGCTGTTTTGGCAATTTGGCTATCAATTGGTGGCGGCAGTGGTGCAGCCAGTGTCAGAATCACGTGTGATACGCTGCCTGGCAGCCGTAAAATCGTCGCTTGCGCTGCTTGTGCGTGTAGTAGCATTCGGAGCACTGCTCTTTATTGCCTCAATCCTAGTGATCAGCAGTATGACATAAGCAACTGAATTAGGAAGCCGTACGGGAAACCGGCACGTAAGAGCCATAGGCCGGAAAAAAGTGGGATACAGCGTTGCATAGAAAGCGAGGTGCGATATGCAGGAGTGGATTCGTCAGATTATTATTTATGTGCTCATCGTGACTGTGCTTCGCAGCCTGATCATGAAACCGCAGTACGAGCAGTATTTTCGTTTTTTTAGCGGTCTCGTGTTGATCTTATTAGTGATCAGCCCGGTGTTACATGTATTGCATCAGGACGCATCGTGGTATGATTCCGTGGATCGTTACCTGCTGCAAATGGACAGGAACGATATCAAGGAGCAGCTCGCCGTTACAGAAGGCAAGAGACAGGAGGTCATTATGCAGCAATACACCGGACAGATCAGAAAGCAGATTCTTAATGAAGCGAAACAGGCATCTCTGCCGGCAGAGGAAGTGACTGTCAAGGCAGATGCGAAGGGGGTGATCCACAAAATAGAACTTCACTTAGCAAACGATGAGAAGCAGAAAGTAACGAAAGAGAGCTTGCGTCAATTTAAGAGTCGGTTGTGCAGTCAATATCAGTTGCAGAAAGAGCAGGTAGAAATATGGATCTAAAAAATATATGGGGCTCGGAGGGGAAAGAACCATTGCGGCTTCAAGATATTGGGCTCCCCAAGATCCTTGTGATCGTGGCGGTAGGCATTGTACTGTTGGTGCTCTCTCTGCCGGGGACAGGTGGTTCTCAAAAGAAGATCGGAAAGCAGGAAAACTCATCGGATGTGACATCAGAGGAGGCATCAGAGCAGATTGCGTTAGATGCTATGGAGCAATATAACAAAAAGATAGAAAAGGAACTTTGTGAACTGTTAAGAAAGGTAGATGGAGTGGGTGATGTGCAGGTGATGATCACTCTTGCTTCATCGGAAGAGCGGGTAACGCTGCAAAATGATTCTGCAACAACGGAAAGTACAGGAGAGGATGGAACCGGGTCCAAACGGCAGAAGGAATCGGCGACAACGGAAAGTGTTCTTGTCCGCAAAGATGGACAGGATACGCCATATCTGGTGCAGATATTAACGCCGGAGATTGAAGGCGTGGTAGTCGTGGCGTCGGGGGCCGATAGTGGTCAGACAGACACAGAAATAATTGCAGCGGTGCAGGCATTATTTCCGGTGCAGGCACATAAAATTAGGGTAATGAAGATGAAATAACATATGCAGCGTATGCGGCAAATGAGATAGTTGCTGAAATACGCAGAAAAGAGGGAAGTTTATGAAAAAGCTTGTACACAAAAATCAAATTATCATTACTGCCCTTGCGGTGATGATCGTGGTGGCAGGATATTTGAATTTTACGGGACAGGAGATTGCGACCGGTAATATTCTGCAGAAAGATGCAAAACAGACACAGAGTACGGTGAAGACGGATGGTAAAAAAACGGACAAAAAGGAGAGTAAAACGACGAAGATATCAAAGAAAGGCGCCAAGACAACTGCCAAAAAGGCGGACAGTAAAAAGGATGCGGTGACGAAAGATATATCCGAAGAAGATAGCGCAAAAGTTACGGTCAATGATAACGGAGAGGTCGTAGCGTCACAGGAAAATCCGGGAGAAGCAGTTATGGTATCCAATACGATCGGGACGGATTATTTTTCTTCGGCAAAACTTTCCAGGGAACAGACGCGTGCCAAAAATAAGGAAACTTTGTTAGAGATTGTCAATAATAAGGCGTTAGCCTCTGCGGACAAAAAAGCAGCGGTCAAAGAAGTGGCTGCGATCACTAAATTGTCGGAAAAAGAAAATGCGACGGAGATGATGTTAGAGGCAAAGGGATTTGCAGATGCAATGGTCAGCCTGAGTGACAAGAGTGCGGATGTTGTTGTTAATGCAGAAGAGTTAAGCAGCAAACAGATGGCACAGATTATTGATATTGTGAAACGTAAGACAGGATTTGCGGCAGAAAATATTGTTATTACACCGGTGCAGATTGAGAAAAATTAGTAATACATTGCAAATCTCCTGTTTTTTGATATAATAAACTGTGAGGTGCTGATGCTTTCCTGAAATATGCATAGCACACAAATGACAGGTTATAATATCAGCGGATAAAAGGAGGTTATTATCGTGGCTAACGAACAGAAAAATAAAAGTATTGGCGAAGTAAAGATTGCAGCCGATGTTGTTGCAGCGATTGCCGGATTGGCGGCAACTGAGGTTGATGGTGTATATGCTATGGCAGGTACACTTACCAATGAACTGGCAGGAATGCTTGGCAAGAAAAAATTAACGAAGGGCGTTAAGGTACAGATGGAGTTAGGTGTTGTGCATGTAGATATGATGATAAGTGTACGATATGGATACAGCATTCCAAAGGTGACCGAACAGGTACAGGAGAGAGTAAGCCAGCAGATCGAGACGATGACGGGTCTTACGGTTTCAGAGGTTAATGTACGTGTATCCGGAGTAAATCTGGGCAATGAGTAGAGGAGAATTGAACAAGAATGGCTAGGAAATTGACAAGAAAAGAAATGCGGGAACAACTATACCGTATGTTATTTCAGTTGGAGTTTCACAAAGATGCAGAGTTAGATGAACAGTTGGCTCTTTTTATGGATGATCTGCAGGAGATCAGAGAGGCAGATCGTATAGAATTAGCAGATAAATTTCATGGAGTGGCTGCTCATGTAGAGGAGCTGGACTCCATGATCAATGATAAATCTACCGGATGGAAAGTGGGTCGATTGCCAAAGGCGGATCTGACCGTACTTCGTCTGGCAGTTTATGAGATCATGTTTGATGAAAACGTACCGGATAATGTGGCTGTGAATGAGGCTGTAGAGCTTGCAAAACAGTATTGTGGCGATAGTTCACCGCGTTATATTAACGGAGTGTTAGCTGCCGTTGTACGCGAAAGGAGCAATACGGATGCAGAGACGCAGTAGCGGTGTCGAAAAGATATGCTCGGTTTCACAGATCAACCAGTATATCAAAAATCTGTTTGTTAGAGATTATTTGTTGAGCCGCGTGCAGGTGCAGGGAGAAATATCAAATCTTAAATATCATTCTTCCGGTCATATTTATTTCACGTTAAAAGATGAAGCGGCACAGATTTCCTGCGTGATGTTTGCAAGTTATACAAGAGGTATGACGTTCCGATTGGAAGAGGGACAGAATGTTCTTGTGTATGGGAGCATCAGTGTATATGAAAGAGATGGAAGATATCAGTTGTATGCCCGTGATATTAGTATGCAGGGTGCCGGTAAATTATACGAAGAATATGAAAAACGAAAAAAGCGCCTCCTTGAGGAGGGGCTTTTTGACGAAGAAAATAAAAAGCCACTTCCCAAATATGCGAAGACGATCGGTGTGGTGACAGCTCAGACAGGTGCGGTTATACAGGATATCTGTAATGTAACCCATCGACGTAATCCGTATGTACAGATACGGTTGTATCCTGCCAAGGTACAGGGAGAGGGAGCTGCACAGACAGTGATCCGGGGAATTCGTTATTTTGAAAAGACGGATGTAGATACGATCATTATCGGGCGCGGAGGTGGATCTATCGAGGATCTGTGGGCGTTCAATGAAGAGGAACTGGTTCGAGTGGTGGCTGCGTGTACAAAACCGATCATTTCAGCAGTAGGACATGAAACAGATACAACGCTGACAGACTATGCAGCAGATATGCGAGCACCGACCCCATCGGCGGCCGCAGAATTAGCAGTGTATTCTTACCGGGATCTTATGATGGAACTTAGAGAATCTGCGAGACAATTACAGCAAAGTATCTATCATTTGATCAAGTTGAAGAAAATCTTGCTGACTAGATATGAAATGGCATTATCTCATTCCAGTCCACAGGATCAGATCCGACAGCGCAGGTTATATTTGGCGGACAGTGAGGAACGCTTAAAGCGTTTGCTGGAACAAAAACTTACTTCAGCAAAGCATCAGATGGCGTTGTATGCAGAAGAGTTAAAGGGGCTTTCACCGCTCTATAAATTGCAAGGTGGTTATGCTTATGTGGCAGATGACGCCGGCAATAATATTAAGTCGATCGATCAGTTGAAAAAGGGACAGCGATTGACACTTACTTTGAAAGATGGACAAGCGGATGTTGTGGTGCAGGATGTAGCATCAAAGCGCTAGAAAGGCAGATAAATTATGGCAAAAAAATTGAGCATAGAGGAATCTTTCGAGCAGTTAGACACGATCATTGGCAGCTTGCAGCAGGGGGATCTGTCGTTGGAGGAGTCCTTTCAAAAATATGAAGAGGGAATGAAACTGATCAAACATTGTAGTGATACAATTGACAAAGTAGAAAAGAAACTGGAGATCATAGAGCAGGAGGAAACAGAGGGGTGACAAGTATGACACAAGAACAATTTCAGGATGCATTAAATGCGCGAGTATCCACAATAGAAAAGGTATTAGTGAGTGCATTGCCAAAGAATATTACGATGCAAAAGACGATTGCAGATGCGATGGAATATAGTCTGATGGCGGGTGGCAAGCGTCTCAGACCGATGCTCATGTTAGAAGCTTATCGGTTGTTTGGCGGCAGTGATGAAACTGAGATTGAACCGTTTATGGCAGCAATCGAGATGATCCATACGTATTCTCTCGTGCATGATGATCTGCCGGCGATGGATAATGATGAGTATCGTCGTGGCCGTAAAACCACACATATCGTCTATGGTGAAGATATGGGGATCCTTGCCGGGGATGCTTTGCTCAATTATGCATATGAAACAGCGGTGGAAGGTGCACTTAAGCTGAAGGATTCGGCAAATGGTTTGAAGGCATTGCAGATTTTAAGCCGCAAAGCCGGAGTGTATGGAATGGTAGGAGGTCAGGTGGTCGATGTGGAATTGACCGGCAAGCCGATTTCGGAGAAGCAGCTTGATTTTATATATCGTTATAAGACGAGTGCATTGTTAGAGGCTTCTTTGATGGCAGGGGCCGCTTTAGCCGGCGCCGCTGAAGAAGAGATTGCACAGATAGAGTGTGTCGGCAGATTAGTCGGGTTAGCCTTTCAGATCCAAGATGATATTTTAGACTTGACAAGTACGGCGGAAGAGCTTGGTAAACCGATAGGCAGCGATCTGCGTAATGAAAAGACAACCTATGTATCTTTACATGGGATGAGAGAAGCAGAGGAAGCAGTCGAAGGGTATTCCAAAGAAGCTGTGGAGATATTAGAAAATCTTTCAGAAGAAAATGAATTTTTAGATCAACTGATCGTGTCGCTGATCCACCGCAAGAAATAAATACTTTTGATGGATAATATTTGCAAAGAAAGAATTATGTCTGCGGATCAGGATCAGCGGATATAGAAAGGAATGACAGACTACTGTAATGTTAGAGCAGATAAAAGAAGCAAATGATATTAAATTGATAGATCCGTCCGAATACCGGGAGTTAGCGCGAGAGATCCGTAGATTTCTTGTGCGCAAGGTCAGCAGAACGGGAGGACATCTCGCCTCCAATCTGGGAGTGGTGGAGTTGACGATGGCAATGCATCTGTGCTGTGATCTGCCGGAGGATAAGATTGTATGGGATGTGGGACATCAGTGCTATACGCATAAGATATTGACCGGGCGACAGGATGCGTTTGACAGTCTTAGACAGTATGGCGGCATGAGTGGTTTTCCAAAACGTGGAGAGAGTGAATGTGATGCGATGGATACCGGGCACAGTTCAACATCGATCAGTGCTGCGCTGGGACTTGCCAAAGCGAGAGATCTACAGGGCAGACATAATAAGATATTTGCAGTGATCGGAGATGGTGCTCTGTCTGGAGGAATGGCGTATGAAGCGTTAAATAATGCAGCCAGACTCAGATCCAATATGATCATCGTATTAAATGATAACCAGATGTCAATTTCCAAAAATGTAGGTGGAATGTCGAACTATTTAGGTAAGATCCGTACCGATACTAATTATACGGAGTTAAAGCAGGATGTGGAGAATGCTTTGGAGAAATTGCCGCATTTTGGAAATCGTTTAACAGAGCGGATACGCGGTGTCAAAGATTTGATCAAACGTATCTTCATTCCGGGAATGTTGTTTGAGGATATGGGAATCACTTATATTGGTCCTATTGATGGCCATGATATAGGACAGATGGTAACGGCATTTAATAGTGCTTCTAAATTAAATGCAGCGGTAATCGTTCATGTGGTCACACAAAAAGGAAAGGGGTATCCGCCTGCACAGAAAGACCCTTCTTCGTTTCACGGTGTGGGACCGTTTCGGGTATCGGATGGTACATTACTTCATAGCAAAAAAGATGTACCGACCTATACCAAGGTGTTTCAAAATGTGATGCTAAAGACAATGGAAGATCGGGAAGATGTCGTGGCCATTTCGGCTGCAATGCCAACCGGTACCGGATTATCTGCTGTTGCTGAGCAATACCCGGATCGCTTTTTTGATGTTGGCATTGCCGAGGAACATGCAGTGACTTTTGCAGCGGGGCTTGCGTTAGGCGGCAGCAGACCGGTCGTGGCATTGTATTCTACTTTTTTGCAGCGTGCCTATGATCAAATACTGCATGACGTCTGCATTGGCAGCCTTCCGGTTGTCTTTGCGGTGGATCGCGCCGGATTGGTCGGAAGTGATGGTGAGACGCATCAGGGAATCTTTGATATTGCCTTTTTGTCACAGATGCCAAATCTGACAGTAATGGCCCCAAAAAATTCGCAGGAATTAGAGGATATGTTCAGTTTTGCGTTTGCACAGGAAGGACCGGTTGCAATCCGGTATAGCAGAGGAGCGGCGTACGATGGGCTGTCGGATCATAGAGAAGCGATCCGAGTGGGAAGGTCTGAATGGATACACACCGGACGGGATATAGCTGTTATTGCTGTGGGAAGTATGGTTGAAGTCGCAGTTCATGTGGTGGAAATGCTTCAGCAAAAGGGATTAGATCCTACGTTGATCAATGCCAGATTTGTCAAGCCGATGGATGAGCAAATGTTAAAGCAGGTGGCAGCACAGCATTCCATTGTTGTGACGATGGAAGACGGTGTGATCACCGGAGGTTTTGGACAGGCAGTTGCAGCATGGTATGCAGCGACAGAGCGGGGCGAAAAGTGTCCGAAGATCGTTAATATCGCATTGCCGGATGCATTTATAGAACACGGAACGGTGCAACAGTTACGAAGTAAATACGGCCAGGATGCGGAGAGCGTGGCGGCTCGTATTGAACAGGTATGGAGGCAGCAGTGAAAGAGAAAAAAAAGAAAGAACGGCTGGATGTTTTACTTGTAAAGCGTGGGTTAGCAGAATCCAGAGAAAAAGCGAAAGCCATTATTATGACAGGTAATGTTTTTGTTGAGGAACAACGCGAAGATAAAGCGGGAAGTACGTTTGCAGAAGATGTGCAGATCCGCATCAAGGGAACGCCGATGAAGTATGTCAGCCGAGGAGGATATAAACTGGAAAAGGCAATGGAACTTTGGCATGTGCCATTACAGGACAAGCTGTGTATGGACGTAGGATCTTCCACCGGTGGTTTTACCGACTGCATGCTGCAAAATGGTGCGGTTAAGGTGTATGCTATTGATGTAGGGACAAACCAACTGGCTTGGAAATTGCGTCAGGATGAGCGGGTAGTATCCATGGAAAAGACGAATATACGATATGTTACACCGGAAGATATTGCCGACCCGATTGACTTTTCCTCCATAGATGTTGCTTTTATTTCTTTGACCAAGGTATTGATCCCGGTATGGAATCTGTTGAAAAACGGCGGCAGGGTTGTATGTCTTGTGAAACCACAATTTGAAGCAGGCAGAGAGAAGGTTGGCAAAAAAGGTGTGGTCCGGGATAAAAAGGTTCATGAAGAAGTGGTATGTCATATAATGACATATGCACTATCTATGGGATTTGAGATCTTAGGGTTAAGTTATTCACCGATCAAAGGACCGGAGGGTAATATAGAGTATCTGTTGTACATAGAGAAACCGCAAGATGCGCAGGTGCTTACGGAAATTGCAGAAGAAGCAGATCAGAAGGCAGAAGAACAGTTTGAACAACAGTATTTGGCACTTGCCAAAGAGACAGTGGAGGCAGCGCATGAGGCATTTTTGTATCATCACGAATAGCGATAAAGGGGCTAATGCACAGATTGCACAGAGGGCAGTGCAATATTTGCGTGCGCACGATGCAGATTGCGTCATATTACCAAATTTTCTGGAAGAAACCGGAGGGATCAGGCATTTTACGGCGGTACAGGATATTCCCAAAGACGCTGAGTGTGCGATCGTGCTTGGTGGAGATGGCACGATGATACAGGCAGCGATCGATCTGGTTCATTGTGATGTGCCGATTTTGGGAGTAAATACGGGAACGCTCGGGTTTTTGACGGAAGTGGAATGCCAAAATCTGGAGGAGGCGCTGGAACGGCTGCTTAAGGATGATTATACGACAGAGAGTCGTATCATGTTAAAAGAAACTGCAAAATTTAAGGGGGAAGACAGCCGCACATCCTGTTATGCATTAAATGATATGGTGATCGCCAAACAGGGTGAATGCCGCTTGATCACGGTGAAAGTATTTCAGGGGGAGGAACTTGTAGATATTTATCGTGCAGACGGACTGATCGTGGCGACACCGACCGGGTCGACCGGATACAATCTGTCGGCAGGAGGACCGGTGTTGGTACCGGGACTGCATGCAACGGTGATCACACCGATATGTGCACACTCTCTTAACAAGCGGAGTCTTTTGTTAGATGCTAAAGAACGTATTGTCCTGGAAATCGGACAGACGAAAGAAGCCGGGGAGGATACGGCAGTGCTGCAGGCAGATGGGCGGACGGTTGGTATGTTGAAAACGGGTGACAGACTTGTACTTGAGGTACCGCATGCTACGACTGATTTCATCAAATTATCCGGATTGAATTTCTATGAGAAGATGCGGCAGAAATTAAACGGCAACTAATGCTAACGGCAGAAATCGGAGTGAGGTGCGGAATATATGAAACTGGAGCGAAGAGCGAAGATCATAGAGTTGATCGGAAAGTATGAGATCGAGACGCAGGAGGAGTTAGCGGAAAGATTGCAGCAGGCAGGGTATTCTGTGACGCAGGCAACGATATCGCGTGATATTCGGGAGCTAAAGCTGACAAAAGTGTCTGTGGGAGATGGCCCCAGACAAAAATACACGCTGCTTCAGGAAGAGGCTAATTTATATCAAAAGTATGTCCGTGTACTGCAGGATGGTTTGATCTCTTTGGAACAGGCAGAAAACCTGCTGGTGATCAAAACGATTTCCGGTATGGCGATGGCTGTTGCGGCGGCGATCGACAAATTGGAGATTTCCGGTGTGGTCGGGACGATCGCCGGGGATGATACGGTGATGTGCGCGATACGGTCTGTTGGGGAAGTGGCAGCAGTGCAGATGCGGATCGCGGAACTGGTTCATGAGGATAGACAGTAAACTTATTTCGTGATATACTGGAATTTGGCTGGGTGCGTACAAACAGCATTCGCAGGAACGACAGGGCTGAAAGACACAAGGCGGCTTTGTTCGTAGTGTGAAATAAGAGAAAGGAAGTAAAAAAAATGTCAGGACATTCAAAATTTTCAAACATTAAACATAAGAAAGAGAAGAATGATGCAGCAAAAGGTAAGATCTTTACTGTCATCGGAAGAGAGATTGCGGTAGCCGTCAAAGAGGGCGGTCCGGATCCGGACAACAACGGCAAACTTCGTGATGTTATTGCGAAAGCTAAAGCCAATAATATGCCAAATGATACGATTGAGCGTGGTATCAAAAAAGCAGCAGGTAATATTGACGCAGTTAATTACGAAGAGGTAACTTATGAGGGATATGGTCCGAATGGTACGGCGATCATTGTAAAAGCGTTGACAGACAATAAGAACCGTACGGCTAGTAATGTCCGAAACGCCTTCACAAAGGGTAGCGGAAGTGTTGGAACGCAGGGCTGTGTATCCTATATGTTTGATGAAAAGGGACAGATCATTATCGACAAGGAAGAGTGCGATATGGAGGCAGATGATCTGATGATGATCGCATTGGATGCAGGAGCTGATGACTTTAATGAAGAGGATGATTCCTTTGAAATTACGACAGCACCGGAAGATTTTAGTGCAGTTAGAGAGGCGTTAGAGGCAGAGAATATTGCGATGGCAAGTGCAGAAGTCACAATGTTGCCACAAACGTATGTTACGTTGAATGATGAAAATGATATTAAACAGTTGCAGCGTACATTGGATCTGTTAGATGAAGATGATGATGTACAGTATGTATATCATAATTGGGATGAGTAGACGGTTAAGACGAGATATAGTTCTGCCGAAATAACTATTAGAACGTTGTAATTGTTGGAAATGAGGAGAATTATGAGTCGACAGAAGAAATGCCTTTATCAAAAAATCATAGCATTAGTTTGTTTATTTGCGGTATGCCTGACAGGGTTTGCCGCTTATTTTGCTATTAAGAATACGGGATCTGTACAGGCAGCAGAATATACATTTACGGATAGTTCCGGTAATCAGGTAGGAGATGGAGGGCGTATTGCAATGCGTCGTTCGAGGGATACTTTTGCTGTGCTTGGAATACAGTCCAATGATGTCTGTACATGGCAGAGTTTGAATTCTAGTCTTGTTGAGATTGAAAATGCAGATGCCGCAGGATTCAAAAAAGGTGGTACCGCCGTATTAGTTGTCAAACAGGTAGATGCGCAGATTCGTGATGTGACGATTCGTGTTACGATCGATCATGCAGATGGTACTTCAGATATTATAACAATGACGTTGGAACTTGCGTTTTCTATCAACGAATATCTGACGGGAGTACAGGGTGTTAAGTTAGAAAAGTTGTATCCGGAAGATTCCAGAAAAGCATTGATCATGAATTACGGAAGCAGCGTAAATATAGGTTCTTCTACCGACGGCAATAATTTTCTGAAGTTAATTTTCGGAAATGGTAAAGAAGCGGATTGGGTATGCAGTAATACAGATGTTATTCGATATAATGCTGTGAACCATGTATTACAGGCTGTAGGAGCAGGTCCTGCAACACTTACGGTGACATGGACGGAAGGTACAGACAGTTACACGGATACGATCAATGTATTTGTCAGGCCACAGATACTATCGCAAGATGGCAACACAATATTAGCCGGTGGTTCCAGTGATACCGGATCGGTTGTGGTAAGAGACGGTGATATGATCCAACTTACGGTTGAAAGTGATGCAAACCCGCAGATCGCAATCGGTGATAAGATCAGTTGGGTTATTTCCAAAGGAGAAGGAGAACATTCTGTGTTAGTACGCGATTCTCTTGGCAATCTGGGACAAGATTATCAGGATATTGACTTGTATTATTTCCGCAGCAATGGCAAGTCGTACTACCGTGTTGATGCTAAGTCCGGAGAATACAACATTCAGTTTTATGTCAAAGGAACCTACAAAAGTTTTGAGGATAGTAAGTCAGGCAATTGTGCGTGCGGATCTGTAAACTTAAAGACGAGCGTATCGTGTGACTTCACCGATAAGGAAGTTACAGTAAGTCTCGGTGGTACCTATGATCTGTCGACGGCGTTTAACATTCCGAGAGACGTTCTGAAGAAGAAGTTTACGGCAACTGTTTTAGGAGCGACCGGTAATTCGATCATTTCTATTGATGAAGCGGAGATGTTAGTTCGAACAAAGGCACTCGGTAATGCAAAATTATCAGTGAAACTGAACGGATCGGTTTCGACCGATGAGATTCCGGGCTTTCCAACGGGAACAGATACGGTTACTGTGAACGTGACCGTTGTAAATACATTTTCCTTAAATATATCTGAAACAAGTATGGCAGTCGGCAGTACATTAGATCTGCATGGTGTCATTGGTTCAGATGCTGTAGCAGAGGCATCGCAGTTTGAATGGACCGTAGATGGCGAAGAGTATGTTTCGCTCAGCGATACAAAGGGACAGTATATTACGGTGACTGCTAAGAAAGAAACGCCAGCTAACACACATGCTACGGTTACTTTGAAATGGACAGACAGTGATGGTGTTACTTGGGTCGCTTCTTGTGTGATCACGGTTAATGTAGCCGCGACAGATTTTATGATCACACCGGATCATGCATCGATCGAAGTAGGAGGCAGCGTTACATTACATACCAATATTGATGCGCCGAAAGCGAATATTGAATGGATATCTTCGGATACATCAATGTTAAAAGTTTCCGCCAATGATGGTAATATTTCGGCTGAAGTAACAGCCTTAAATAAAGTCGGAAGTGCTGTTATTACCGCATTTAATATGGATAATAAAGCGTACGCAACTTGTGTGATCACGGTCACGGCACCGATCACCAGTCTGCGCATTGATAAAGGAACAGAGTATACAACGACACTTGCGTCCGGTTTTGTATTTCTGAAAGCATTGTACGAGCCGGCAAATGCAACGGAAACAGAGCTTGTCTGGACTGCCAGAAATGTGAATTCTAATATTTCTGAGCCGGTTGCCAGTGTTGATAAGAATGGTGTTGTGACATTGTTAACGGAGGGCGAAACGATCATTACAGTTACGCCAAAGTATAATCCGAACCATGTACAGGCACAATGTATTATTACGATCAAAGAAGATCCGATCACGGAGATTACGACAGATGTTACGCATTTGGATATGATCGTAGGGGATATTTACCAGGTAACAACAACGTTTAAGCCGGAAAAACCATCGGATCCTACATTGAACTGGAGTGTGATCAGTGGGGAAAAAGTAGTCTCTGTTGACGAAGAGGGTCGAATTACAGCAATTTCTGCAGGATCAGCAGTTGTAATGGTAGAAGGTAATCCACGTAAGGATGGTAAGAGTCCTGCAAAGACAGCGATTTCTATTACAGTGCGCAATCGATTGCAGTCGATCGAATTTGCAGAAAAATATGTAGAAGTAGAAGAGGGAAGTGATCTGACGCTGGAAGTCTTATTCAATCCTTCGGATTCTGTCAATAAAACACTGCATTTTGCATCTGCCGATGAGGAAGTAGCGACAGTAACTGATGAGGGTGTTGTACATGGTGTAACAGTAGGAGGTCCGGTAGTTGTTACTTGTTGGGCAGAAGATATCGGTAAGCAGGATCCGATCCAATGCTATGTTACAGTTGTAGAAAAGAAAGTTCCGGCGACAGATTTTGCCGTCAGTCCAACGAACAAAACTGTTACGGTAGGTGGTTCGTTCCAGATCAATGCGGTCTTTACGCCGGAGAATGCAACGGATAAGTCCGTGAAGTATGAATCTGGAAACAGCAGTGTGGCAAAGGTTGATGCCAAGGGCAAGGTTACCGGTGTGAAGACAGGAGTTACGGCAATCGTGTGTACGGCAGTGGAAAGCGGTATCACACGTACCTGTACAGTGACCGTAGTACCGGCCGTTAAGTTGAGACTATCACCGGTCAGCAAAAATATCGCGAAAGGACATAGTTTTACGATCCGCAAGATCGTAGCACCGTCAAATGCTAGCACAGCTTCGAATTGGAGGAGCTCGAATTCGAAGATTGCGACGGTCAATGCGAATGGTAAGGTGACCGGTAAGAAGTATGGAAGCTGTACGATAACCTGTACTTTGGTGCAGTCCGGTGTCAAGGCGACTTGCCGTGTTAAGGTGTCCAAGTTAAAAACAAAGATCAAATTAAATAAGACCAATATACGTATTGGTGTTGGACAGTCATATCGTTTGAAAAAGACGATAACAACGAATGGAACGAAAGCTCCTTCTGTTAAATGGCGTTCTTCGAATAAACGAGTGGTCAGCGTAAGCTCCGGCGGTAAAGTGAAAGGAAAGCGGATCGGTGCTGCTAAGGTGACAGTGACGACGAAGGGCAAAATAAAGGCGAAGGCAACTTGTCGTGTCACAGTTATTCGACGGGTTACAAGTATTACAATGACCAAACAGTATGCTACCTGTTTTGTGGGTCATTCGATCAAGCTGAATGTATCGATCAGACCAAAGAAGGCAAGCATTAAAAAGCTGAAATGGAGATCCTCGGATAACAGCATTGCTACGGTGACCGGAAGTGGTAAAGTGACAGGTCTCAAAGCAGGAGAGGTTACGATCACAGCGCGCACTAAGGATGGCAGCAACAAGAAAACGGTATGCCATGTCAAAGTGATGGAGGAAATTCCTGTCTCCAGTATTGTAGTGGCGCAGTCCAGTCTGACGATGAAACGCGGAGATAAGGCAAAACTTGCTTATAGTGTACTGCCAAATAACACATCGGATTCCTTGAAGTTTGCTTCGGACAACAAGCGTGTCGCAAAGGTAAATTCCAATGGCGTGGTTACTGCGGTAGGAACCGGTAATGCAACGATCACCATCATGTCGAGTGGCGGTGTAAGTTCTACCGTAAGTGTAAATGTCGTAGCGATGAATAAGTCATCGTTGTCCATGCGGCAATATGATACAGAAACATTGACGGTATTCGGAACCAGTGATACCGTTACATGGTATAGTTCTAATGCACGTGTAGCCAGTGTTGCAAATGGTGTCGTGACAGGACGAGGAAAGGGTACGACCTACATTTATGCGTATGTCAATGGATGTAAAGTGGCATGTAAAGTGACAATCGTGTCTGTGAATAAATAATATTGAACCAAAACGTCAGCCGGGATTCCGGTTGACGTTTTGTAAATAAAGCAAAAGAGAGTATGAATGAAGATAGAGTAGAAGGAGGTACCTGGTGTTAGTAAACTTGCATGTGAAAAATCTGGCGATCATTGATGAAGTGGAAGTCGATTTTTCCGAAAATATGAATGTACTCACCGGTGAAACCGGTGCGGGAAAGTCTATCATTATCGGATCGGTCAATTTGGCATTAGGCGGTAAATTTACCGGAGATATGATACGGACCGGAGCGGATCAGGCATTGGTGGAATTATTGTTTACCGTGGACCGCCCAGAGCAGCGAGAAGCACTAGAAGCACTTGACGTAACGGTAGATGGAGAGGATGTGCTGATCTCTCGTAAATTAATGCAGAAACGCAGTGTATGTCGTGTCAATGGAGAGACAGTAACACAGTCTCTGATCAAGAAGATTGCCGGAATATTGATCGATATTCATGGACAGAATGAGCAGCAGTCGTTGTTGCATATGTCAAAACATATGGAAATTTTGGATCGTTATGGGAAGGAAAAACTTGCACAGGCATTGCAGGAATTTGGAAAGCATTATCGCAACTATCGGAATATACAGGCAGAATTGGAAGAGGGACAAATACCGGAAGAAGAGCGTCTGCGGGAAATTTCTTTTTTACAGTATGAACTACAGGAGATCACAGAAGCTAAGCTGCGCGAGGGCGAGGAAGAAGAGCTGGAAGAGAACTATCAAAGACTTTCTCATGCATCTGCGATTGCAGAAGGTTTGGGTGAAGCCTGCCGTTTGACTGCGACAGACAGTGGGGCAGCCAGTGATCAGATTGGAGAAGCACTTCGTCATTTGCACAAGATTGCAGAATATGATGAGTCTGTACAGGGCTTTGCAGATCAGTTATCAGAGATTGACAGCCTGTTAGGGGATTTTAACCGTGATGTTTCCGGTTATATGGAAGATTTTGAGTGCGATCCGCAGGAACAGATGCAAGTGGAAAAAAGACTCGATCAGATCAGATCCCTTCAGGCAAAATATGGCAGTACGGTAGAAGCTGTCGAGGAATATGCGGCAAATATCGCAGAAAAATTGCAAAAATATGAGGAATATGATACGTATCGGAAGGGATTGCAGGAACAGCTTGCTGTTGAGGAAAAAGAGCTTTCCATGCAGAGCACGGTCATTACGCGATACCGCAAAGAATATGCAGCGGTGCTAGAACAAAAGATCACAGAGGCATTGGTGGAACTGAATTTCTTACAGGTGCAGTTTCATATCGAGGTGCGTCAGACAGCCGATTATTCTGTCAATGGACGAGATGAGGTTGAGTTTATGATCTCGACCAATCCGGGAGAGCCGATGCGTCCGATCGGAACGGCGGCATCCGGCGGTGAATTATCTAGAATTATGTTAGCAGTTAAGGCGGTACTGGCGGAACATGATGAGATCAGTACATTGATCTTTGATGAAATTGATGTAGGGATCAGCGGTCGAACGGCACAAAAAGTCGCAGAAAAAATGGCGCTCATTGGTGGATGTCATCAGGTGATCTGTATATCACACCTTGCGCAGATCGCGGCTATGGCAGATACGCATTATCTGATCGAAAAAAATAATGAAGATGCGCATACGGCCACAACGATCTACGCTTTGGATGAGGAACAGTCTGTGCAGGAGCTTGCAAGAATTTTGGGCGGCGCACAGATCACAGATGCCGTGATGGACAGCGCACGTGAGATGAGAGAACTTGCGATCCATAAGAAGGCAGAGATCCGTCAGTCTATTTCGTGAGCATATCTTCAATAAAAATACCATACCCTTTGCGGGGATTATTGACAAATACATGAGTGACAGCTCCGATCAGTTTTCCGTTTTGGAGAATAGGACTGCCACTCATTCCTTGTACGATTCCACCGGTTTTTCGGAGTAATTCCGGGTCAGTAACCCGAAGAACAAGATCTTTGTTATCTTTTGCATTCATCTGAACTTCATCGATCATGATTTCGTAATCTCTTATTTCTTTGCCAAGCTGACAGCGAATGGATGCTTTGCCGGTTTTTATTTCTTGTTTCAGTGCTAACGAGATTCCTTTTTCATCCTGATATTGGTATGCATGGTCGGATACCTTTCCTGAAATCCCCCAATGATTATTTGTTAATACAGAACCGATCTTATTGTTATTATTCAAATGAACGATTCCGGATAATTCGCCGGGTGTTCCCTTTTTGCCACTTACGATCTTATTGACGGTAGCTTGATATAAGCCGCCATTATTTAATTCGATCAACAGACCGGTATCTACATCTGTAATGCCGTGCCCCAGAGCGGCAAAAGTATTGTTTTCTAATACACAGGTCATCGTTCCAATGCCTTCGGTATCTTCTCTAAGCCAGATTCCCAGACTGTAAGAACCATCTTTTGTGGCAATGGGATTTAGCTTGATCTGAAGATCCTTATTATTGCGTCGGATCTTCAGAGTGACGGTTTTTGAACCGTTTTTCTGTAGGAGGGAAGCTACCTGTTGAATGTTTTGGACGGAAGTTTCATTGATGGCTAACAGGTAATCGCCGGCATTTATGATATTTTTGGCAGGGTGATACATAAAACCATCATTGCCCTGTACATCGGACGTGCCGAGGACCATGATGCCATCGGATTCCAAATAGATGCCGACAGCGTTCCCGGCAGGCATCACTTTTGTTTCCGGTACAACATCAATCGTCAGAGAACCGCAGGGGATAACACCAAACAGAGACAGACCTGCTTTGTAGCTTCCGATATGGTTGCCAACTGCCTGTATTTTCCGTCCGGAACGTGCATGATTTGTGGATTTAACATCGTTTTGAAAAGAGACGGCTTTGGCATCATCTGACGACAATTTGGCATAAAACGGAAAGCCCAGATTAAAACTTTCGGTGCGATTTTTATATAATATCAATTTCGTCGGTATTTTTTTAGCTGCGGCAGTGTAGTAACGACAGGAAATTGCTCCAAATACAATAAGCAGCAGGCAAAGGAGTACACAGCGGTAAATGCGTTTTCTTTTTTGAATATTTGGATTCATAAACTGTCACCACGCCTTTCTGAAAAAACTTGTTGATGGAAAGTATGTACGAAGTCCGGCAAATTTATACATGGCGTCATACGACACAAACTATCAAATAATAACAGTGTTTTTAACATATTATGCCAGTACACGTCGAATAAAAGAATAGGACACTGCTTGAGTTTGCAATTGATCAGAATTTATAATGAAAACAAAGTAACTGCAGTGTTTCTTAGGGAGAATGGAGGCAGAATGTGAAAAAGGTTAGGGTATTAGTAGTAGACGACAATCGGCGAATTGTTAATTTATTGAAAAATGCATTGGAAAAAGAAGAGGAAGTGGAAGTAGTCGGGACAGCATCGGATGGAGAAGAGGCGTTGCAGATGATACATTTGAAACGACCCGATGTTGTATTGTTAGATCTGATCATGCCGAAGATCGATGGTCTGGGGGTGATGGAACGGATGCAGCGGCCGGACTTCCCGGTACATCCACAGGTGATAGTCGTGTCGGCGGTCAGTCAGGAAAGCGTTACAGAGCACGCATTTGCATTGGGAGCGGCTTATTACATTTTAAAACCTTTTGATACACGTGTTATCATAGCGCGCGTCAAGTCAGTAGGAATGACGGGAGAGAAAGGTGATAAAGTAGTTACTACGGTTTTCGAAAATAGAAATCGTTTGCAAAATCATTCAATGGAGGCAGAAATAACACAGACAATTCATGAAATTGGTGTCCCGGCGCACATTAAAGGATATCAGTATTTGAGAGATGCTATTCTGATGTCGGTCAGTGATACGGAAATGCTTGGAGCGATCACCAAACGGTTGTATCCGAATATTGCTAAAAAACATCAGACAACGCCAAGCCGCGTGGAGCGTGCGATCCGTCATGCGATCGAGGTGGCGTGGAGCCGTGGAAAAGTCGATACTATTGAGGAATTATTTGGTTACACGGTCAGCGACCGCAAAGGAAAACCAACGAATTCAGAATTTATTGCACTGCTTGCTGATAAGATTCGATTGGAATACAAGATGAACGCATAATTGATAAAAAATACTTTTCACCATCTTCGATTTAGTTTATAATAAAGGGAGTATGTGTCTGCTAAATATTAGCAAAATATCAGTGGATATGTACACATCAGTAATAGGACTGGTGGGGAGCAAATTAAATTGGGGAATCCGAAAGAAAAAGGAGGTATTCCATGAAAAATGTATTGTTTGTAGCATCAGAATGTGTACCATTTGTAAAAACAGGTGGGTTGGCAGATGTTGTGGGATCATTGCCAAAATACTTCGATAAGAATGAATTTGACGTGCGCGTTATGGTGCCAAAATACGCATGTATTCCAGAAGAATGGAAGAACAAAATGAATTATGTAACACATTTCTACATCGACTTGGCTTGGAGAAAACAGTATGTCGGTATTATGGAAATGGAATATGAAGGCATAAAATTTTATTTTATTGATAATGAGTTTTATTTTGCCGGTTTTCAACCATATGGCAATATACATGAGGATATAGAAAAATTTGCCTTTTTCTGCAAAGCATCTTTGTCCGCACTGCCGAGTTTAAATTTCCGTCCGGATATTATTCACTGCCATGACTGGCAGACAGGTTTGATTCCGGTATATCTGAAAGATATGTTTGCGGAAAATCCATTCTATCATGGCATTAAGACAATTATGACAATACATAACTTGAAATTCCAGGGAGTATGGGACTTGCAGAAAGTACAGGATATTACCGGATTGAAGTCATATTTCTTTACTTCTGACAAATTAGAGGCATTTGGGGATGCCAACTATTTGAAGGGCGGTATTGTATATGCAGATATTGTCACGACTGTGAGTGATTCCTATGCGGAAGAGATCAAGATGCCATTTTATGGTGAGCATTTGGATGGTCTAATGCGTGCCAGAAGTAATTCGTTGGTCGGTATTGTCAATGGACTGGATTACAACGAGTATGATCCGGAAAAAGATCCATACATATATCAAAACTATAATGCCAAGAATTTCCGTAAAGAAAAGATCAAAAATAAACGTGGTCTGCAGCGGGAGCTCGGATTAGCGGAAGATGATAAGAAATTTATGATCGGTATTGTTTCTCGTTTGACAGATCAGAAAGGTTTTGATCTGATCGACTATGTGATCGAGGAGATCTGTGCAGAAGATACGCAGCTTGTTGTACTCGGTACCGGTGAGGAAAAATATGAAAATCTGTTCCGTCATTTTGAGTGGAAATATCATGACAGAGTATCTGCAAATATTTTCTATTCCAATGAACGTTCACACAAGATTTATGCAGCCTGTGATGCGTTTTTGATGCCATCTCTGTTTGAACCTTGTGGATTGAGTCAGTTGATGAGTCTTCGTTACGGAACCGTGCCGATTGTTCGTGAGACTGGTGGACTGCGTGATACTGTGCAGCCATACAATGAGTATGAAGGTACAGGAACCGGTTTTTCCTTTGCCAATTATAATGCGCATGAAATGTTAAATACCATTCGTTATGCTAAAGATGTGTATTTCAATCGCAAACGTGAATGGAACAAGATCATTGATCGTGGCATGGCAATGGACTTCTCCTGGAACTCATCTGCGCAGAAGTATGCAGATCTGTATAACAGAATGTAATACGAAGAGTCTTTCTGAAGCGACCAAAGTGGTCGCTAAGAAAGACTATGCTTCGCATAGCAAATTTGAGCTGATGCTCAAATTTGTGGCTATATCGACTTTTATTATGTCTCCTGGGAGGAACGTGAGTGTTGCGATTGGATAAATGGCTTGCTGAGATGACAGAAGGCAGTCGTGCTGAAGTGAAGAAGTGGATACGACAGGGTAGAGTGTATGTAAATGAGACAAAGGTGCAGCGTCCGGAAACCAAGTTGGATCCGGACAGAGATCAAGTGACCTTAGACGGTGAGCAGATCATATACGAGCAGTTTTGTTATTATATGCTGAATAAACCTGCCGGTGTTGTTTCTGCAACAACAGATAGAGAGCATAAAACGGTAATAGATCTGTTACAGGAAGCTAATACACAAGATGTTTTTCCTGTGGGCAGGTTGGACATTGATACGGAAGGACTGCTGCTGCTGACGAATGATGGTGCCTTAGCACATGATCTTCTTTCGCCGCGTAAGCATGTTGATAAAACATATTTTGTGCGGATCGCCGGTAATTTGTCCGATGCAGATGTGAAGCAGCTAGAGCAGGGAATGGATATCGGTGATGAGAAGCTGACGCTGCCGGCGAAAGTATCCTGTTTGGAGCAGTTCCCAGAGGAACAGGAGCAGACGGTTACGATAAAACTTCGTGAAGGCCGTTACCATCAGGTAAAGCGTATGTTTGCTAAAGTAGGGCATCCGGTATTGTACTTACAGAGAGTGAGCATGGGGACGCTTACCTTGGATGACTCTCTGAAGACAGGAGAGTACCGGGAACTGACAGCCGATGAAATTGCAGCATTAAAGCGATGAGGACTATTATCCAAGTAAACAGAATAAGTATTTCATGATAAAAGCGCTGGAACCGGCCGTTGGTCGATCCTAGCGCTTTTTGCTTGACGGAACATGTTGTTATGTGTGACGCACCGCAAAATATAGGTTTTACTCTACGTGAAAGAGAGATGCTGATCGCATTATTTGATGCGGACAGGGATACTGTAAGTGTGAGGCTGGTAACCATCGGCACTCACGGTGATTTTCATTTTTCCGCCATTTGAGCCATTAAAGGAGTAAGCTTCGTGCATGCTAAAAGAGAAATTGACAGCCATGCCACCTTGGATTTTGTCGATTGTTTTTATGGCACTAACCAATCCGCCGATACCGTTAACATGCTCTTGTTCCGTAAAGCCAGGGCAATCTAATAAGTTTTTGATATACATACCATCGAAAGAAATGATAAATTTTACGTCCTTTAGAGCTTTTTCTCCGATATTACTCAACTTAAAATTGATGGAAGATTGTGGCATCGTATAGGTTACATATTTGCCGCTCCCACCGACCCAGTCATCAAGTGGGATATCAGAAAGTAAAACGATTTTTCCTTCTCCGTTTTTATGAAAAATTCCTTTTTCATCGTCTGTACTTTGATATACATTATAGCCGACAACAAGACGATTTTTTTCAATCTGTTCTGCTTTTTTCTTGGCTTCCTCTGCTTTCTTTTTAGCTTCCTCCGCTAGTTTGATCTTTTCTTCGCATTGTGAGATTAACGTTTGTTGATCATTACCGGTATAGTTTTTGTAGCAATTAATGGCATCGGTATATTTGCCGGAATTGCTCAGCGACTGTCCCCATTTCAAATAACAGGTATTTATTAGATCCGATATTTTTTGGACATTAGAATATTGTGCAAGCATTGTAATAGCTTCTTCATATTTGCCGGTATCGCATAATGCTTTTCCCTGATTATAAAGGGCTTCTTCCTGCTCTTTTTTCTCTTGTGCGGCTTGCCGCTGCGCTTCTTTTGCAAGATTATTTTGTGTTGTTACATAGACGGTCACGCCTACTCCTCCTGCAACAATCACTATTATTAAAATAGCAATAATTACATATAATTTTTTCATGGAAGTATCTTTGTTCATAGTTATAATCCGCCTTTCTGCTTCGCGAAAGTCACCAATAGAATCATGAAAATATT
>ERZ824598.1550-NODE-1550-length-28141-cov-3.963932_pt1 | contig 28141 bp, 28 predicted proteins | sample MGYA00519934_ERZ824598 | MGnify/ENA primary metagenome ERZ824598 (study PRJEB31778, sample SAMEA3449177) | human gut metagenome | biome: human gut; feature: human-associated habitat; material: faeces | place: United Kingdom | collected 2010/2012 ...
GTCGCTGAAGCGACCCGTCGCAGGCGGAGAATCCTGCAAGCAGGATTCTTTCTTGTGTCAGGCGTTTTGTTCTGCAGCTTTCATGACTCCAAGCTCACGTCTGGCAAAAACAACGGCCAGCACAAATGCAGAGGTATCTGCAATTGGTCCTGCGTACATGACGCCATCGATTCCGAAGAAGACCGGGAAGATGACGATCAGCGGCAGCAGGAAGAGCACCTGCCTTGTGAGGGACATGATCACACCAAGCCTGGCTTTTCCAATGGAGGTAAAAAAGCCGGCGGACATAGGCTGGATCCCGTTGGCAAAGGTCATCAGCATGAAGATGCGGAGATATTTTTCTGCAAAATGAAAGTACAGGTCGCTGCCGTTTCCGAAGATGCCTACGATCTGATGCGGGAAGAACTGGAAGCAGATAAAAAATATGGTTGCGATCACAGTACATAAGGTTACGGAATAGCGGTATGTCTGGCGTACACGGCTGTATTTTTCGGCGCCGTAGTTAAATCCCCAGATGGGCTGGGAGCCCTGGGAGATTCCGATGCAGATGGCCATAAATACCTGATTGACTTTGGAAATGATCCCTGCACAGGCGATTGGAATATCACTTCCGTAAGCGGAGAGTGCTCCGTAATGGCGAAGTGTATTGTTCATGACGATCTGCACTGCAGCAATGGCAACCTGATTGATACAGGATGCCATTCCCAGAGAAAAAATAGCGGACAGGTTGTGGGCCTTCGGGACCAGCATGGAGCGGTCCAGATACATGTTCCGAAGTCTGGCAAAGTAAAAAATAATTAAGAGCCCGGACACAACCTGACCGATCACCGTTGCCCAGGCTGCGCCTTTGATGCCCCAGCCGAACCCGAAGATGAAAAGTGGGTCCAGGATGGTGTTGATGATGGCGCCGGCCAGGATACAGGTCATGGAATATGTGGGACTCCGGTCTGCGCGGACCAGATGATTGCCGCCGGTGCTTAAAACATAAAAGGGCAGACCGACGGCGGTGATTCCCATGTAATCAATGGCATAGGGCATAACGTCTGCGGTTCCGCCGAAAAAATGGAGCAGTGGTTTCAGGAACAGGAGGACAATGACCGCTAAGATTCCGCCTGAGATCACCAGGGAAGAGAGTCCGGTTCCTGCAATGGAACTTGCTTTTTTTTCGTTTCCTGCGCCCATTTCTAGGTTGTAATTGGAGGCGCTGCCGATTCCGAGGAGCAGTGCAGCTGCGGTGGAGATGATGGTTACAGGAAATGCGATGTTTGTGGCTGCATTTCCCAGCATTCCTACGCCCTGACCGATGAAGATCTGATCAACGATGTTGTAGAGTGCGCTGACCAGCATGCTGATGATGGCGGGGATGGCGAACTTGGCGATCAGGCTGCCTACGGGGGCGGTTCCCAGAGGGTTTTCAGCCTGGGCAGCAGTGGTCTGTTTTTTCAATGGGGTTCCTTCTTTCTTGTTTTTGGGCTATGGGAGTTCTTGGTGTGGGTTGATGTTTTTCGTTTATAGTGAGTAATATTATAACATTATTATGGAGAGTGCGTAAGTATAAAAAATTGACCTTTGGTTTTGGATGGGATAAAATGCTTCTATAAATATATTTGGGAAGGAGCTTTCTTGAGATGGGTAAGATTAACAGTGTGAAGAAACTTACAGATAATAAGTTCGTGAATCTTTATGGGGTGGATGCGACCAGTGTGCATGATACGCCGGTTTCTTATTTTGTGGCTTCCAGGGCGAAAAGCGTGGAAGATATGAAGCTTTCTACCGGGGAGAATCATCCGGATGGAGTGATTATTTACAGTGTTTACGGGGAGCAGCGGGATAGAGTTGTTCTGATCCGGCAGTACCGGTATACAATCGGCGGGTATATTTATGAGTTTCCGGCCGGGCTTGTGGAGCCTGGAGAGGATTTTCATGAAGGTGCTGTGAGGGAAATGTTTGAGGAGACCGGGCTGAAGCTGGAGCCGATCAAGGTGGCGGAGGCGTTTGAGAAGCCTTATTTTACGACGATCGGGATGACGGATGAGTCCTGTGCTACGGTTTATGGGTATGCCAGTGGAGAGGTTAGTAAGGCTGCTCAGGAGGACAGTGAGGAGATTGAGGTTGTGATCGCGGACCGGGATGAGGTCAGGAGGATCTTGAAGGAGGAGAGGGTTGCGATCATGTGTGCTTATATGCTGATGCATTTTCTTGAGGATGAGGAGGTGTTTGGATTTCTTGGGGAGATTTAAACGGAGGTAGTTATATGGCGGAAGGGGACGCCAGTGAGGGGCTTCTTTCCAGGCTGGGGCTTCGTCGGGGGCTGGCTTCTAAGGTGCCGGAATTCTGCTAAAAGCGCTTCAAAAAATCTCGAACTCGCGTCTGAAGCCGCTCAAACAGCGAGATTTTTTGAAGCAACGCAGATTTCCGCCACCTAAGAATCAGCTCCCCTCCTGCAGAGTCAGCCTGGAAAGAAGCCCCTCACTGGCTGTGCATTGGCCGTGAGACGTGTTAAATCTCGTGGGGAGTGTTGCTAGTGGGGTGGTATGACGAGAGTTGGATGAGCCGTCAGCGCTGCGCTGGACGGCTGGGAGGAAAGGCTGAGATTCCTTGTGGTATGACGGGAGTTGAATGAGCCATCGGCGCTGCGCTGGATGGCTGGGAGGAAAGGCTGAGATTCCCTGTGGCTTGAAGAGGGGAAGGGGTCATCGGCGCTGCGCTGGATGGATGAGAAAAACGGGGAATCTGCGGTTGCGGATTCCCCGTTTTGATCAGAGTTCTGTGAGTTTTCCCAGGTCTTTGTTGTATTTGCAGTATTTGCCGTTTTCGGAGATAAATGGCTGGTAGGTGTCGGTACGGTTGTCTTTGACGTAGACGATTCCGGTGGCGATCATTTCTACCAGGGAGAAGCGTTTGCTTAAGCTGGAGATCCAGCGGTAGGTTTTTTCGTTGCCGGAGTCTGCCATGAGGAGGTTGTAGCCGCCTGGGCAGGCTTCCAGGGTGAAGTAGACTTTCTGGGACCGGATGGAGGTGTTGAAGACCTGGCCAGTGATGTAGGTGGAGAAGTTGGTTTCTACAAATTGGCGGAAGGTGTAGAGATCGTAGATCACGCCGGTGGTCTCATCTTTGATCTTGTCGCCGCGTTCGATGCGGGCTTTCAGGAGCTTGAGGACTTCGATGGTCCAATTGATGAAGGAGATGCTGCTGTAGGTCATGCTTTCCTGGAGTTGATCGACCAGCTGTTTTGACAGGATGTTGGATTTTGATGCTTCATTAAAAAGTTCTTCGTTCATAAGGTTCCCTCCAGAATTGTATTTTTATATTGTTTTCGCTCTTTTTTGTATCTTTTATTATAAGTCTGAATTGTGCATAAATCAATAAAAAACCGTAAAATACAAAGGCAATTTATGGAAAAAGATATATGATTAACGAATATGTGCAGAAAATATCAGGCGTTTTTTTACGTTTTTCACGTCATTTTAGGATATTTATGTTCTTTTTTTATGAAATCTATTGACAGGTTTTATGAATTTAAGAGATAATTTTATTATAAAAACTGCAGCGGCCAGGAGTGCGCGGGACCGGATTCCGGTTGGGTCCGGGCTTGGCTGTCGGGCAGAGAAATGGGGAATTGATAAATGGAGAACAATGGAGAGATTAAAGTTAAGAGCTTACAGAAGGCATTGGAAATCCTGAACTGTTTTGCTGTGAAGCAGCCCCTGGGTGTAACGGAGATCAGTGAGAAGCTGGGTCTGTATAAGAGTAATGTTCATAATATCCTGGTTACGTTTACTGCTATGGAGTATCTGGTGCAGGATCCGGAGTCTGGGAAATTCCGGTTGGGTCCGGAGGTTATGATGCTGAGCCGGGCATTTCGTGAAAATCTTGATATTACGAAGATTGCTGTGCCGGTTATGCGTGAGATCGCAAATGAGGTGCAGGAACTGGTTTATCTGGCTGTGCCGAAGGGTGAGGATATGCTGTATCTGGAGGCGGTTTCTCCGGAGAACCAGAGGCTTGTAACAAAATCTGTAACCGGTGAGTGCTCAAAGATGTACTGTACAAGTGTTGGAAAAGCAGTTCTGGCGACTATGTCCGAAGAGGACAGGGAGAAGCATATTCCGGAGGAACTGGAAGCTTTTACAGAGTACACGATCACAGACCGGAGAGAACTGGATGAGGAGATCCGGCTGGTTCGGGAGCGTGGATATGCAGTGGATGATATGGAAGTTATGTTTGGTGTGAAATGTGTAGGCGTGGCTCTTCTTAATCATGAAGGGGAAGCGGAGGGTGCTTTAAGTATCAGCGCTCCGTCTCTGAGGATGAATAAAGAAAATATTCAGAAATATGCGGAAATTCTGAAGACCAGTGCGCGAAAGATACAAAAACTTTTGTAATATATATGAAAATTGCACAAAAAATAAAAAAATGAAAGTTTGTTATTGAAAAAATATACCAACAGTGCTATAGTTAAATCACGAAATAAAGAACGTAGTTCTCTAATAAAGAACAATAGAAATGAAACCCGGTACTCAGACCGGGTTAAAAAATAAAATATATTGAGAACAACGTTCCATAATAAAGAACGAACGTAAAGCTAAAGGAGGATTTTCAAATGGCAAACAAACCTTATGTAGTAGTGGAATGGAACGACACAGAGACAGATGCAAAAGGATGGATGTGTGCATATAACTTTGTAGGGCATTACTGTGGCGGCGGTACAAGAATGCATCCTACAGTAACCAAGGAAGAAGTTATCCGTCTTGCAACAACCATGGGATATAAATATAAAGCCTGTGAATCTCTGACAACTGGCGGATGTAAAGCCGGTATCGCTTATGATTACAAGGCTCCGGATGCTGAGGATGTTCTTCGCAGATTCCTCACAGCTACAGCTCCTTATATTAAAGCTGGTGTTTCCATTGGCGGCGACCTTGGTGTTGATTATTCTGTAGTTCTTCGTATTCTTGATGATCTGGGAATCGGAATTCCTCAGACAAAGGCTATGAAAGAAGATCCGGATATTCATCAGGGCATCTTAAACCATGACAGAGCAGAGAAAGAGCTTACCTACGATGGATTCAAGATGTATGACATGATCACCGGTTACGGTGTTGCGGCAGCAGCAGATGAAGCCTGGAAGCTTAAAGGCGGAAAGGAAGGCGCCTCCGTTGTTATCCAGGGATTTGGATGTGTTGGTGCCAGCTGTGTAAACTCTCTGAATAAGATGGGATATAAAGTTGTTGGTATCGCAGATGTAAATGGACTTGTTTATTGCAAAGATGGCCTTGATATTCCGAAACTGGTAGCAACCAGACTTCCGAAGGGTGAATTAAATAAAGAAGCTTTTGAAGATAATTATGAAGTACTTCCGAACTCCGAATGGCTCAGCCAGGAATGTGATATCCTCATTCCGGCAGCTCTGGAAGATGTTATCAATAAAGATAACGCAGATAAGATCAAAGCATCTCTTATCGTAGAGGCAGCCAATATTCCGACAACACCGGAAGCAGATGAGATCCTTCGCAGGAAAGGCATCGACGTAGCCGTAGACTTCATCTCCAACCTTGGTGGAATCCGTATTTACGAGGCAGTTATCTTCCGTATTGTTAAGATTGAGAACATGAGCGATGAAGATGCAGCTGCAGCGATCGTAAAAGATACCGTAGATCTGATCCGCAAACAGACAAAAGTTGTATTTGAAGAATCCGCGAAGACAGGCGAGTTCACAAGAGATGTAGCAAGAAGACTGTTTACTCCTGACAAATCCGACACACCGGATATGTGATGGATGAATAACTGATAAAGTACCAGTATTGAGAACCGATTAAGGGGATGCCCCGTGATGGGGCATCCTTTTTTCAAAGAAGACAGGGTCAGGGGGGGGTGTATGAATTCGAAATTAAGAAAGTATCTTACCATTATTGCGCTGGGGCTTGCAGGCGGCTCGATCTACTTTTTACCATATATAAAGTATGTATTTTATGATGCGCAGATTTCAACTATGGGAATCACCAATACACAGTCAGGACTTATGCTGACAATGTATACAATCGGAAATATGATCTTGTATATTCCAGGAGGTATCATTGCGGATAAGGTATCACCGAAGAAGGCACTGGTAATCTCACTTCTCAGTACAACGGCGCTGGCATATATTTATGCGTTTTCTATGAATTTTGCAGTAGCCATGGTGATCTGGCTGGGACTGTCCTTCAGTACTGCATTTGTATTCTGGTCCTCTCTGATGAAAGCAATCCGTATTATCGGAACAGAAGAAGAACAGGGATTTATGTACGGACTGTATTATGCATGTAATGGTATCACAGGTGCCCTGACCAATACTCTCGCATTAAATGTATACAAAACAGCAGGCGATGATATGTCATCTGGTTTTGTACGCGCCGTAATAAGCGGTGGAAGTGTTGCGGCAGTTGCAGGTATCATTCTTATTTTCCTTATGAAAGAGGACAAAAAAGACGCATCCGCAGCAGATGACGGAGAACCGAAGTTCCAGCTCTCAGATCTGGGTAAACTTTTAAAGATGCCGGTTGTATGGGTGGTTGCCCTTACGATTTTCTGTGGATATGGATATTACACAAGTACTTCTTATTTTAATCCGTTCCTTACAGAAGTGATCGGAGTATCCCCGGAAAGTTCCGGCCTGATTTCCATTATCAGAAATTATCTTCTGCTTCTGCTTGCACCGGTAGGTGGAATCCTTGCGGATAAAGTGTTCAAATCAACCTGTAAATGGCTGATGACAGCATTTTTGATCCTAGCAGCGCTGTTTGGTATTGTAATGATCCTTCCATCGGATATCAGTCCAATGGCAGCAAGCCTTTACACACTGATCCCGGGTGCATTTGCAATGATGATGTACGGCGTTGTATTCTCCACAGTCAGTGAGGCGGGAATCCCGAGAATGATGACGGGAACTACAATAGGAATTGCTTCAATCATTGGTTACCTGCCAGATTCCATTTATTCCGTTATTTTTGGAAAATGGATGGATCAGCACGGAGCAGCGGGATATAACTATATTTTTACATTCCTGATGATAACAGGTATTATCGGTGCGGTACTGGCTTTCACTATTTACCGTCTTGGAAAGAAAAACAGAGAACAGGCTATATAGAGAGGGTTCGATTATGGGAAAAGAAAATAAAGAAAAATTATATATGAATCCAAAGAGATGCAAGGGCTGCGGATATTGTATCAACGCATGTCCACAGGATGCACTCAGTGTATCCGATTTTGTAAATGAAAAAGGTTACAATACAGTTCAGGTAGATGAAACGAAATGTGTGGCATGTGGTATGTGTTACCGTGTATGTCCGGATTATGTATTCGAAATAAGATGAAGGAGGTCAGTTATGGCTAAGGTATTGTTAAAAGGAAATGAAGCACTGGCCGAAGCTGCACTGGCAGCAGGATGCCGTTTTTACAGTGGATATCCGATCACCCCGCAGACAGAGATCCTGGAGTATTTATCCTGGAGAATGGAAGATGTAGGCGGAACTTTTATTCAGGCTGAATCCGAGCTTGCAGGTATCAACATGGTTCTTGGAGCAGCGGCAGCCGGGGCACGTGCACTGACAACTTCATCAGGCCCTGGATTTTCCCTGAAACAGGAAGGAATTTCATACCTTGTAGCAGCAGACCTTCCGGCAGTTATCGTTGATGTAATGAGAATCGGAACCGGTCTTGGCGATATCGCACAGGGTCAGGGAGACTACTGGCAGCTTACCAGAGGCGGCGGCCACGGCGATTACCACACACTGGTTCTTGCGCCGGCATCCGTTCAGGAAAATGCAGATATGATGGCAGAAGCATTTGATCTTGCTGAGAAATACCGTCATCCGGTACTGATCGCTTCTGACGCTGCGATCGGACAGATGATCGAAGCAGTGGAGATTCCGAAATTTATTGAGCACGATATCAATAAATATGACTGGACGATCAAAGGCTGTAAAAAAGGCGATGAGCAGAGAAAGATCCAGAATGTTTACTATACACATCCAGATTATGAAACTTACCTTTCCAATAAATATGCAGAGATGGAACAGAGAGAACAGAGATACGAATGCATTCAGGTTGAGGATGCAGAAGTTGTTCTGGTAGCATATGGAATCAGTTCCAGAGTCTGCAGAGAGGCGGTTGAGATCGCAAGAGAAGAAGGCTTTAAACTGGGCCTGATCCGTCCGATCACACTGTGGCCGTTTCCTGTGAAAGCTTTTGAACAGGCAAAAGAAGCAAAGGCATTTCTTACCGTAGAGATGAATATCCTCGGACAGATGGTAGACGATGTAAAACTTGCAACAGGCGGTAGATATCCGGTAGATCATTATGGATCGATCTTCGAAATTCCGGAATCTGACGGAATCATTGCAAAAGCAAAAGAAATGTTGAAAAAGGGGGAAGCATAACATGAGATTAGTAGCTCCTGAAACAATTACATTTACACAGAGCGGTTTCTGTCCGGGCTGTGGGCATGGACTGGCTGTCCGCCTGATCGCAGAAGTTATGGAAGAGATGGGTTTAAGTGAAAAACTCCTGGCAATCGTTGACGTTGCCTGTGGTTCTTTAAATATTGATTCCTGGAGATTTGATACCATTATGGCAGCACATGGACGTCCCATCGCAACGGCTGTCGGTGTAAAAAAGATCCGTCCGGAAAATCCGGTCATGGCATATATCGGTGATGGTGCGGCGTATTCCATCGGAATGGCTGAGACCATGCACACTGCAATCCGAAATGACAATGTGGTAACCATCGTTATCAATAACAGCCTCTACGGTATGACAGGTGGACAGTGCGCACCGACCTCTCTGCCAGGGCAGATCACAACCTCCACTCCGAGAGGAAAAGATCCGAAAAAAGCTGGAATGCCATTCCGTGTAGAACAGGCATTTACAGGATTTGATATTGCATACCTCGCAAGAGGCTCCATGGCAGATGCCAAAGGAATGATGCAGTCCAAGAAATATATCAGAAAAGCTTTTGAAAAGCACATGAAAGGAGAAGGCTTCTGCCTTGTGGAACTTCTTTCTCCATGTCCGACAAACCTGAATATGACTCCGGTAAAGAGTGTGGAACGTATCAAAAACGAGATGATCAAATACTTCCCGCTGGGAGAGTTCAAGGATAAGAAAGAGGAGGCATAGATTATGGGAAAAGAAATTATTTGCGCGGGATTCGGCGGACAGGGTGTCCTCACTGCCGGTATGCTTCTGATAAATGCAGGAATGGAACAGGACAAAAACGTACTGTTTTATCCTTCCTATGGTTCCGAGATGCGTGGCGGTACCGCAAACTGTACAGTAAAAGTTAGCGAAAAGCTGATCGCCAGCCCGATCTCCAAACATCCGGATATTCTTTTTACCATGAATACCCCTGCCATTGACAAATTTGAAGAGAGATTAAAACCAGGTGGACTCCTTCTGGTAAATTCCTCGATTGTTCCGGAAGACCGTAAATACAGAGACGATATTAAAATTATAAAAATTCCTGCAACAGACATTGCGGCAGAAGTCAGAAATCCAAAAGGTGCGAACCTTGTCATGCTTGGAGCACTGGCTGCCAACAGCGACCTGTTCTCAGTAGAATATATGGAATCCGCTATCGTTTCTTTCTTTGAAAAAAAAGGAAAAGGTAAATACAATGAGAAAAATGTAGCTTGCTATCGAAGAGGAGTAGCCGGTAAATAAGATCAGGAGGTGACTGATATATGAATCTTACCAAGTTGTTAAAACCAAAATCAGTTGCTGTTATCGGCGCAAGTGAAAAAGAAGGTTTTGGTGGAGATGTATGCCGTAATACTTTCAGCTATGTAGAAGACATGAGCAGAGTATACTTTGTACATCCGAAAAGAGAAAGTGTATTTGGAGTTCCCTGCTATAAGAGTATTTCCGATATACCGGATACCATTGATATGATGGTGATCTGTACTTCACAGAAAACAGTCATTCCGCTTCTGAAAGAAGGAGCAGCCAAGGGTGTTGGCGGAGCCGTTGTTTTTGCCAGCGGATATGGCGAGATCGGAACAGATGAAGGCAGGAAAAATGAGGCGGAACTGATCGCAACAGCAAAAGAACTGGACATTGCAGTCATGGGACCAAATTGTGCCGGATTTGTAAATTACATTGATAATGTGCAGGCTTTCGCTTTTATTTCTGCGAAGAGAGACCGAAAAGGAAGTGTTGGCGTTGTTTCACAGAGCGGCCAGCTGTGCCTTTCCATGATGGATGATCCCGGAATGCGTTTTTCCTACAGTATTTCAGCCGGAAACGGAAAGATTGTCCAGATGGAAGACTATATGGACTTCCTTGTAGAAGATGAAGATACAAAAGTTGTCAGTGTTTATATCGAGGGTGTAAAAAATGCGGCAAAATTTGCAGATGTTCTGAAAAAAGCAGCTGCGAAAAAGAAACCTGTAGTCATTCTCAAAGCAGGAAGAAGTGCCAAAGGCGGAGCAATCGCAGCTTCCCATACAGGAAGTCTCTCAGGTTCCGATGCATCCTTTGATGCAGTTCTGAAAAAATTCGGAGCGATCCGTGTGGATGATCTGGAAGAACTGATTGCCACTTCACTGATGCTTGCCACACTGAATCGTTATCCGAAGAAGGCTGTTTTTGCATCCATGAACCTTTCCGGAGGCGAGACCGGAATCTGTGCGGATGTAGGAAGTCTTAACGGAATCGAATATCCGGATTTTGCACCGGAAACTCTTGCAAAACTGAAAGAACAGCTTCCATCCTATGCATCTCCGAATAATCCGCTGGATATGACAGCCAGTCTTTCCTACGATGCAGATCTGTATGCAGAAGCATTGCGTACAGTCATGGATGATCCAAATATTGAGATGGTACTGATCGGCTATACTCTGCTTCTTGAAGTGGCAGATCCTGCGATTCACTATATGTATCAGGGAATTGAAAAAGTTGTACGGGAAAAAGGCAAGAACTGCAAACCGATTGCCATGATACCGTTTGCAGAAAACACCAGAAACCCGGAATACCAGGAAAAACTCTTCAAGATCGGAGTGCCGATTCTCCCTCCTCCGGTATATGCATTTAAGATTCTCCGTCATCTGGCTGATTTTATTTCCTATACTTCCGAAGGAAAAACACTGGAACTTTCTGCCGGAGCACCAGTTGGCAAGGAGACCTTTGCACTGTCTGAGCATGACAGCAAGATGGAACTTGCAGATTTTGGCGTAGATATTCCAAAAGAAGTCATTGCAAAAACAGTGGAAGAAGCAGCTGCGTTTGCAGAAAGTGCTGATTGCCCGCTGGCTATGAAAGTAGAATCCGCAGACATCCTGCATAAGAGTGATGTTGGCGGTGTAAAACTCAATATCCGTGGAAAAGAAGCAGCTGTAAAAGCTTATGAGGAGATCATGAGTAATGTAACGGGTGCGAGACCGGATGCGAAGATCAACGGAATCCTTATGGTTCCCATGCTGAAACCTGGCGTGGAAATGATCATCGGAGTAAACAACGATCCACAGTTTGGTCCTATGATCATGGTAGGAATGGGCGGTGTGTTTGTAGAGGTATTTAAAGATGTGGCTTTATATCCGGCTCCACTGTGTGAAGAGGAAGCTCTGGATATGCTGAAATCACTGAAATCCTACAAACTCCTCAACGGCTACAGAGGAAACGCAAAATGCGATATTCCGGCATTGTGCAAAACCATCGCGGGAATCAGCAGATACGCCAACGCAAATAAAGATACTCTGAAAGAGCTGGATATCAATCCACTGTTTGTATATCCGGAAGGCGAAGGTGTAGGCGTTGCCGATGCACTGATCGTAAAACATGTAAAATAATTATGGAACAGGAAGAGGGGCATTCACAGTCAATGCCCTTCTTCACTCTGGATATGTATCAGAAGAAGCTATCGAGAGACAACCTGGATAATGAGGTAGAATTGGAAAGGTGAAGCCTATGATAGAATTTACAAATGTTTCGAAATCCTATAAAGATAAACTGATCCTGCGGGATATCAATATGACATTTTCTTCCGGGGAATTTGTTGCCATCATTGGTTCCAGCGGATGTGGAAAAACAACCCTTCTGAAAATGATAAACAAACTTCTCCCCATGGACCGGGGAGATATTATCATTGACGGAAAATCCATCCGCGAGATCCCCGATATCAAATTAAGAAGAGAAATCGGGTATGTGGTACAGGAAGGCGGACTGTTTCCACATTTTACAGTAAAAGAGAATCTTGAAATTGTTCCCCAGCTTGAGGGACTGGAACCGGAAAAACGGGAACAGCGGATCAATGAACTCCTGGATATGGTAAATCTTGATCCCAAGCTGTACAGCAACAGCTATCCATGTCAGCTTTCCGGCGGACAGCGCCAGAGAGTGGGAGTTGCCAGGGCATTTGCCACAGATTCTGATCTGATCCTGATGGATGAGCCTTTTTCAGCGTTGGACCCACTTACAAGAGAAGAACTGCAGGACGAGATCGTCAAGCTGCAGAAGGAATACCAGAAAACTATTGTATTTGTCACCCATGATATGGATGAGGCTATCAAATGTGCAGACAAGATCTGCTTTATACAGAACGGAACTGTCATACAGTTCGATAAGACAGAAGAGATCCTGAGGCATCCGGCCAATGATTATGTGGAAAAATTCGTAGGAAAGAACCGTTTGTGGGGAAATCCGAAATATATACATGCATCTGACATTATGTGCAAAGAACCATACACACTTTCCAAAGACAGAACTGTGATACAGGCGCTTCAGGTTATGCGCCAGAATGCGATCAACAGTATTTTTATCACAGAGGGAAAATCCAGGGGATTTCTGGGAATCGTCTGGCTGGAAGACTTAAGCAAACTGGATGTGCAGCATATGTCCGCAAGTATCGGGGATATGATCTCATCCGATTATGTATCTGTTTATGAAGAAAGCTCTCTTCAGGAGATCATCGACGAGATCGATTACTATAAATCCGGAATCATTCCGGTACTGAACGAGCGCAGGGAACTGAAGGGGGCACTGACCAAGAGTATCCTTCTTTCGACACTCAGCAAACGTTACAAAAAAGAACAGGAGGGGTGACAGGTGAATACTTTTCTTGAAGTTTTTATGCAGAGAAGAGAAGAGCTGGTCCAGCTTCTTCTGGAACATATTCAGATGACTTCGGCAGCAGTACTGATTTCCATATGCATCGGTATTCCTCTTGGAATTTTTGTAACAAAAAACAAAAAGGCTTCGTCTATTGTGATCGGAATTGCAAATATCATGCAGTCTATCCCAAGTATCGGCCTTCTGGCTTTTCTGGTTCCTGTGGTGGGAATCGGACAGAAGCCGGCCATTATCATGGTTATCATTTATGCCCTGCTTCCGATCATAAAAAATACATATATCGGCATCACCGGTATCCAGCAGTCGGCCATTGAATCAGCCAGCAGCATCGGCCTGACAAAATGGAGGATTTTGTACAAAATACAGATTCCCATCGCAATGCCTTATATTATGGCAGGTGTGCGTATTTCAGCAGTAACAGCTGTTGGAACCGTTACCATTGCTGCTTTTGCAGGTGCGGGAGGTCTGGGATGGCTGATCAATCTGGGCTTAAATGCCAATGATGCGGATCTGGTACTTCTTGGTGCACTGCCTGCCTGTCTTCTGGCCCTGGTGGTAGATTTTGTTCTCGGAAAAGTGGAGAATGCACTGACTCCGGAAGGCCTGAAACCGGTAGACCAGATCACAAACCGTACAAAAGCAGAACGGAAAAGACGAACAGTTATGGCGGTCTGTCTTCTTGTCCTGATCCTGGTAGTTCCATGTTTCGCTTCTGTATACAGTGTGTTCCAGAGAAAAGAAGAGAAAATCGTAATTGGCAGTGAGAACTTTACAGAAGCACTGATCCTGGGAAATATTTACAGCCAGCTGATCCAGGACCAGACAGATATCAAGGTTGAAGAGAAATTTAATCTTAACGGAACCATGATCACTATGTCCGCCATGGAGCGGGGAGATATCGACACATTTACCGATTACACAGGCGTGCTGATTTCCAACGTCCTGAAAGAAGAAATGTCTTCAGATTCGAAGGAAGTCTATGACAGAGTAAAAACAGGTATGGAAGAAAACTACAGCATGCAGGTATCCGATTCTCTGGGATTCAGTAATACCTATGTGTTTGCAGTCACTCCGGAGACAGCAGCGCAGTGTCATCTCACAAAGCTTTCCGAACTTCTGGCTCAGGCGGGCAGCCTGAAACTGGGCTGCACAACAGCATTTACCCAGCGTGAGGATCTTCTGCCCAAGCTAAAAAAAGAATTTCAGGTATCCTTTAAAGAAGTGAATGGTCTGGAAGGAAATATCCGTTATCAGGCACTCACATCTGGAAAAGTGGATGTGATCGATGCTTTTGAGACCGATGCCATACTGAAAAAGATGGATCTTGTGAAACTGGAAGATGATATCGAGTTTTTTCCGCCGTATCAGGCTGTGTCCATTACCAGGAATGAAACCCTGAAAAAATATCCGCAGCTTCAGGAAGTTATGGATATGATGGAAGGAGCCATCACCACAGAAGAGATGATGGATATGAATTACCAGGTAGATGTAGAGGGAAAAACTCCGAAAGAAACAGCTGTGGAATTTCTGAAAGAAAAAGGAATGATAGAATAAATTTTTAAGCGGTCTGAAATTAGGCCGCTTTTTTGGGAATATTTTGTGAAAATCGCACCTTGACATAAAGCCTTCCTCCGGGTGTATCATAATGCTGTGTTAAAGGAGGTAGACTATTATGTTTGAGACATTACAGGAGAAGACTGAAGAGAAGGCAATGGTACAGTTCCTTGAACGCTTTACAGATTATCCATTTCTGGTAAAGTTCAAGAATTCCGAGTATCACATCGGAGAGGGTGAACCTACATTTACGGTGAATTTTAAGAAAGCGATTCCTCTGGCGGATCTGATGAAGAGCACATCCCTTGCACTGGGTGAGGCGTATATGCGTGGGGATCTGGATATCGAAGGAAATCTTTATGAGGCACTGGATCATTTTCTGGGACAGATGGGGAAATTTTCGACCAATGAGTCTGCACTGAAGAAGATCATGTTCAGTTCAACATCCAGGAAAAACCAGGAAAAGGAAGTAACCAGCCATTATGATATTGGAAATGATTTTTATAAACTCTGGCTGGACGAGACGATGAGTTATTCCTGTGGATACTTCATCCATGAAGATGATACTTTGTATCAGGCACAGGTAAATAAAGTTGATTATATTCTTAAAAAATTACATCTCAAAGAAGGCATGAGTCTTCTGGATATTGGCTGCGGCTGGGGCTTTTTGCTGATCGAAGCGGCCAAGAAATATAAGATCCATGGTACCGGTATCACGTTAAGCCATGAGCAGTATGCGGAATTTCAGAGACGGATCAAAGAGCAGGGGCTGGAAGATTATCTTACCGTAGAGCTGATGGATTACCGTGATCTTCCAAAGAAAGAGTATCAGTTTGATCGTGTTGTCAGTGTCGGTATGCTGGAGCATGTTGGCCGTGACAATTATCAGCTGTTTCTTGACTGTGTGGAGAAAGTTCTGAAACCGGGAGGACTGTTCCTGCTTCACTTTATCAGTGCCCTGAAAGAGCATCCGGGTGATCCGTGGGTCAAGAAATATATTTTCCCGGGCGGAACCGTTCCGAGTTTACGTGAGATCCTGAACCATATGGCAGAAGACAATTTCCATACCCTGGATATCGAAAATCTCCGCCTGCATTACAATAAGACACTGCTCCACTGGGAAAAGAATTTCCGGGATAACATCGAAAAAGAGAAGACTATGTTTGATGAAAAATTCCTGCGTATGTGGGATCTCTACCTGTCCGCGTGTGCGGCAACGTTCCATAATGGAATTATCGATCTTCATCAGATCCTTATGACCAAGGGAGTGAACAATGATCTGCCGATGACACGGTGGTATTGATAAAAGGCTTTACAAACCCGCCGGAAAGGAATATCATACTTTTATAAAACTATTTATAAAAGTCAACGAGAGGTTCCGTATGGCAGGAAAAGCAGAGAAAAAAAGCAATACAAGATCAAGGATCATCAGTTATGTGATGAATAATCAGAATACATCCAAGGTGGAAATTTCCAAGAATCTGAACATAAGTATGCCTACCGTGCTTTCCAATGTAAATGAGCTGATGGAAAGTGGAGTGCTTGTGGAAACAGGGGAATATGCGTCCACCGGAGGCAGAAAGGCCAAGAGTATTGGTATCAATCCGTCTTACCGTTATGCAATGGGAATTGTGATCACTGCCAATCATGTTGGAATGACACTGGTGAATATGAGATCTGAGATCGAAAAGACAGACCGGGTAAGAATGAAGTTTTCGCCGGAAACATCTTACTGTGGGGAGCTATCCATACTGGTAAAAAAATTTCTGGAAGGCATGGAAGATCCGGAAAAACTTCTGGGAATCGGGATATCCATTCCAGGGATCATCAGCCAGGAACAGCATCTTGTGGTGAAATCCCACGCTCTTAAGATCGAAAATTACAGCCTCAGTTTTCTGGAACAGTCTTTTTCCTATCCGGTTTATTTTGAAAATGATGCCAATGCTGCGATGATGGCAGAGGATATTCACCAGTATAAAAACGCTATTTATCTTTCTCTGAACAATACGCTGGGAGGTGCTTTCTGCATTGATGGAAAACTGTTCTCCGGACAGAATCAGAAAGCCGGTGAGTTTGGACATATGATTCTGGTACCTGGCGGACGGAAATGTTACTGTGGCAAAAAGGGCTGTGCAGATGCCTACTGTGCGGCAAGCGCGCTGACAGATGGGAAGTATGAATCTCTGGAACTGTTTATGGAAGCACTTTCAGAGGGAAACGCAAAAGCACAGAAGAAATGGGCGGCATATCTGGACAATCTGGCCATACTGATTTCCAATCTGCGAATGGCTTATGATATGGACATCATTCTTGGTGGAGAAGTTGGTGGATATCTTGCGGATCATATGCTGGCTCTTGGGGAAAAAGTGATGGAATATAACGGATTTGACCGGGATATCCGATATCTTAAGAACTGTACCTACCGGAAAGAATCATCTGCGGTGGGAGCAGCGAAGCATTTTTTCAGTGAATTCATAAAAAATATATAAATAAAGAAATGTTATGGAAAAAGCCTGCAGGGGTGGTGTGATATGTGAACACACAGGATCTGCGGGCTTTTTTTATTATGATATCAACAGAATGATACTTCTGGCTGTAAATAGTGAAATATGCATAAAAACAGAAGGTCAGACTTGTTCAATACGTAGAATAGCAGGAAATACTATTGACAAATTCTTTCAAAAGAATCACAATATAATTACTTTGATAAAATAATTAATAAAAGTTACGATGAAAGGTAAATAAAGATCAGTAAGGAGGAAAAAACAATGATTCAGCAGGTAATGACAAATCCAGGAGAGATTATTTTCAGAGAGGTACCGGTTCCGGAGGTAAAAGATGACCAGGTTCTTGTTAAGATCATGAACATTGGTATCTGTGGATCGGACATCCATGTATACCACGGCAAGCATCCGTTTACCAAATATCCGGTGACACAGGGACATGAGGTTTCCGGTGAGATCACGGAACTTGGAAAAAATGTGACAGGGTTTAAGGTTGGCCAGAAAGTTACCATCGAGCCACAGGTATACTGCGGACATTGCTATCCATGCCGCCATGGAAAGTATAACCTCTGTGAGGAACTGAAGGTTATGGGCTTCCAGACAACAGGAACTGCTTCTGAATATTTTGCGGTAGATGCGTCCAAGGTTACCCCGATTCCGGAAGAGATGTCCTATGAGGAAGGCGCTATGATCGAGCCTCTGGCTGTTGCAGTTCATGCAGTGAAGCAGATGGGCGATGTAAAGGGAATGAATATCACAGTGATCGGCGCAGGTCCTATCGGAAACCTTGTTGCACAGACAGCCAAGGGAATGGGCGCAGCCAAAGTTATGATCACCGATGTCAGCGATCTCCGTCTTGCAAAAGCAAAAGAGTGCGGCATTGATATCTGCGTAAACACGAAAGAGAAAAATTTCGGAGAAGCTCTGGTGGAAGCGTTTGGCCCGGACAAGGCAGATGTGATCTATGACTGTGCCGGAAACAACATCACTATGGGACAGGCGATCCAGTATGCAAGAAAAGGCAGCGTCATCGTACTGGTAGCAGTATTTGCAGATATGGCAACGGTTGACCTTGCTGTTGCCAACGATCATGAGCTGGATATCAAGAGCACCATGATGTACCGCCATGAGGATTACGTAGATGCCATTGATCTTGTAAATGCCGGAAAAGTTCATTTAAGACCACTGATCTCAAAAACATTCAAGTTCAAAGATTATCTGAAAGCATACCAGTATATTGATGAGAACCGTGAGACAACCATGAAGGTTATCATCAATGTGCAGGAAAAATAAACAGTCATAAAAAATACAGAAAATAAAACCTCCCGGAACGATCCACAGACAGAAAACTGTGGTATTGTTTCAGGAGGTTTTTCTGTTACAGTAAATTGTTTCGGAAAAATGAGAGATCGGTATTATGCCGCTGGTGTATGGATCAGCTTTTCAAAATCTTCCTCACACATAGGACGGTAATACAGGAATCCCTGGATTTCATCGCAGCCTTCTTCTTTCAGAAATTCAGCAATATTTTCAGTTTCCACACCTTCGCATACAATGGATTTTCCCATGCGCTTCAGCATATGGAAGACTTCCTGAAGAACAATCTTTGCATTTTCCGTAAGGGAATCGCTAAGGAATTTCCGGTCGATCTTTACTTCATTGAACAGCAGATCTTTTAAGGTATTCAGGGAAGAATATCCGGTTCCTCGAAATGCAGAGGAGAAACATTCAGGGAAATGCGGAAAGCTGCCGGAAGCTGCCTGGAAAATTCCTGAAGCCACCGAAAAGTCTTTTCATAAACATAATAATCCAGGCTGATGACAAAACCGTTCTGCTCAAACAATGGAATGTACACGGCCGGGGACCAGCGCATTTTTCCATCACGAAGCCAGCGGACGAGGACTTCCGCACTGGAGATCTTCCCACTGGCAGGAGATACTTTGGGCTGAAAATAAATCTGAAATTCTTCATTTTTCAGAGCCTGATGGAAGGAATGGAGAATTTCTGCCTGTATTTTTTCCTGGCGGTCAATTTCTTTTAAATCCATACTGTCGGTCAATGGAGATTCCTACAGCAACAACCGCCACAGAGAGAATGGTACGATCATACGAAAACCGGAGCACGAGATCGAAGATGGGATTTTTATTACGAAGGGATCTTTATGAAGATATTAAGTACAATAAGAAAAATTCTCCTGCATGTCTGTGTTGTATGCAGTCTGGTTTCCATAACAGCAAAAATCCTGGACTGGTATAATCCGTACATGAATTTTTCCGGACATGTGAGCGGGCTTCAGATGGTGTTATATTTTGTGGTGATCCTGCTGGCAGTGACAGAAGGCGGAAAGAGGATTTCCGGGAAAAAATCTCAGAGGCATGTTGAGGAAAGAAGGTTGCATAATCGCTCTGAAAGATTTATCATAGATTCCACGTGAGGATTACGCCTTTTTGGCGTATGAGGATGATGGAGTGAATTGAAATGTATTATGATCTGACAAAAGGCAGGATCGGAAAATGTCTGATCCTGTTTGCGTTGCCTATGATCGCAGGTAATCTTTTGCAGCAGTTTTATAATATTGCGGATACCCTGATCGTAGGACGTGTGCTTGGAAAAAACGCATTGGCAGCGGTTGGTTCTGCCTATACTTTGATGACGTTTCTGACGTCTGTTTTTCTGGGACTGAGTATGGGTTCCGGTGCTCTTTTTTCGATTTATAAAGGAAAGGGCAGTGACCGGGAACTGCGGCTTTCTGTTGTTCATGCTTTTGGACTGATCATGAGTGTGACGGTGCTGTTAAATGTGGTGGTGTACCTTTTTACGGACCCAATCCTCTGGTTCCTGCGGGTGCCGGAAGAGGTGTATGGTGGGATGAAAACATATCTGCTTGTGATTTTTGCGGGTCTTGTGGCAACGTCTCTTTATAACTTTTTTTCCTGTCTTTTGAGGGCGCTTGGGAATTCCACGGTGCCTCTTGTTTTTCTGGCAGTTTCTGCTGTCCTGAATATTGGACTGGATCTTCTGTTTGTGGCGGTTCTTCCATGGGGGATTGCTGGTGCGGCTTTTGCTACGGTGATCGCTCAGTATGTGTCTGGTGTGGGGATCACCATTTATGTGCTGCATTCCTGTAAAGAGCTTCTGCCCGGAAAAGGGGAGCTTTGTTTCGACCGGGGTATTCTTGGTGAGATCGTGAATCTTTCTTCTCTGACCTGTCTGCAGCAATCGGTGATGAATTTTGGTATTCTGATGGTCCAGGGGCTGGTGAACAGTTTCGGGGCTACGGTGATGGCTGCTTTTGCGGCTGCTGTGAAGATTGATACTTTTGCCTATCTTCCGGTGCAGGATTTTGGAAATGCGTTTTCTACGTTTGTGGCACAGAATTATGGTGCCGGGAATAAAGAGCGTATCCGCAAGGGTATCCGGGTGGCTTTTGCCATGAGTATCGGGTTCAGTGTGGTGATCTCGGTGCTGGTGTGTCTGTTTGCCGGGCCTCTGATGAAGATTTTTGTCAGTGGGAAAGAGGTGGCTGTGATCGCTGAGGGGGGTGAAGTATCTCCGGATCGAGGGGGCGTTTTATCTTGGCATTGGCTGTCTGTTTCTGCTGTATGGTTATTACCGGGCGATCAAGCGGGCGGAGATGTCGGTTGTGCTGACGGTGATCTCTTTGGGACTTCGTGTGCTGCTGGCGTATGTGCTTTCTGCGGTGGTCGGTGAGGTGGGAATCTGGGTGGCGATTCCCATCGGCTGGGTGATGGCGGATGTTACGGGGATTGTTTATATGCGGCGGACGTGGTGAGGCGGCCATGCCTGTTATTTATGGCCGTTGTCGTATAGCTGCTGGATGTCTTTCGGGAGGTTGTCCGGGAGCATCTGGCGGATCTTGTCTTCGTTTCCTTCTTTCATGGCCTGGTCGTAGTACCAGCATTTGTATTTGAGCATATCGAGGGTTTTATTGAGTCGTAGGATTTCCTGTTCTACGGCTTTTTTTCTTGTATCGAAGAGTTCTTTGCGGTTCTGGTAGGTGCTGCTTCCCTGGTTGCACCATTCAAAGAATTGTTTGATGTCTTTGATTTCCAGGCCGGAGGCTTTGAGGCATTCGATCATGCGGAGGGCTTCCAGTTCGTGGTCGTTGAATTTTCGGATGCCGGATTCGCGTTTGAGATTGGGGAAGAGGCCTTCTTTGTCGTAGTAGCGTAGGGTGGAGACGGGGAGATGGAACATTTCGGATACTTGGCCGATGCACACTCCACGGCTGGCTATTCAGGTCAGCAGCATCATGAATGCGCCGGAGGAAGCTTTTGACAAAACAGTTGCTTATGTGCGGATCTGCGGCGGCGGTATGCTGGGGATCGTGGCGTATAATCTGATCGGCTGTATTTTCAGGGGGATCGGAGATTCCAGAACGCCGTTATTTACAGTTGCCGTTGCATGTGTATTCAACAATATTGCAGGGGACCTGATCCTCTGTGCGGGATTTAAGATGGGAACGTCAGGAGCTGCTTTTGCAACTGTATTTGCACAGGTTATCAGTGTGATCGTTTCCTTTGGCGTTATCCGCAAAAAAGAGCTGCCTTTTGAAATGCATAAAACGGATATTGGGGTCCATGGCCGGACTCTCCGGAAAATGGTGGGGCGGTTTCTTTTGCCATTGGTGTTGGAATGTTTTTCCTGTCATTTTTCCATGGAAATGTGCTGGCGGGAATTTTTTCCTCCGATGCAATGGTCATCGAGGCAGCGGCAGATTACCTGAAAGCTTATGCCATTGACTGTCTGTTTACGGCAATCTTTTTCTGCTATATCGGATTTTATAATGGAATCGGTATGACGAAGTTTGTAATGATCCAGGGAATCATAGGTGCTTTCTGTGTGAGAGTTCCGGTGTCATGGTTTATGAGCCGCAGAGCCGGTGCGACGCTGTTTGATATCGGGCTGGCAACACCGTTTTCTTCGATCCTGCAGCTGGTGCTGTGCCTGGGATGTATGTTGTATCTGAGAAAGAAAAAATGGGTATAGGATACCGTGTAAACGTTTTCAGGAATGTGGTCTGTCCGTCTGCAAAAAACTGTGCTAAAATGAGCAAAGAGGATTTTGTCAGAGAAGGATATGATTAAAGAGACAGAATGTGGAAGTCCCACTGACAAAATAAAACCAGAAAAGTAATGTAGATCATAAAGACGAGGAGGAAATATCATGGAGAATATTTTTCACAGAGTAAGTATCCGTAAATATGAAGATAAACCCGTGGAGAAAGAGAAAATCCTTCAGATCCTGAAAGCCGGTATGCAGGCGCCAAGTGCATGTAATCAGCAGCCGTGGGAGTTTTATGTTGTGACAGATAAGGAGAAGATCAGGGAACTTTCCAAAGCGACTCCTTATTCCGGATGTGCGGCAGGTGCGCCGGTTGTGATCGTTCCGGTATATCGGAAAGAGGGACTGGTTGTGCAGGACATGGCGCAGATCGACATGTCTATCGCCCAGGAAAATATCTGGCTGGAAACGGATGCGCTGGGACTTGGCGGCGTTTGGATCGGAATCGCGCCGATGCAGGATCGCATGGATCTGGTCCATGATATTCTGAAACTTCCGGAGAATGTGGAAGTTTTTTCCCTCTTTGCCCTGGGATATCCGGCAGAGAGCAGGAAGCAGCAGGATCGTTTTGACGAGAGCAGGATCTACTTTGTAGAATAATGTATGCATCGGGCTGTGTCAGAATACAATGAAGAATGGCAGAACATATGGTTTTCTGGTACAGCAAGACAGATGTGATAGATAGTAGAACAGAATCGAGGACAGAAAAATGGAACATATAGCAAGAGGCGAAGCATTTGCATTATTAAAAAAATACAACAAAGATCCTTTTCACATCCAGCATGCACTGACTGTGGAGGCAGTGATGAAATGGTATGCAAAAGAGCTGGGCTATGGCGATGACGCAGAATACTGGGGCATTGTAGGTCTGCTCCATGATATTGATTTTGAACTTTACCCGGAAGAACACTGCCTGAAAGCACCGGAACTTCTCCGTGAGGCAGGTGTGGGAGAAGATATCATTCATGCGGTGGTTTCTCATGGATATGGAATTACTGTTGGCTGTGGAGCTACCATTGAGACTGCGCCGGAGCATGAGATGGAAAAAGTCCTTTTTGCAGCGGATGAGCTCACTGGTCTGATCTGGGCAGCGGCGCTGATGCGTCCGTCCAAGAGTACCAAGGATATGGAGCTGAAATCCTTAAAAAAGAAATATAAAAGCAAAGGATTTGCGGCAGGCTGTTCCAGAGAAGTGATCCAGCGAGGCACAGATCAGCTGGGCTGGGATCTTGCGAAACTTCTTACTATGACACTTCAGGCTATGGCAGAAAGCGAAGATGAGATCCAAAAAGAGATGGATGCGGAAGAAGCCTGAATATAGTGAAAGACACCAATAAATCTTCTGATATTTTGTGCAGAATACATTTTGCGGAGCCGGGATTTTTGCGATAAAATATAAGTATAGGAACCGGAAAACTGCATTATGAAAGAGGTGAAGGGTATGAAGGAATACGAGATCATTATTGAAACTATTAATCCCTGTGGTGGTGATCGCCATTCTCAGCAAGAGATCGTTGAAGCAAAGATTGAGAGCCCGGAAGCTTATGTCAAAGAAAAAGGAAGATTTCCAATCATTGATAAGATTGAGAATCCCGACGGCGGGGTTGTGATCGTGACCGGTGATGGAAAAGGATACATGGTAAGATATACATTTTCTGAATAATGGGTAATGCGGCGTATGTGACGGAAAACGGATCATAAAGTGGAGTATGGATCTGTTTTACATATATGCCGCATTTTTATTGCTTTTTCGTGATCGGGCAAAAAAATCCTTGACCTAAAGCAAGGAGCTTGGAGTTGGTTTTAACACCCCATCCATTATCCGTTTTCCATTTGAAAAAATGGTGCGGGAGAATAAGAATGTAAATCTGGTGCGGCTGAACCTGGATGAGGCAGTGATACCGGAGAGCTTTGGTAAAAGGGGAATCGGGATCAACCGGGATCTTTGTGAGAGCTTGGATGATATCAGGAAGAATATGTAATAGGAGGGGAGAATCTTATGGAGCAGAAACAACGTCTCGATTATCTTGTAGAAAAATTTAAAGAGGATTCTGGAGAATACAGTGATCTTGTAGTACCGGATTCCGAGCCGGAGAAACGAAAGATCCTCCGGTCTTTAATGAATATCCGCATGCCCCGTCATCTGGATGCTGAGGTGCAGGAAGTACAGGATGCATTTCTTCAGGAAGATGCCCGGGAAAAAGGAATCGTGACTCTGGACCAGATTCCCACAGTAAAAGACAGCTGCAACAGCAGAGATGTTTTTGCAGAAAAAATCTCTATCTGGCAGGGAGACATTACCAGACTTCAGGTGGGAGCTATTGTCAATGCTGCAAACTCCCAGATGCTGGGGTGTTTTGTTCCATGCCATCGATGTATTGACAATGCGATACACTCTGCGGCCGGAGTAGAGCTTCGGGCGGAGTGCAGCCACCAGATGAACCAGAAGCGCATCCGATATGGGCGAAACTATGAAGAACCCACAGGCCAGGCTATGCTGACAAAAGGCTACAACCTGCCGGCGGATCATGTGATCCATACCGTTGGCCCCATTGTATATTATGAGGTCACAGATGCACTTCGCCAGGATCTTAAGAACTGCTACGAAAACGTTCTCAGATGCTGCATGGAACATCAGATCCGGAGCGTAGCGTTCTGCTGCATTTCCACAGGAGAGTTTCATTTTCCAAATAAAGAAGCCGCAGAGATAGCAGTGGATACAGTAAAAAGATTCCTGGAAAAACACGGAGATGCTTTTGACCGGGTGATCTTTAATGTGTTTAAGGATATGGATCTGGAATATTATATGCGACAGTTTTAATTGAATCAGATAAGTCCTTAGCGAAGATGCGAAAAGTAAGAAACAACGAATGCGAATGATTTTATCTGTCTGAATATGAAAGGAAGAAGTTTCTGCTTAAGCAGCTTCCGGTGCAGCATTATCCGCCAGCTGACTGCGGAACAGTGTTCGGAAGATCAGTCTCACAAGCGGTCCCACAAAGAAAATCTGCAGGCAGAAAGCAACCGGGAAACAAAGCACTGCCAGCTGCAGCCAGTTGGTAAACCAGTTTTGTACACCGTTATGCAGAAATGTTGCAAACAATGTAATAGTCGGAACAATGAGACATACAGTAAAAGACTGAATGGCAAGGATGATAAAAATCGGTTTATCCACGCCAGGAGTGACAATACGGAAAGCTAGTTTCTGAGCAGTTTTTGTGATCAGGAAAAAGATCAGGCAGAAAACAACCACATACTCAACCCACATCTCCCGGATCGCCATGGAAAACACTTGTGGTGTCAGACTGCCCATATTCAGGGAAATCGTGTAGCAGGTCATGGAAAACACCATAAAGAAAACCATGATCAGTGTAAAAATGATACTTTGAAATTTTGTTTTTGGCATGATGAGCCCTCCTTGTTTATTGAATGAAAGTATGAAATAGGATTTCAGCACAAAAAAAGACACCAAATATGCCCCGGCCATCAGACATCAGCCAAAGCGATATTTAGTGTCAGAAAAATCCATATTCAATTTGCACGAGGATTATTATAGCAGATTTTTTCAGGAAAAGTAAAGAGAAAAATTCTGCGAGAAATAGATGCCTTTTATTTTTGAAATTGAAATGTGCACAAAAAAACGCATGCAAATTTATAAAATATGTATAAATTATTTGTTGAAATTTTATAAAAAAAGGAGTAAAACATTAGATAAATAAAAAAGAGAAATGCATGGAACAGGACAGACCACAAAAAGCATGCCGGATTACAGAGAGCCGCAGGCTGATGAGAAGCGGCAGAAGGTATTTTGTGATATCACCTGGGAGCATCCCGCTGAATAGAAATCTTTAAGTAAGCCGGGACGTAGTCTTCACGTTACAGAAGAGGCTGTTTGAAGAGACAGCACTAAGTGGTTGTATTTAGTGATAAATATGATAATACAAAGTGGTACCACGGAACATTCCGCCTTTGTTATCCGAAAGGATAGCAGGGGCTTTTTTAATATATAAAATAAAAGTAAAAAACACAAAGGAAAGAGAGTTGATATTATGAACGGAATCACAATGATGATCATAGCCATTGTAGTTCTCGGAGGCGCATATCTTCTGTATGGCCGTTATCTCCAGAACAAATGGGGTATTGATCCAAAAGCAAAAACTCCTGCTTATGAGCTGGAGGACGGAGTTGATTATGTACCGGCCGATACAAATGTAGTATTTGGCCATCAGTTTGCATCCATAGCAGGTGCGGGCCCGATCAACGGACCTATCCAGGCCGCAATTTTCGGCTGGCTGCCGGTTCTGCTCTGGATCCTCATCGGTGGTGTGTTCTTCGGAGCTGTGCAGGATTTTGCATCCATGTACGCATCTGTAAAGAATAAAGGACGTACTATCGGATATATCATTGAAGAGTACATCGGAAAACTTGGAAAGAAATTATTCCTTTTATTCTGCTGGCTGTTCTGCATCCTGGTTGTAGCCGCATTTGCAGATGTAGTTGCAGGAACCTTTAACGGATTTGCCACAAATGATGCAGGAGCTGTTACAAAGGTAGCCGCAAACGGAGCTGTTGCAACAACTTCCATGCTGTTCATTCTGGAAGCTGTTGCACTTGGATTTTTCCTTAAATATACAAAGTTCAATAAATGGATCAACACTGCAGTAGCAATTATATTACTGGTAGCCGCAATTGTTCTGGGACTTAATTTCCCGATGTATGTAAGTCTTGGAACCTGGCATATCATCATTTTTGTATACATCCTGATCGCCAGTGTCGCTCCTGTATGGGCACTGCTTCAGCCACGTGATTATCTGAACAGCTATCTGCTCATTTTCATGATCGTCGGTGCGGTTATCGGTGTATTTGTTGCCAATCCTTCCTGTAACCTGAAGGCATTTACAAGCTTTAACGTAGACGGACAGTATATGTTCCCGATCCTGTTTGTAACCATCGCCTGCGGTGCTGTTTCCGGTTTCCATTCACTGGTATCCTCCGGTACTGCATCCAAGCAGATCAAAAATGAGAAAAATATGCTTCCTGTTTCCTTTGGAGCAATGCTGATGGAAAGTATGCTTGCCATCATCGCGCTGATCGCAGTTGCATCCTTTGCAGACGGCGAGGCAGCAGCACAGGGGCTTACAACACAGCCGCAGATTTTTGCAGGTGCTATCGCAAACTTCCTTTCTGTAGTTGGCCTTCCACATTCACTGGTATTTACCCTGATCAACCTTGCAGTATCTGCATTTGCACTGACCTCTCTTGACTCTGTAGCCAGAGTCGGACGTCTGTCATTCCAGGAATTTTTCCTTGATTCTGATACAGATGAGGAAAACATGAGCCCGTTCCTGAAGGTGGTGACAAATAAATATTTTGCAACAGTTATCACACTGGTACTTGCTTACATGCTTACAAAAGTAGGTTATGCGGAGATCTGGCCGCTGTTCGGTTCCGCAAACCAGCTGTTATCTGTACTCGCTCTTGTAGCCTGTGCAGTATTCTTAAAGAAAACAAAACGTCAGGGCTGCATGCTCTGGATCCCGATGGTATTCATGATGGCAGTTACCTTCACAGCACTTGGCATGACCATCACAAAGCTTTCAAAGGCACTGGTAACAACAGGGCTGGATCTTGGAAACACCTTACAGCTTGTATTTGCAGTATTACTGCTGATCCTTGGTGTACTGGTAGCGATTCAGGGTGTGAAGAAGTTGCTTGAGAAGACAGATGATAAAAAAGCAACAGCATAATATTATCGGATGAGATCACGGATATCTGTTTAGCTGAAGAGGCATGAGTCATATAAAAGACTCATGCTTTTTTGCATCCATGGAACCTTGAGATATCTAGTACATCGTTTTCGAAATAACTATACCACTCACTTGTCTGCGAATCCGATT
>ERZ824598.1559-NODE-1559-length-27988-cov-3.343071_pt1 | contig 27988 bp, 36 predicted proteins | sample MGYA00519934_ERZ824598 | MGnify/ENA primary metagenome ERZ824598 (study PRJEB31778, sample SAMEA3449177) | human gut metagenome | biome: human gut; feature: human-associated habitat; material: faeces | place: United Kingdom | collected 2010/2012 ...
TCTCTAATAACTTTTTCGATCATTTCTAACATATTTTTTCTCCTTTTTTGCGAGGCATTTAACATTTGGTTTCTCCTAAAATATCATTCAGACAATTCAATTTTAATCATCCTCTTTAAATTTCCTACCATAATTTTCCAAAATCTAAGCAAACCTAAGCTGTCCGGTCTGCTCCTGCGCAATCCTCATGTTGCCAGTGCGCTTCGCTACACACAATTCTGGCAAGTTTGCTTTCACAAGCGCGGCGGGTATTGGTGGACATACCGCATTGCCACATCTGCGCACCTGTTCGCTTCTCGGATATGTCTTTCCAGTATAATCATGGTCGATTATGTAATCGTCCGGGAATCCCTGGCATCCATACAGTTCTTTTGGCTCTAGCATCCGCAATCCGATGTCTACGATCTGATAATCGGTACCATTAATTGTAACTAAACCAAATCGATCTCTTGATGTAACCGTATCCAAAGGTTCCTTAACATCCTGTCCAGTTCCCTGACCATAATACTTGATCAGAAATGCTCTAACCTCTCCGAAATGACCATCACCTGCTGTGATTGTTGGAATTGGCTCCTTCACGTCTCTTCCATCGCAATGATTATTCATTTGGATCAGATTAACTGCACACAGACTGTTATGATCCCAGGATGTTACTGTCGGTAACGGATTTTCAACAGTATCACCAGCTCCAGTGTATCCTCCGTCATAATATTTGTGCAAAAACGATGCAACCAATCCGTACCTGTTCGAGCCATCCACAGTCATAATCGGATCTTTTATGGTCTGCCCCCTGACTTCTCCCTGTGCTGTCTCGGAATGGTACTGGATCAATGTTGGGCTGATAAGGCATTGTTGATTACCTGTGGTAATCGTATGTATCGGGTCTTTGCAGTTTCCACCCGGATGATTCGTTGTATTGGTTCCCATATACGGTGCAAGCTTTGGCTCTACAATTCCGTATCCATGCTTCCCGGTTATGGTCGGCATCGGCTCCCTAATATCGTTCGGTCTGCGCTTGCCGCTATGATTGCACTGAATGATAAAAGGCTCTGGATTATCCAAAACGAATTTTTTTAATCCTCTGGCTATCCTGTCCATCGTCTTTTGTGCCAGTGGTCTTACTGCCCGGATTCCGTATTTCTCTTTTATTTCTTCCGAAGTATCAAAAATACTTGGACAAGGCAAGGAAAAATCCAACTGCGTGTATGCTCCAACATACGGTTTGAGCAATCCTTTCTTGACTTCCTCACTATCTGCAGGTGCATGCGTTGGCTCTGGCCAGACAATTGGCTTGCCATCGCACCTTGCGATCATGAAAAATCTCTTACGCATGGTTGGCGCCCCGTAATCTGCCGCTACCAACTCCTTGAACTGTACCTCATATCCTAGATCTGTAAGCTGCTGTATAAATTTTTCAAATGTTTTTCCCTGCTTTGCCCTGATCGGATGGTGCCCTCTGTTCAACGGTCCCCATGTTTTAAACTCTTCCACATTTTCCAACATGATCACCCGTGGTCTTACAAGTCCAGCCCATCGTAATGCTACCCATGCAAGACCACGAATGTTTTTATCCTTTGGTTTCCCGCCTTTCGCCTTGCTAAAATGTTTGCAGTCCGGTGAGAACCAGGCAAGTCCAACCGGATGCCCATTGCATGCCTTTACTGGATTAACAGACCAAACATTTTCGCAATAATGCTTCGTGTTCGGGTGGTTCGCCTTATGCATCTTAATTGCTTCTGGATCGTGGTTGATTGCAATATCCACGCTATATCCTGTTGCTAATTCTATTCCTGTGGAAGCTCCTCCGCCACCTGCGAAGTTGTCCACTATCAATTCTCCGTTAATCATTTTTTTGCAGGAACCGGGTACCCTTTATGCGCGCTGGTTCGGCTCCTTTCTGTAATAATTCTTGTTATTGACAATTTTTAAATAAAAGCTACAATATATTTACAGCACCATACCTTAGTAGGCTTAAATTTATGATAAGGTAGGTGATTATGTTGAATATTTCAGATGTTTTGCAGCTTCTAACATTAATAGTCATAACGGCTCAACTGATAGAAACCATTAAAAACAATAAAGAAAAATAAATCATAATCCAGCCCCAAAAAATTGTTAACCGAACAGGACAGGTGCTTTTTTAGTGCATTTCCTATAAAGGTAAACTTATCTGTCCCTTACAATTTCCACCGATGGTTGTCGGGTCCCATCCAACTCCAATGTAGTCCAGAACCTTCGCCCATCCATAGTCGTTCCCATCCTTATCCTTGCACATATGGAACATCAGATAATCCCACTCTTTCGGATTGCTCTCATACAACAGATCAAACCGATGTGGTCTCTTTTCCATGTGAATCCCAAATCCACACATACTGCATCCGGTGCGCTGCGCCTTTGTCGTGTACAATGTACCATCTGGCTTTTTTTCAATCGCTCCGTAGATCTCCGGTATAATGCTGTCTGGCATTTCAAAACTTTCAGATAATTTTCCATCTCTCAAAAGTTTCTCATGATATTTTTCTCTCAGTCCGGCTTTCCACAGTTCGTCCATTTCCAGTGCGAGTTTTAAAATGTCCTGCCTATGGAAGATTGCGAATGGTGCTGATCTGATCGTGGATGCTCCAAAATAATTACATCCGTTCATCCGCAGGCTCTTGGCACGCCTGCCGCCTTCGGATGCCATCAGTCCCAGATATGGCACGCTATTATGTTCCTTTCCCCAGTTATCACAGTTCTTTTCCTTGAGATAATAACAGCATTTAGCAGCTACAAGGAAGTCCGGTTTCTGGTAGTCACATCCTTCTGTCTCGTTCTCATATCCACCGAATAGCTTTAACCATCTCTGTTTTAGCTGCATTTTAGAGTTTTTCTGCCATCCGCCATATTCTCCAGTCTCCCCAGTAATAATCGCATGGCGGACAGTTTTATTTTTCTCTGACGGATTTTGTAACAATTCTATCTTGGCAGCCACTTCCTTTGAAATGACCGGAAATCCAAATTCCTGTATGACCTTTGGTTTCGTCCAATAAGTACCATCATCCCTTTTCAGCGGTGGCACATTGATAATTCCAAGAGCTTTATGTACTCTCTGTATACTCTTGTCTTCCAGTGTGGATGCACTCACTCCTGGTGCGTCAATTCCGCATACCTCATGTAAAAACAGGTATAAGATTATACTGTCAAGTCCACCGACAGAAACATGGTAGTTGAGCAATCTTCCATCACATTCATTTGCGAACTCTTCTGCTCTGATCTGTGCATATTTTCTTTTATATTCATATGGCTGCTTTTCTTTCTGCATAAAAGATGCAATCTTCTCATATGCTCCGATCCGCTCCATTCTTTCTTTTACTGATTCCATTTTTTCTCGGAGTAAAGAGCTCTTTCACGCTGGCCAGCAAACCTCTCACTCCTTTCAATTTATTTTAAAATTTCATCTAAGCAGGCATTCCAACCTACGCTCTTTGCATCTGTCCAAAAGTTACTTATGTAGTGATTTTTGTTATGATTAATTTCTCTTTTCTCCGGCAATTCCCGGAGTGGACACCAATCTGGCTTTCCAACGTTATATGCATCTTCTTGTGTCACACCACATATTAAATTTAATATTGGATTATCTCTTTCGAAAAAGCTACAAGGACAATCAGCACAGCATTCCGGCATATTGTCCATTATCAATATTGCTTTAGGCATATTCACACTCCTTCCGGTTTCTCACACCGCTCAAACTCAATCACCCAAACCCACGGATTAGCATCCCAACCGTAGCGATTGAGGTTTGATTTCTTGATGGTGCTGTTCCAAAGAGTCGAAAACGCATATCTTTTTTCTTCTCCATTCAACACATGAGGATATTCAACCTCTACACCCTCTCTGTAAATCTGCTCCGATGTAATCTCCTGCAACCGCTCCACTCTCACATCCGTAACCTTAAGCCAGATACGTGCCGCTACTTTTGGCATGTGGATGGATGGTTTCCACTTTGTAACATCGGCAATGTCATTTCTTTGCCAATCTTCGTAGTAATAGTATCCGTTCGGTGCCTTTTTCCATGTTTCTCTCACGTACAGTATATCGTCCGTGTGATATGGTGGATTCCATCGTTTGCTTAATTCTTCCTCTGTAATATCGTTTGGAAGTTTAAATTCTTCTCCCCATATTTCATGTGCTGTTCTATTTGGATATCCCCATGTGTTAGAATCACTTCCTGCGAATGTGTAACACAACTTTGATTTAGGCTGTGGCTTTACCAACCGCCGGGTGCAGGTCTTCCGTCCGTCCAGAATCGCCCTCACCATTTCTGTATTGAATAAAATCGGTTTAATTGCCATCTACTCCACCTCTCTTTATCTTTCTGCCGCAGTAAGGGCAATACTTATAGCCGTTTTCTTCTGGCGTGCCTTCAAATATCAACTGCCGATTTTCACACCCTGTTACATAAAGGTTTGATTCTAAATCTTCAAGTTTCCACTCGCATGACTGTTCTGTGGCACACTCGCCTTTCACAATCTCGATTGCTCTTTCATATGCACATTCTGCACCTTTATAATAATTTGCTGATGCTCCGCACATTCTTTCAATCGCTTCTGCATTTGCTGATGCGTTTATTTGTCTTACTTCTTCCAACCGCTCTACAACTTTGTCAGTGTCGTAAGCTGTCATCTGACGATTAATCAGGTTTATCCAATCAATTGCGCCAGATTCCTCTGTTATTGTGTTCCTGACATCAGCCATCAGAACATCCGCATCAATTAATCTTCCCATCGTTCGCCCTCCTGTTCCATGCTTCTACAGCTTTATTCCTGCAAGAATCAATGTTTGCAATTGCGGTATCTTCTTTTTTCATATCAGGACAATATCCACTTGCTTGAGCATGGCAATTTCCACACTCGCACCATATTGTAAATCCTATGTATTCTTTTTCTGCCGCTTTTATCTTGCATTCTCCGCCACAAAACGGACATGGCTTCAATTTTTCGTTCATTCTTCATCGCCTCCAAAACTAAATTCAATCCCATCGCTCCAATCGACACCTAACTGTTTACATTTTGCTCTCGTAGATGTACCTCCAGAATGACTGGTTCTGAAAAGAAACAGTTCTTGAACGATACTAAAATATGACATTCTATAATAAAAGCGTTCCACTTCGTCCAACTCCCTAATAGCATCTTCACCATGCACATATTCGTACCATTCCTCGAACTTTCCGACCAACTCCTGCATAAGGCTAATGCAATACTTCAAGATGTGCTTTTCATCGTGGCTCTCCAATTCTTTCTCTACAATCTGTTTCTCCATCGCCGCCCGGCATTCTTCCGGCGTGCCGATTGCTCTATACTGTTTCACTTCTTCCAAGAGTAACACTTGTCGGCATAGTTTCTCGTAATCTTTTTCCTTGTCATACTCAATATCCACTAATAGTTTCTTATCCGCCATCACGCATAGTAGCTCGTACCAGCTTAATCCATGTCGCCTTGCTAATTTCTCCAAAGTCTGTCCATGATTTTCCATTGCCTGTTTTTCATGCGGTGCGATTAAATTCCAGTCTATAGATTTGCCCGTTCCCAAAATCGGGAATTTTTTCTCACTCATAAATTCTCCTTTCCGTACTGTACCTGTTTCACAGGAATTTTTATATTTTCTGTACCGCTGCTGTACAACACCTCTTAACTTTTACAGACACTTTTCTTAAAAGCCTTGATTTTCCTAGCTTTCTGCTATTTTAAGCTGTGTATTTTCGCATTTTTTGAAAAATTGAAAAACTCACTGTTTATCCGTTCTCTTAAAAGGTGTGTTTTTATGTATTTTCCTCTGAAAAACTCACCGTTTAAAAAGTGACATTTGTTCAAAATTCTCTGTTGCTTCTGGCTGTTCTGGATCACGGAAGGGTGGGGCTTCATCCGGTTTTATAAATCCATTTTTGTCTGGATCTGCTTCGACATGGACTTTTCCGCTCCGCTTCCGGATACCAAGCGAACCTCTGTAATCGTTTTCCTCTGCGAACTTTTTAGCCAGATTGAATTTTCTGTAAACCGCTAGGGGAAAGTGTGCCGCCATCATAAAGAACCATCACAACACCGTCTTCCAGCTTTGCGTTGATTCCTTTGTTTTCCAGAAATCTTATAAATTCATCCTTTTCCATGATGCAACATCAACCTCTTTCCTCCGCTCTGTACCCATATGACGTTTTTAAAAGCTTCCGTGCACTTTCTCCACTCTTCGTTAAAATTATCAGGTATCGAAGCTTTGTTGATATTTTCCAGCTTCTTTTCGTTTTCCGGATAAATTTTTTTAACTTCAAAAACTCTATTAATCTTATGTCCGGTATTTGCTGCCTGGTAAACCATGGCGGACTTACATCCGAACTCTTTTGTGATCTCGGCTGCTGTCAGATTTTTTCTGTACAGTCTGCCTTGATAAAAAATATCAAATCTTGCTGCTCTGCTCATTATTTCTCCTCGGTATGACTGGTGACTTCGTATTCAAAGCCCATTTTTCATATTCGTCCCAGTCGCGCTCTCTCTGATGAAAATCGTTAAATTTATTTTTCGTTTCCGACTTTTTCTTTGCCGGATTATTTTTCTGGTTGAGATACTCTTCGAAGTGTGATGCGTTGAATAGCGTTTTCGGTCTTAAATACTTTTCAAATTCTGTCCCTATCCACTCTTCACATTTTTTATCAACAACCTTGATCATGTCCTCAACCGTAAATCCCTCGTTTGCCCTTGCCGACAATAACCGTTCTGTTGATTCTGAATCTTCCCGAAAATGTGTTCCTGCTTTCTGGTTGAGGTGCGGGATCACTGCCGCACTATATATATTTTTATTATTCTTTATATTTTTTATATTCTTATGTTGTTGGGATTTGGTCGGGCTGTTGTTCGGGATTTGGTCGGTAAGTGGTTCGGGATTCTGTTTGGGATTTGCTTCGGCTGAACCTTGATACTTTTCATAACAAACTACCGTAAACACTGTGTTTCTCGGTGTTGATACCGTGGTAATCACTTCGGTATCTCGCAAATGCTTCACTGCGGTACGCACTTGGTCTACACTTAGGTGAGTTTCAAGCGCAATTTTTGCGATTGACGAAACAAACGAACCTCGTTTAATTACAGTTCCTTTCCACTCCCTATCAACCCAATTTGCTTTCAGCAACATATAAATAAAAATCCTGCTTGTATTAATGTCATCCCAATATTCCCACTCCAGAAAAGACCGATACAGCTTTATATAATTTCCATTCATCCGGTCGCCTCTATGTGTGTTTTTATAAATATTTTGTCATGATATCCCTTCTGGACTTTGGCTTTTTCTCATCATCCTTTTTTGTGTTTACGGATGGCTCACTTAAAAAATCCACGTCCCCCTTCAACGACAGTTCATGCGTTGCTTTAAGGTTCTTTTTTATGGTCTCGCGGTTCTCATCTATCCGCTCATAAATGAGGTCTAATCTGGTCTGTGGGAAGCTTAACCCTGATGCACATAAAACCGTTTCTTCCCCGGCTGTCTGGAAGATATCGACCGGAACACCAAGTTCTTTTTCAATGTCTGCCATTCTGACAGTACTGCTCATTTCTGCTGTGATATATTTCACAACACGATCTGGCTCAATCGGTGCGTAAATGTTGTTCTGAAGCTTTTTTATCACATCCGCACTATCAGATGTGCTATGTAAAATGACAGCCATTCCATGGGCTTTCAACGTCTCCTGAATCTCCGCTTTGTCAATGTTGCCATCCACATTCTGGATTCGTTCCGGGATCTCAACAAATGCTGTGAAATCATCCACAAAACTGCGGTTCAGACCAAGCTTATTGCCGTTTTCGTTGTCCAGAATGAAACATGAAGCCAGTCCCTCAATCTTCGTAAGCTCTGCAAAGCACTCATATGAATTGACATGAGACTTTACACTCTCGTCAAGAGCCGGGATCACAGTGACCGCTCCGACCGTCTTACCATCGTCCAGAAGCAGATCACAGAGCATCGGACCAGCACCAGAGCCGGTACCGCCACCGCTTGCGAAAACCACAAAAATAATTTCAGCGTCCAGCTTTGCATCCATTTCCGCTGCTATCTGGTCGTAATCATCAATAACAAGCTGTTTCGCTTTTTTCCGGTCTTTATTACATCCCTCACCACCGGTAATGTGGTACTTATATTTTGCATTTTTTAAGGTTGATAAATCCTCTTCTGACGTGTTTAAATATAAAACACTGAATCCTCTTTCTTCGAAAAGCTGTCCGATGTTGCCGCCAGCCTGTCCGATTGCAATAAATGCGATTTTTTTCTTCATCTACTTTCCCTCTTTTCCTCTGATACTGTCCAGCAACAGGCAACCTTTTTCAGTGATAAAAAAGGTGTCTGCCCTTCCGTCCTTCAAGCCCTTGGAGACGTATTCGGACAATTCAAACTCTTTTAATTTTTTTGAAACCGTGTTCGGTTTGTATCCATAATCCTCCGATTCCACAATCTCTTTCAAAGTCATAGCGGTGACACTGCTTGAAGCACCGCCTTGATACAGGATCGAAAGAATTATAAAACTCAATCTGTTCAAGTAATCACCGCCAGTCCTGCACCAAGTTTTAAACTTGGATTTTCTCGGATTTTCTCGGATTTACTTGGATTTACTTGGATTTGTTCAGATTTACTTGGATTTGTTCGGATTTGCTTGGATTTTACTCTAAACATTACAATCCTTCCTTTCCTCTCCCGGAACAATCGCCGGGAGAATAATCTGGCTTTCAAAGTTACAGTCGTGATATATATTCAGTTGATAAACACACATGAATCATTTCTTTACAAAGCAATATGTCTTCTGGTCGGTTTTTACAAAATCATACCCATCATTTTCCATTGCCTTGAGCGTGATCGTGCCAGCCAGATACTTCATATAAGTTTCCAGATCGTCTGATTGGGCTATAGGCATATCGAAATCAGATACCCATGCATTGTAGGCAGTAGCATAAAGCTCCGTCAGCGGCACACCATTCGTCCGTGCCTGTTCATATCCTTCATAATAAGAATTATCCCTATTAAACATATTAATCCTCCATACATTCTGCAAACTCCTCTATGGCACGCTTGCGCACCACATACACCCATGTCCGGCTGTAATTCATCTTATCCGCGACTTTGTCTCCGGAGAGCCTGTCCGAATAGAACATCAGCAGAACCTTGACGTATTCGATCGAATGCATTTTATTGAAAACTTTATAAATCTCTGCCTTATGATTTGCATATCTTTTTATCAGCTTCTTTTTCTGTCGCTGGAGCTGTTCCAGCTCTACGGCAACTTCCTCTGTCTGGCTGTGGAAGCCGTTTCCAGAAGTGCCGACCTTGTCATAAGTGATTCCTTTCGGCTGCGCTTTAAAACATGTATTCTGATAATCTTCCTCGATTTGGTTGATTAAAGAATCAATGTGACCGAGTTCAGTTAAAAATTTTACAGCTTTCACATACTTCCTTTTCTGAATGTCTTCTGACACAGCTCCCACGCCTCCTCACGTTCACGTTTTTCTTTTAGGGTAAGTTCCTGTAAGGTTTTATGTTGAAAAACCATCTGGTCATTTGCTTTTATAACAAGATGTTCTGGAAAAAGGCCTTCAATCGGTGGATCTGCTTGTCGGTCTCCAAAAAGTTCTGTTCTGATACTTCTCGGAACGTCACAGAACAGGCACACGCACTCTGCGATATACGCAGTAAATGCTGCGTTCGCATATTCTTTTCGAGACATTGCTTTCATAAATTTATCCGGCTGTTCATACAGTCTCTGTATAATCTCATCATTATTCAGCAATTTAACCTTTACCCCTCTCATAAAACGTGTTATTATATTAGAGGAAGCTAATTTATTTAGTTTTTACGTGAATCGCACCTGCTCGCCAAAGCATTATAGGGTGCGATTTTTTCATGTCCGGAATCATGTCTTCCAGATAGATCAAGCCGTATCCGGCAACAGCAATCACAATTCCAACCATCATGATCAGAAGTACTTTACTGTACACTGCTCCGTCTGAATCAATCGCACACGCACCAGCGACCGCGATAAATGATCCGGCTGCCATAAGCACTTTTCCTGCTTTCTTCATGGCTGTTCCTCCCTTCTTAAGATTTTCAAAACGTAAACCATTTTCTAATCTGGAACGTCTTTGAACTGAAAAATGATGCGGATTCCTGCCATGTCTGCAAGCTTATATAAATCTTCCAGTCGAACTTTCTCCGGATGATTTAATCTCTCTGTGACTGTTCTCTCCGGGATTCCGCTTTTCCTGCTGATATCAGATGTCGATAAATTTTTCTGGTGAAATCCACCAGCAAGCATTCCGGCAACGTAGTCAAAGCGTTTTTGCTGTAAATTTTCACACAAGTTTGATTTTGCCATATGGAACACCTCCCTCTTTTATTTTAATCACTCAAAACTTCTGTAATGCACAAATAAAGAAGCATAAAAACACAACTAATCTGGAATTTATCGAACCTTAAATTCATAATTTCTGTCATCATGTTTATTAAAATGAATGATAAACACAATGCAATGAGATTTATTTTTGTTTTTTTATTCAACAGTTTCCACCTCATTTTTTTTAATGCCTGCTATTAGTTCATCCAATTTATCCATTTCATATATCAGGCGTTGAAAACGTCTTACTGTTTCCTTTTCCTCATCACATAGATTCATTTCTTCAATTACTTCTAAACAGATACCGTATATGGAACAGGATCAATCATTAAAATTGAGAATCTGTGACATCCTTTTTTGAAGATATGCGGCCAGTTCAGGCTCTTCCCATGCAATCTGCCTAATATAATTTTGCATTTCAGTTTTTGGATTGGCTTCTTTCTTCAATTTCGCACATTCTTCAATAACACGTTTCTCCAGATCGTTTACCAGTAGATCTATCTGATCTGTACTGCTTTCTTCCGAATACATGTCTCTCTCACATTCCTTTTTCATTCCGCACCTCCTAAATCAACTCTTCAACCTTGACTCCAAAGTAATCCGCCAGAATCTTAATCTTCTCTATCTTTGGCTTGCTTCTTCCGGTCTTCCAATTTGACAGAGTATTTTGCCCGATTCCAGTATCCTTTGAAACCTGATAAGATGTCTTTCCTGTCTTCTTTAACAATTTTTCATATTTCTCGTACAATTAAGGATCTCCCTTCTACTATTAATTATTTTATATTGCAACTACTTCACATATGTGATATTATATTTTTGTCATAAAACATATGTGAATTTCATAAATGTGTTTCATTTACTTTATTCATTACACATATGTGAAGTTGTTCACAAGACAGATAATAGCACTTCACATTTTGGGAGTCAATATTTTGAATACACATTTTGGAAGTTCGCTTTTTTTAACAAAAAGGGAGTAAAAAATGTATGAAATATTTGAACAATTATTACAAAAATTTAATGTAACAACAGCAGATGTATGTAAGGCAACTGGAATTGGACAATCAACTATGTCTAACTGGAAAAGCCGCAGAAATTTAATTAGCGGAAAAAATGCTCAATTAATAGCTGACTATTTTGGAGTTTCAGTTGATTATCTTATGACTGGTAAAGAAAAGGATATTAGCGATAAATATTATTTAAATGATGAAACCGCTGATATTGCCCAACAAATTTTTGAGAACAAAGAGCTAAAGGTTCTTTTTGATGCAGCAAAAGATGCACAACCTGAGGATCTCGGCACCGTGTACCAGATGTTACTGGCTCTAAAGAGAAAGGAGCGTGGGGAAGATAATTGATTATTTTGTTGAATTGATAAAATTTCCGAATCACAAAGTAAAGGAAGCTGTTACGGAAAACGAGGACGGTACATATACAATCTTTATTGAAGAATCCTTATCCAGATGTGAACAGCAAAACGCATTACTCCATGCCTTAAGGCATATTATGGGCGATGACTTCCGGAAAGATGATATTCAGGAAATTGAACAACACGCACACAGGATGGAGAATACTAATGAATTATGTCCTGCTCTGGAGCGTGTAAAAATCGGAATTGCGTAAAATAATAAAGAACAAAAAATGTACTATTAGAGGAGAATGATATGTCTAAAAATAAAAACTTTCATGAGCAGTGTATTAATTATGTTAATAAGCATAATTTATCCTCGCTATCTTTAAAAGTATACAGGATCATATATTTAATAATAGCAGCCATCTCATTCATTATTGGGATACCTACTTTATCATTTGGAGGCATAATCTTTATTCCTATTGGAATTCTATTTCTTTATCTTGCAAGTAAATATAAGAAAATTCAAAATGAATTAGACAAAGCAGCCTCCACTACTTGCTCAACAATAGATAGTGATACTAATTTACAGAAAATCAATACTCAACCAGTTGATAATGTTGTAGAAATAGGTAATTCCTTAATGTACTCTTCACAACCAGCTGTGAATACATCTCGGAATAAATCTGATGATATTTCTGTTGGCAACTACAATACAGAAGAATTTCATGTTTCTGGAACATCATTCCGGGAAAATGAAATTGAATCTATAGGAATAGAAAATTATGAATTTGACTATTCAAGAAAAGATTTTCTTGAAATATTTTCAGAAGGTCAACGTATATATAAATATCTATTCGCACCAAAATCTGTAGTTTTAGAAGAAGAACCAGATAATAAGTATGATAAAAATGCTATTAAAGTAATTATTGATGACGTACATGTTGGTTATATAAAAAAAGAAGATTGTACACATGTCAAACAGCTCATTGACTCAAAGAACATCATTTCCATTGATGCTGCTATTTCTGGGGGGAAATATCGCTGTTATTATGAAGATTATGATGATGATGCAATGGACTACAAAACTCACATAAAGACCGAGAGACATAATTATTCAATTTATATAACTTTAAAATTAAATCATATTTCTTGTAATGGCAGTGTCTGATGAGTTATGTCCTACTGCTCTGGAGCTTGTAAAAATTGGAATTGCGTGAATACTCTGCTTCTAATTTTATACGTATTATTACATAATTATGTTGACATACGTATTGTTACGTGTTACAATATTCTTAGATAAGGAAAGGAGATACAAAAGATGCCAATGACTTCAAGAGAGATGATTACTCATCTCAAAAAGAACGGTTTCGAGATTATCAGTCAAAATGGTTCGCATGTAAAAATGTACAATCCACAGACTGGAAAAACAGTAATTGTTCCTTATCACTGCAAAGACCTTAAAAAGGGTATGGAGCAGGCAATATTGAAACAGGCTGGGTTGAAATAACCCAGCCACCTAAAAAGGAGGCTTTTCTATGAATAAATTATTTTATCCGGCAATTTTTCACGTAGCAGAAGAAGGCGGCTTCTGGATCACATTTCCAGATTTGCCAGAGTGCATGACACAGGGCGACAGTATGCAGGAAGCTTATGAAATGGCTGTTGACGCTTTAGGACTTGCTCTCACAAGCCGTGAACAGGAAAAACAAGACATTCCTGCTGCTTCCGAAGTAAATCAGATTCCGGTTGGAAAAGATGAATACTGTGTCATTATAGAATTTGATATGCTTGCTTATAAAAAGCGTACAAATTCAAAAGCTGTTAAGAAAACTTTGAGCATTCCGGAATGGTTAAATGAAGAGGCTGTGTCTCTTGGTATTAATTTTTCACAGGTATTACAGGAGGCTCTTATGCAGAAAATCGGAGTAAATTTATAAAAAATGTTATCAAAAATTAAAATGCCCCTGGTACTGTAGATACCAGAGGCAAAGCATTGGAATGATACCAACGCCCTGAACAAGCATATTGTATCATTCTAAGGCAGCTATCGCAAGCAGAACAACAGTTCTCTGCTGGCTGTTCTTTTTGTACTCTTTTTTAGGAAGGATGATATTATGGCAAAGAAAAGAATTGGAGAGCTTCCGAGTGGAAGCATCAGGAAAAAAGTTTATTCCCACAGTGAACCATGCTTTGACGAACATGGGAATCCTATTATTGATGAAAAAACCGGGAAACCAAAAATGAAAAAGGTTTATATTTCTATTACAGGTTCATCAGCGGCAGAAGTCAACCGTCAAATCAGTGAATATAAATTAAATAAAAACACACAAAAGAAACCGGATGACATGACTCTTTATGAGGCAATTGATAAATACATATCGGCATCTGATGCAGTTCTCTCTCCCTCCACAATCACCGGTTACCGTGTGATTCAACGCAACGCTTTTCGAACAATTATGCACTTAAAATTATCAAAGATTGACCGGGAAGTACTAAAAGAGGCGGTTAATGAGGAATCAAAACGAATTACGAAAAAACGCAAAGCTCCCATTTCGCCAAAAACTGTATGCAATGAGTATGGTCTGATCGTGACGGTGCTAGATACATATGCGCCAGGAATTGAAACAGATGTCACTCTACCCCAGAAAACAATTACGCAAAATGAAATTTCTACTCCAGATGTAATTTTTCAAATGGTAAAAGGGACGAGCATTGAGCTTCCGGTGCTGCTTGCAATGTGGCTGTCATTCACTGCATCTGAAATCATCGGGCTGAGAAAGTCAAAATCAATTTCTTCGGACGGAAATTATATAACGATAAAAGATGTTATCGTGACTGATGAACACGGAAATCAGGTTGTAAAAAATAAAGGTAAGCAGCCATTGAGGCACCGAACTTTGAGAATCCCACCATATATAAAAAAATTAATAGACAAAGTCCCTACAGATCAGATTGTACCGTTGACCGTTCCTGCACTTTCAAAAAGATGGTCACGCCTTGTAGCACGTTCTGGCATACCTAAAATGACTTTTCATGATTTAAGGCATGTTAATGCGTCTGTGATGGCTTTGCTCATGATTCCAGACAAATATGCGCAAGACAGAGGTGGATGGAAAACGGACAGCATCATGAAGTCGGTTTATCAGCAATCCTTTTCGCAGGAGCGTTTGCTTATCGATCAGCGAATTGATGATTTTATGTCTGAAAAATTGTTCGGAAGCACATATGAACAGAAATTTGAAAAAAAATATGAATGTTGGCGAATTTTATTTAACAAAGCGGATACAAAAGAAAATAAAAAACTTTTTTCTCTGTTTTGTACCCAAAATAATGTGTGTTTATAAATTTTCGTGGAATACTTCGTGGAATACATTACTTGCTTTTATGTGCTGTAACAGCAATTTTGTACTAATTCGGCAAAAATAGAACATTTAAAAAACCCAGTAAAATCAAGATTCCTTGAATTTACTGGGTTTTCTCAATTAAGCCAATAAGGGGACTCGAACCCCTGACCCACGCATTACGAATGCGTTGCTCTACCAACTGAGCCATATTGGCATGACGAATCAGTCACGAAGACTATTATATCGGATTCTGAAAAAAATGCAACTCTTTTTTTCAGAAATTTATAACAAAATTTACAGAAACTCTATTGACATTTTATTTATAGAATATAAAATGTTTTATAGTTTGTTTATTATTAGTAAACTTTTTGTAACCATTCAGTATTTTTCAGGATTGGAGGCATGCGGTATGGATATTGGGAAACGAATGAAAGAACTTCGTATTCAATATGGACTGACGCAGCAGGAACTTGCCGACCGTTCGGAGCTTACCAAGGGATTTATCTCCCAGCTGGAACGCAACCAGAACACGCCGTCGATCGGAACACTGCTCGATATCATTCAGTGTCTCGGAACAACACCGGCAGAATTTTTTACCGATGAAGAACCGGAACAGATCGTATTTAAAAATGAAGACTTTTTCACGAAGGTGAATGAAGACAAACATAATATCATTGAATGGGTTGTTCCAAATGCCCAGAAAGATTCCATGGAACCCGTCAGATTAACCTTGAAAGCAGGTGGATCTTCCGACATTATGCAGCCCCATTCCGGTGAAGAGTTCGGCTACCTGATCAAGGGAACCGTCAAAATATATTATGGTGGAAAAAGCCATGTGCTGCACGCCGGCGAATCCTTTTACCTGAAAGCCGACAAAAAGCATTACATAGAAAATCCCGGCAGCCGCGATGCCGTATTGATCTGGGTATCTACTCCACCAAGCTTTTAGATCACGATTGGTAGGATTCAGAAAGGAATTATGTTATGAGCAAAAAGCTAATCAATTTTGTCGATATTTCCAAGTCTTATGGAAACAATCTGGTACTTGATGAATTAAATTTATATATCCGCGAAAATGAGTTTATCACGCTCCTCGGTCCATCAGGGTGTGGAAAAACAACAACGCTCCGTATTTTAGGCGGTTTTGAGACGCCTGATAAGGGACAGGTCATCTTCGATGATGTCGACATTACCAGCCTGCCTCCAAATAAAAGAAATCTGAATACTGTTTTCCAGAAATATGCCTTATTTCCGCACATGTCGATCGCGGAAAATATTGCGTTTGGATTAAAAATCAATAAAAAGAGCAAAGAATATATCAACGATAAAATCAAATACGCATTAAAATTAGTGAACCTTGACGGTTTTGAAAACCGTTCCATCGACTCCTTAAGCGGTGGTCAGCAGCAGCGGATCGCAATCGCACGCGCGATCGTCAACGAGCCGAAAGTGCTCCTGTTAGACGAACCACTCGGTGCACTGGACTTAAAACTGCGTCAGGATATGCAGTACGAGCTGATCCGCCTGAAAAACGAACTTGGAATCACTTTCGTTTACGTCACACATGACCAGGAAGAAGCACTTACCATGTCCGATACGATCGTCGTTATGAATCAGGGATACATCCAGCAGATCGGTACACCGGAAATGATCTACAATGAACCTACGAACGCTTTCGTCGCAGACTTTATCGGTGACAGCAATATCATCGATGGAACTATGATCCAGGACAAAGTCGTGGAAATCCTCGGTGTAAAGATTCCTTGTGTCGATGAAGGTTTTGGAAATAACACTCCGGTGGACGTTGTGATCCGCCCGGAGGATATTGAGATCGTAGAACCGGAAAAAGGATTTATGGAAGGTGATATCACCTCTGTGATCTTCAAGGGTGTCCACTATGAAATCGAGATTGTGGCAAACGGCTTTGAATGGCTTGTCCACACCACCCTGCTCCACAATGTAGGGGAGCATGTCGGAATCAATGTCATTCCATTCAACATCCAGATCATGAACAAACCGGAATCCGAAGATGAGGAGGCAGTGGAGATCGATGCGTAAATCAGGAAGACAGTTATTCGCCGGTCCATACCTGATATGGATCATCGGTTTTATCCTCCTTCCGCTGGCAATGATCATTTATTATGCGTTCACTACCTCCGGAGGAACTTTTACTTTTGAAAATGTGGCTGCCATCGCAGATCCCGTGCATGTCAGATCCATCCTTTTATCCTTAAAGCTTGGTATAATCTGCACGATAGTCTGTCTGTTGTTAGCTTACCCGCTCGCTATGATTTTAAATGGCTTAAAAATCAAGCAGCAGAACTTTGTCGTATTCATTTTTATTCTGCCAATGTGGATGAACTTCATGCTCAGGATCTTAGCATGGCGTCTGCTGTTATCCAACAACGGAATTGTCAATGCAATCTTCCAGTTTTTTGGATTTGGCACCGTAAAAATGCTCAATACACAGACTGCCGTTGTATTTGGTATGGTCTACGATTTTCTTCCGTTTATGATACTGCCAATTTACAACTCCATGGCAAGAATCAAAAATGATGTCATTGAGGCAGCAAAAGACCTTGGTGCAAGTGACGCCATCATTTTATTCAAGATCATCATTCCGCTGACCTTATCCGGCATTATCAGCGGCATTATCATGGTCTTTGTTCCTGCACTGACCTCCTTTGTCATCTCCGACCTGCTAGGCGGTGGAAAGGTGCTTCTGATTGGTAACGTGATCGAGCAGGAATTTATGCAGGGAACCAACTGGAACTTGGGCTCCGGTCTTTCCGTTGTGTTAATGATTTTTGTCATCGCAAGCATGGCTCTCATGAATATTTTCGATAAAGACGGCGGAGGTACTGCGGTATGGTAAAAAAAGCTGCGTCAAGAATTTATCTTGCACTTATATTTTTATTTTTATATCTTCCAATTTTAGTGTTGATTGTCTTATCCTTCAACAATTCCAAATCCCGTGTTGTGTGGGGTGGATTTACCTTAAAATGGTACGCAGAATGTTTTAAAAATGAGACGATCACAAATGCTTTTGCGACAACGATCCAGATCACACTTGCCGCTGCTATTATCTCCACACTGCTTGGAACACTGGCAGCAATCGGTATCAGTGCCATGAAGAAAAAGAATAAAGCGATCATGTTAGGTGCTACTAACATTCCGCTTTTAAATGCAGATATTGTAACCGGTATCGCAATGATGCTTTTATTTGTAAAATTTATGAACCTTGGCTTTGTCACGGTCCTGATCGCACATATCACCTTCGACATTCCCTATGTCATCTTAAATGTGCTTCCGAAATTAAATCAGGCAAACCGATACACTTACGAGGCTGCCTTAGACCTCGGTGCGACACCGCTCTATGCCTTTTTCAGGATCACATGGCCTGAGATCAAATCCGGTGTGTTCTCCGGATTTTTAATGGCAGTCACCATGTCGCTGGACGATTTTTCGATCACCTTCTTTACAAAAGGTGCGGGCGTCAACACACTCTCTACCATGCTCTACACAGAGCTCCGGAAGGGGATCCGCCCGGAATTATATGCTTTATCGACCATTTTATTTTTGATTGCCTTCCTGCTCCTTCTCGTGATGAACCACCGTTCTTCCTCCGAGGGAAAAGGTGCAAAACAGGCGATCTAGGAGGTAGCTATGAAAAAACGACTTGCAATGCTCTTTGCACTGTGCCTCATGACAGGTGTTCTCTCCTCCTGTGGAAAAGACACCGGTTCCACTGAGACAACAAAGAAAGATGACAATACGCTTGTAATTTTAAATTACGGAAAATACATTGATGAATCTGTTCTTGATCAATTTGAAAAAGAGACCGGCATTAAGGTCAAATTAGAGGAATACGAAAGTCCTGAGGAAATGTATACCAAGTTTTCTGCAGGCTCCATCAATTATGATCTCGTCTGTACCTCAGATTACATGGTGGAGCGTCTGATCAACGAAGATCAGGTGTTAGAGATCAACTTTGATGATTTCGAATATTATAAAAATCTTGATTCATCCATTATTGAAGCATCACAGATTTTTGACCCGGAAAATAAATATTCCATGCCTTATTTTTACGGTACGCTCGGTATCCTCTACAACACGACGATGGTATCCGACGAGGAAGTATCCACCTGGAACGTTCTCTGGGATGAAGCATACAAAGACTCGATCATCATGCAGAACTCTGTCCGCGACAGCTTTACCCCGGCATTAAGACTATTAGGCTATGATATCAATACGACCGATGAAAATCAGTTAAATGATGCCCTTGATCTTCTGATCCGGCAGAAACCGCTCGTCTATGCCTATTATGTCGATGAGACCGGAGATGAAATGGCAATGGGAAATGCGGCGATGGCTCTTGTTTATTCCGGGGAAGCTGCTTACGCCATGGAATTAAATGATGACCTCTCCTACAGTGTCCCGGAAGAAGGCTCCAACCTCTGGATCGACTCCTGGTTTATGCCAAAATCCTGCCATAACACCGAATATGCAGAAAAATTTCTGGATTTTCTCTGCCGGGAAGACATTGGCATGCTAAACTTTGACTATGTTTATTATGCTACGCCAAATCTCGCTGTCAAAGAAAATTTAGATGAGGAAACATTATCCGACACAACGATTTTCCCGACAGATGAGACGCTTGCCAATTGTGAGGTGTATAAACAATATGACATCGACACGACAAAGTTATCGAATTATCTCTGGAAAAAATTAAAGTCCGAATAATAAAATTTTTCGAAACTTTTTTCTTTTCCTATTGTTTTTCCATTTTATCCATGATAAAGTAAATCCACGCAGTTCCCGATGCGTGGATTTTTTTATAACAGATGTTTGAATTTCCAGTCTGTTATCTGCATATCGTTTTATCATCCGACTGATACGGAATGTAATTGTTTTCCCAGGGCATCTGCCATTGGGAGGATTTTTATGACATATCAGGAATTCAAAGAAAATGTAACAACAGTCATTCAGAACCGGCTTGGTTCTAATGTGAAAGTGACGATTCAGGAGATCATCAAAAATAATGATACTCATTATGATGGTCTCACGATCTTATCCAATCAGCTGAATATATCCCCAACTATTTATCTGAACTTTTATTTTAAACAATATTTAAAGGGCAGATCCTTAGAAGAGATCTGCCATGATATTTTATCTGTTTATGAGGAGAACAAGCCGTCCGGAAATATCGATATCTCCTTTTTTACAAACTATGAGCAGGTAAAAAAACGTATTGTGTTTAAACTTATCAATTATGAACAGAATAAAAATTTGCTGCAAAAAATCCCTCACATAAAAATATTAGATCTCGCCATCATCTTCAATTGTCTTGTAGATGCTGACGAGACCGGAAATGCAACAATATTAATTTATAACCAGCATCTGTCTCTCTGGAATATCACCAAGGACGACCTCTATCATCTCGCCATGAAAAACACTCCTGCTCTCCTCACTTATGAACTGCGGGACATGTCAGATGTTCTGATCGAGTTAATGGTCGGTGTTCCCTGCAATTCCATGAAGGAAGAATTTGAATACATGGTTCCAATGTATGTGCTCTCCAACAAAAGCAAACTGAATGGCTCCGGCTGTATTTTTTACCACAATCTGCTGCATAGTCTCTGTGAGAAATTAGAATGTGATCTGTATATCCTTCCAAGCAGTATTCACGAAGTAATCCTGATTCCTGCATACGACCATGATTCTTATGATGAACTCACCTCTATGGTAAAAGAAGTCAATTCTACACAGTTATCTAAAGAAGAGATTTTATCCGATCATGTCTACTTTTATTCCCGTGAGACTGGTCAGATTTCTATGTGATCACTTCTATGTAACTTTATTCAAAATCGGTAAGTTTTTCGTATAATGCTTCATATTTACCGGCAGAACGATTCCAGGAAAAATCCTGCTTCATTCCCCTCTGGATCAATCCATTCCAGTCTTTCTTCCTGTCACGGAAAACAGAGATGGCATAGCGGATTGTTCCAAGCATCTCATGGGCATTGTAATTTGCAAAAGAAAAACCGGTTCCCGTATGTTCATATTCGTTATACGCTTCCACGGTGTCTTTCAGACCGCCAGTTTCCCTTACGATTGGCACGGTTCCATACCTCAAGCTCATCAACTGTGATAATCCACATGGTTCAAATAAGGATGGCATCAGAAAGGCATCGCAGGATGCGTAGATACGATGTGCCCGCTCCTCGGAATAACCGATCGTAGCCTGAATTTTATCAGGATATTTCTGTGTAAAATAGCGGAACATATCCTGATACTGATCCTCACCCGTTCCTAACACAGCAAGCTGCACATCCTCGGTTGCCAGCAATTCATCCATGATATAAGCTACCAGATCAAATCCTTTCTGGCTTGTCATTCTCGATACAATACCGATCAGCATGGTATTCTCTTTCACCGGAAGCCCGAGCTCTTTCTGCAGTCTGGCTTTATTCAGCTTCTTGCCTTCCTGAAAATTCTGCTCATTAAAGTGATTATAAATATATCCATCTTTCTGTGGATCATATTCTTCGTAATCCAATCCATTTAAAATGCCATACAGATCATTTTTTCTGGCACGCAGCAGTCCGTCTAAGCCCTCTCCACCCTGTTCTGTTGTGATCTCACGGGCATAAGTCTCACTGACAGTCGTCACTGCATCCGCATAGACAATGCCACCCTTTAAATAATTGGCCTCCCCGTAAGATTCCAGTTTGTCCGCCGTGAAAATCTGTTCCGGCAGACCTGTGATATCCATAACTGCCGGAAGACTCCAGCGTCCCTGAAACTTCAGATTATGGATGGAAAATACAGTCCTGATCCCCCTGTAATAATTTTCATCCCCATAAAGAGTTTTCAAGAATACCGGGATCAGACCTGTCTGCCAGTCATGGCAATGGATAATATCCGGACAGAAATCAAGAAACGGCAATGCCTCTAAGACTGCTTTTGAAAAATATGCAAACTTCTCAATATCCTGATACAGTTCATTGTACGGCTTATCTCCGGCAAAATAAAATTCATTATCTACAAAATAATAGGTGATACCATCCTGTTTTGCTTCAAAAATGCCGGCATATTGTTTCCGCCAGCTCAAATTCACATAAAAATGACATTTAAAATGAAGCTGTCCCTTAAAACGTTCGTCCATGCACAGATACTTCGGTAATATGATACGCACATCATACTTTTTCCTGTCAAAATACTTTGGCAGGGAACCGGTTACATCTGCAAGGCCTCCTGTTTTGATAAAAGGAACAGCTTCTGAAGCAGCAAATAGTATTTTCTTCATGTTATAACCCCTCCAAACCCCGAAATACTTCGAAATCTTAAGAATATTATAACTCATTTTTTTCGCTCTGAAAAGGTATTAATACATTTTATATTCCAGCCGGATACGGTCTGTGATCAACGCGATAAATTCAGAGTTTGTCGGCTTTCCTTTGCCATTGTGAATGGTATAGCCAAACATCTCATCAATCGTATCCATCTTACCTCTGCTCCATGCCACCTCAATTGCATGACGGATGGCACGCTCCACGCGGCTTGAGGTTGTCTGGTATTTTTTTGCAATGGTCGGATATAAAATTTTTGTGATGGAATTTAACATATCCATATCATTGACCGACATGACAATGGCATCACGCAAATACTGATATCCCTTGATATGTGCCGGAACACCGATCTCATGAATGATCTCAGTCACATCTGCCTCAAGATTCTTCTCGCTGACATCCTCTGCCTTCTCGTAGGCATTCACCTTGCGCGGCTCCGTGCTCTTTCCTGTTTTTGCTGTCTTTGCCTTCTTGATCCGGTTGATCACCATGTCATTGTCAAACGGCTTCATAATATAGTAATCTGCACCTAATTCAAATGCATCTTCCGTAATTTTTTCCTGACCGATTGCACTGATCATAATAAACGTCGGATGTTTTTTGATTGTCTTATCATGATTCACACGGTCTAATACTCCAAGTCCATCTAATTTTGGCATTACAATATCAAGCAAGACAACATCCGGTTCCTTTGTCTTGATCACATTGTAAGCCTCTTCCCCATCTTTAGCAGTTCCAACGACATTGAGTTCTTCATCACTCTCGATGATAGCCCCCAATAACCGCAACATTCTCTCATTATCATCTGCGATTGCTACATTCAGTTTCTCCATGCTGGTCCTCCTGCTGACTTATTTCAAACATATGTAAAAGCCACGTCTTCCCTTTTCCTGGCAAATCTTTACATGTGTTATCAGCATACTCATTTTCCTCTCGTAAATTTTGTCGAACTTCGTCGGCAAGTGTACCAAAGGACTTTATTTTACAATTTCTTTTTTCATTCTACCATATTCTCAATAAAAATCCCATAGCCCATGGACGAATCTGAGACAAAGACATGTGTCACAGCGCCGATTATTTTTCCATCCTGAAGGATGGGACTGCCACTCATTCCCTGCACAATACCGCCTGTCATGTCTAAAAGCTGCTCATCCGTCACCCGGAATAGAATTCCTTTATTCGCCTCTCTTCCACTGTAATCAAGACTCTCTATCTCAATCGCATACTCTTTCTTCTCTCCGGTAAAACCACAGATGATCGTCGCCGGTCCCTGTTTAATATCCTGCTTGTAACAGATGTTATAGTAATCTCCACGCGGCAGTGCTGCAATATTCCCATCCAGTTTTCCATAAATACCAATGTCTGTATTTTCCTCGATTGTTCCAAGGCAGTCAGCACTCTGGTAACGGATCATTCCAGACAATTCGCCCGGATTTCCTTTTTGTCCTTTTTTCACTCCGATGATCTGTGCATTGTATACATAGCCTTCACTCATCTGGATGCGCCCGCCGACATCTCCATCGCTGACGGCATGCCCTAAAGCACCATAGGTTCCATCTTCTTTGTAATACGTCAAAGTTCCTATTCCGGCAAGATCATCACGCACCCATGCTCCTAGCATATACGTTCCATTTTTATTTTGTACGGGTGTCACACCAACCTCAACCTCTTCTCCCTTGCGGTTAATTTTAAGAATTTCTTTTTCTGCACCGTTCTGCTGTACCAGGCGCTGCAGATCCTCCTTCTCTGCAACCTTCTCCCCATTCACACTTAATATATAATCTCCGGCTTTCAAAATGTTCTCCGCAGGTGCAGCTTCACTTCCATCCGGCCGTTCCACTTCACTGGTACCGATCACGAGGACACCTCTTGTCTTCACATAGATGCCGATCGGCATCCCGCCTGCATAGACCGCATCTCCGTCCACAAGTACAACTTCTATATCTTTCACCGGAAAAATACCAAACAGGCGGCAGGTGACAATGTAGGACTGCCTCACATTGGCATTATTTGTGCTTTTTGCTACAGGCGAGTTGTCCTCCTGTATTTCCATTGTCACAGGCACCTGAAACCGGTAATCGATTGCTTCCCCTGCTTTCACATATATCTGATCCGGTATTGATTTTTCAAATGTATAGACCGCAAATAAAAATACGATACAATAACCTGCATATGCAATTCCACGAAAAAAACTTTTGTATCTGTCCATTTTTTATCTCCTGCACCCCAATGAATATCGGGCTATTTTCCTTGTCTCCATAACAAAAAGAGTACATATACGCTATGTACCCTTTTATTATGTGTCTCTTTCTTTTTTTCAAACTGTCTTTTTCGTGTCAATTAATGGCATTTTTTCTGATGTGCAAGTTCTTTCATCTCTCTTGCACTCTCCCGGACTTTCTCTGTGATCTCCACACCGCCGAGCATTCTTGCCAGCTCGTCAATACTCTCCTCCCCGGAAAGACACTTGATCTTCGATACCGTGGTCTTATTTTCCACAGATTTTTCGATCAGATAATGTGCATCAGCCATTGCGGCGATCTGTGGTAAATGCGTGATACAGATGATCTGATGATTTTTTGCAAGCACATTCATTTTTTCCGAAACCATCTGCGCGGTGCGTCCGCTGATTCCACTGTCAATCTCATCGAAAATGAGTGTCTCGATTGCATCCTGATCTGCCAATACCGTTTTGATTGCAAGCATAATTCTCGAAAGTTCACCGCCGGATGCGACTTTACCCAACGGTTTTACGGGTTCTCCATGATTGGTGGAAATCAAGAACTCCGGATCATCTGTTCCGTTTGCCGTATAGTCTGCGGTCTGTCCAAACTCCATCTCGAATTTCACATCTAAAAAGTTTAAGTCTTTCAATGCCTCTGTCACAGCACCTGTCAGTTTTTTTGCATATTTTTTACGGATTTTCGATACTTTATCACAGTATTTCTTTAAATCCTGCTCCGCATCTGCAAGTTTTTGCTTCAAATTTCCAATATACTGGTCAAAATCCTGCAATTGTTGCAATCGGCCTTGTTTTTTCTCCAATTCAGACAATATATCTGCAATCGTGCTTCCGTACTTTGATTTTAAATGATTCAGCTCATCCAGACGTTTTTCCATCCGGTAAAACGTTTCATCGTCAAACTCCGTCTCGTCAATATAATCTGCAAGCTCACGATTAAAGTCATTTACAAGGTTATCGATTTCTAATAACTGCTCTTCCAGCCCTTTTACTTTTTCATCATATGCAGACGCCGCATTCAATTCCCGCAATGCCCTTCCGGTAAGTTCAGATACGTTGTCACTCTGATTTCCGGTATACTGATAGGCGGCATTCACCGCCTCCATAATCTTCTTTCCGTTGGAGAATTTCCGGTAGTCAGCCTCCAATGCCTCATCCTCGCCCTCTTTTAAGTCCGCATCCTCAATTTCTTTGATCTCGTATTCCAAAAATGAGATCTCCCGGAGCCGTTCTTCCTCGTCCACATCTGCCGCCTTCAGTTCTTCCAGCAGAGCACGGTAATTTTTGTAGGCTTCCCTTAACTTTTCCTTTGGATCAAAAATTTCTTCTTTTGCATAATCATCTAAGATTTCAAGATGTTTCTTTTTCGACAAAAGCGACTGATGTTCATGCTGTCCATGAATGTCGATCAAAATTGAGGCGATCTCACGCATTTTGGATGCCGGAACACTCTCTGCATTCACTTTTGCAACACCTCTGCCGTTGACGATCTTCCTGCTTAAGATGACTTCGTCATTCTCCGGGAACACGTCCAGCTCTCGTAAGAGTTCTTTCTGTTTTTCATCCGTCACAGAAAAAATAAGCTCCACCAACGCATAATCCGCATTTTCACGAAGCATCTCCTTCTGTACTTTTTCCCCTAACGCCAGATTGATAGAACCAATGATAATTGATTTTCCCGCACCGGTCTCACCGGATAAAATGTTTAACCCATTCCTGAAATCAACCTCTGTCTCGTCAATCAACGCCAGATTTTTCACATGTAGATTCTGTAACATATAGTCTCCTTCTACTCTCCCCAAAAGTATATGTTCTAATCTTCTACAAGCTTACGCAGACGACTCATCACTGCAATCGTGTCATCTACGCTTCGCACTGCACACATTATGGTATCATCACCGGCAATACAGCCGACGATCTCATGCAGATGCATGGCATCTATCGCTGCCGCAACTGCCATTGCCATTCCGGAAACCGTTTTGATCACCAGAATATTCTGCGCCATATCCATAGACACAAAAGCATCCCGAAAAACACGGGTATATTTTTCGGAAAGGTCTTCATTCGCCTCTGTCAGGGCAGCGTACTTCTGTCGACCATTACTCATAGCAACTTTCGTAAGTTTTAATTCCCGGATATCTCTGGAAACCGTTGCCTGTGTCACCTGATATCCTTCTTTCTGGAGATAATCGGATAACTCTTCCTGTGTCTCAATATCATGTTTTTTTATCAGTTCCAACATTTTTGTCTGACGTTTTGTCTTCATTTCCGGTCTGACCTCCTAAGCTTTGTGTTTATGTATAAGCTTTCATTTTTTTGCGCAGTATTTCCAGAAAGCTCATATTGTTGAGTTTACAGATTCTTGTTGTGGAATCTGCTTTCCGGATCAGAAACTTATCTCCAACCTCTAATCCCACAGCATTGTCCCCATCAAAGCTGACTTCCACTGTCTCGTCCTTCTGGGAACGTCTTTCGCCAATTTCGATCATCACTTCGTCTTCAGCACCGATCACAATACTTCTGGAATTCAAATTATGCGCATTGATTGGAGTGATAATGATCATGCTTGCCTTCGGATCGACGATCGGTCCGCCTGCGGACATATTATAGCCGGTAGACCCTGTCGGCGTGGAGATGATGATTCCATCTGCACGAAATGTATTCAGATATTCCCCATTGACAAAAACGATCAGATTTACCACTGACAGCGCCCCTGTCCGGTGGATGACGATATCATTGAGTGCCACTTTGCGCTCTGTCTTCTCACTCTGCTTGATTCCATAACCGCAAAGCATCATGCGTTTCTCAACGGTATAATGTTCTTCCATCAGTTCATCCACTGCTGTAAAAACATTTGACTCCTCCAGTTCGCAAAGATATCCGAGTGTTCCAAGATTGACTCCGATGAGCGCCATATTTTGTTCCACCAGTTTGGAAGCAGCCCTGATCAACGTACCATCTCCTCCTAACACAAGCACACACTCTGTCTCCGGTGCAACCGCATCAGCCTCAGGTGCTGCGTGTTTTGCATCATCTCCGGTACTCGTAAAGCACTGGCAGCTGCCACCCTTTTTTTCGATATACCCTTTGATCTCATTGGTCAGTTTTAAGTTTTTATCTTTGAATGCATTGGTGATAATCAAAAAATGTTTCATATTATTTGTCCAGTTCCCCATGTGCAGCCTCTACCACTGCATGAACATCAACGGATTCCTCTCTGCTGCCTTCGGCTTCTTTTCTGATATAGACAAGATACTCAATATTTCCCTCCGGTCCCTTGATTGGCGAATACTCCAG
>ERZ824598.1564-NODE-1564-length-27936-cov-4.997669_pt1 | contig 27936 bp, 24 predicted proteins | sample MGYA00519934_ERZ824598 | MGnify/ENA primary metagenome ERZ824598 (study PRJEB31778, sample SAMEA3449177) | human gut metagenome | biome: human gut; feature: human-associated habitat; material: faeces | place: United Kingdom | collected 2010/2012 ...
GTCATAACGAGCACGACTGGAAATCGTGTTGTCGTCAAAAGCGGCACGAGGGTTCAAATCCCTCCCACTGCGCCATGAAAAGCTCCCGGAAAGTCAGGCTTTCCGGGAGCTTTTGTTTTTGTCCTGGCAGATCACCCGATCCACTCCACCCGGCAGGCCTCCCGCAGCATCTCGTCGGAGGCTGCTTTGTTCTCGGCATAGGCGTCGGGCCCGGCCTCATAGTCGGCGGTGATGGCCTCCAGCTCCCGGGACAGCCAGCCATAGTCGTCGGAAACCGTCAGCCTCCCGCCTCTGATGCGGGTGATCCTGTCCCGGGCGTCGGGCCACTCCCCGGTGTCCGGGCCGCTTTCCAGAATCGTCCGGTTCCGGGCCAGGGAGACGATGAGCCAGGCTTCATATCGGGCCGGTGCATAGCCCGCCGCCTCCAGCGGGGCGGACCGCTCCAGCCGCACCGCGTATCCCACGGACGGGTGCTTTTCCTGGACGTCCCGCACCAGTTGGCACATCTCCCGGAAAATCCGGTCCTCGGCCTGCCGGACCTCCGCCGCGCCGACGGTTCCTTCGGCGGGCCGGGATTTTCGGGCCGGTGTCTTGGGGGCGGGCCGGTCCGGGCCGCTCTCCTCCGGCTCCTTTTGGGGCAGGGCCCGCCGGATCAGGCAGTACCCCACCAGGCAGAAAACCACCGACAGCCCCGCCTGCGTCAGGATCGACCGGCGGGTCACGGCCCCCTGCCGGACGGACTTCTCCGGTGCATCGGGGTCATACCGGACGGCAAGGGTCTCCCCAAAGCCGTAGCGCAAGCGCACCCGGTGCAGCTTCCCGGTGTAAACGTTGCCCCGGGCCTCATACTGGTAGGTGATGTTGTATTCTTTTCCGTTTTCGGCCACGTCGATCACCGTCGCCGTGGCGACCGGCCAGTTCCTTTGCCGCACATAGACGGTGACATTGCTGACCAGGCTATAGACCGTGACGCAGAGAAAGATCACCGCCGCCGCAAACAGCATGGGATTAAAGCCCTTGAACCTCTTCATAATTCCTCCATTTACTTTGACATCAGGATTTGTAGGTCTGCAGCGGTATATTTCCCGCTTTCTTATTTGCCCCAGTACCCCACGGATTCCAGAAACGCCAGCACATCGGCCTTGTCCTCCTGCGTGGTAAAAACATAGAGCAGCATCTGCCCAATGCAGATCTTCGCCGAAAAATTCGTGGGGGTGTCAACGGCATAGACCTGACGGGAAAGGGTGTTGCTCTCCGTCACCTCGCCTGTAATCGGGAGGGTCATGCCGGCATATAAGCGGCGGCAGCTGTCTGCGGAATCCATCTTGCATAGGTCCAGCCGCAGGGAGCTTTCGTACACGGACACGGAGCGGCTCAGCAGGGAACCGACGCCCCAGCTCTCGCGGAGATCCTCCGTGGAGTCCGCAGCGGCATATCCGGCAGACACGGCGGCATTGCGAAACTCGTCCGGGCTTGCGATATTTGATGTGAGGAAAAATTTCACGAAAAGGACAACGGCGACGAACGCAAGAAGCCAAGCCGCAAGTCGGGGAACCCACTGCTTTGCCGGGATCTTTGCAATGGCCGTTGAATCAAACCCTGTATCTGTCTTCGGGACCGATTCCTTCGGCTCCTCAGTGTGCTTCTTTCGCAGGAGATTGCGAAACAGCTCCAGCCCCCCAGAGAGGAAAAAGCCCACCACTGCGATGGCCGTTCCCAAAATCAGAAGGGTCAGCAGATCACGGGTATTGGGAGAGAGAATCGTCGTGTTCTCTTCCGGCATTTCCGGGTCGTATTTCACGGTAATGGTATCACCGACCAGACGGGGCGATAGCAGATGTCCAATGCTGCCCGTATAGATTTCCCCGTTCGCCTCATACTCATATACGATGGTATAGTAAGTACGACTTCTGCCCTTGGTCGGATATCTGACTACCTGGCTGGAGGCATCCGTGACCGTGGCCGCTGTAGTAATCCAGCCCTTCTGGCGGGATTGATCAACATAGTTGCCGATCCCGTCGGCAATCAGGCCGATGCCCACGATTAGCATCACTAAGCCCATGATTCGGAAATAAAGCGAAAATTTTCTATTTTGTTTTCTCCACATTCTTAATTCTTATGCCTCCTTGCTTCGCTCCATCAGCGCCTCCATTTCCCGCTGAAACAGAGCCTTATCATGCAGAATCTTATGCTTCGTACCAGTGGAGTCTGTGCTCCTTCATCAGATGGAAATTACAAAAAATACCATCAGGTTATAGAAAAAGTGCATCCCGGCGCAGATGTAAAAGGCATTGTCCCGGCGGAATATCTGCCGGACCAGCAGGGCGGCCAGCCGGAAGGCAAAGGCGATGACCACCTGCTTCACGCTGCCGTTCATCGCCCAGTGTACCCCGGCAAACAGCGCGGCCGCAGCCGCCATGCTCCACACGGCTTTCCCTCTGAACAGCCGCATCAGGGTGTCGTACAGGTAGTAGTTGAAATACGCCTCCTCAGCCAATGCAACGATCATCTGCACCAGGATGAAGCCGGCGACATTCTGTATGCCCAGCCGGGGAAACAGCGAAATGTCCTCGAACAGCATGGCGACGCCCGCGAAAACCACCGCCAGCAGGCACCCCAGCCCCAGTCCCGTCAGAACCTGCCGGACCACGTTGGCGGCGGTCCGCTTCAGCCTGAAGAGGTCCGTGTCAAAGTCCCGGCGCAGATATGCGGCGCTCAGCCCCAGCACAAGGCCGTTGAAGGCCATGTAAAACAGGTTGGGCAGGTTGGCCGCGCGGCTTGTAAGAAAAAGCGCGGACAGATAGACCAGCAGGAGCACCGCATGGTGCGGCAGGCAGTGTTTTGGCAGTGCTTTCATGTTCCCTTACCTCCGCAGATAGCCGGTCTCCGCCAGAATTTCGTTGATCTCCGTCAGAGAATCCGGCGAACAGGCGTAAATCAGCGTGTCGCCCCGGAACAGCACCAGATAGTACACGCCGTCCGCCACTATGGTGAACATCTTGCCGCCTGAGAGGGCGGTCTCGTGACTTTCCCGCGCCCTGGGCTCCAGGTCCGGGGCTGTCTCATAGGATATCTGGTTATACACCAGGTCCACCGTTTTATCGTCGGCGTAGCGATAGCACTCCACCCGACTGCCGCCCTTTGCCCCGGCGATGGCCTGGGTGAGCTTGTTCCGGTCGATCCGCCCATAGGACAGGGATACGTCCGCCGTTTCGTACCCCTTTTCCTGCAGAATCTGCGCAAAATGCACCGGGTCCGGCGTCTCCGTCCGCCCGGAGGTCGCGCCGCTTCCAAAGATATACAGGATCGCCAGAAGGACGCCCACTGGAACGGCGGCGCCAGCCGCCGTTTTTCCCAGGTGCGCCCGGCTGTATGCCCGCTCCGCCTGGTGCTTTTCCCGGAGCTTCTCCGCCGCGGCGGGGTCCAGGGGATGGATTTGCCTGTAGAGCGCGCCCCCGGCGGCCAGAACCAGGTTGACGGCAAGCAGGATGCAGTTGCCGGTCATGGCGAAGGACACCCGGTCCGGGCTGGCATACACCCGGCTCAGGAGGTACATGGCCGCCACACTGGGGAGGGCGGCCGCCACCTGCATCCACATAAATCGGATGGACTTTTCCGGGTCGGTGCTGTGCTCATTGAAGAAATTGACGTAATACCACCAGTTCCGTTTTCTCCTGACGGACGTTGGGCTGATGCCGGAGCTGGTTTTCAGAAATTCCATATAGGTCATCCCGGTCAGATGCACGGCCTCCTGGGTCATCCAGTGGGTGCAGAGCAGGTTGACCGGCACCAGGAGAACGGAAAACAGGATACAGATCGTCTGGGTATTCACGATAGATCGCGCCTTTCTTATGCCTTCTCCTCCAGATAGTGAAGCGCCTGCACATACAGGTCATATTTTTTGGCCCGCACGCCGCCAAGACGGCTGGCGTCCATGTTATGCCTGAGATCGGCCGCCTTGACCTTCCGCGCAATGGGGTCCTCCGCCAGGGCCTCGACATAGTCCATATAGGGCACGCCGTCCCCGTGGGTCAGCAGGCGAAGGGCATGAATGACGGATGCCGGAAAGCCCGCCCTTTCCAGGTCATCCAGCGAGTACCGGTCGCCGTGATCCTCGATGACATCGTGCAGCAGGGCCGTGCAGACGGATTCCTCGTCCTCCATCTGCGCGGCCAGGTAAAACGGATGGAACACATACGGATATCCCCCCTTGTCCACATCGTCCTTGTGGGCATCATACATGATGCTGCACGCTCTCCTTACAAGTTCGGAATAGACCATGAACCCGCAGCTCCTTTTCGTATCAGGCTTTTTAGCAGTTTTTAGTATAACAAATCAGAGGAAAATTTGCAACGGTATCCGCTTCATCCGCCGACCTCATCCTTACCAACTCAAGCCATGCAAAAAAGCTTGAAATGATTCTTCTGATATTATCAAGTGTCACTTTTCCGGCATTACTTTCATTTTCGTAATCCGAAATGTACGCTCTGATATCATTAGTTTCAACTTGTCTTACAGATTTATCTATTTTTACAAACATCTTAGCATAGAGTAGTTCTGTAATATTTCAATGATCTTTCTGAGCAGTCTTCTACTTGCTTAGCCGATAAAAATAGCTTTAAAAGTTCGTCATTGGATTGTTGTGAATCGTCTCTATTTTCAGCAAACATAGGAATACCAAGAAGATAAAAGTTATCTTCAACTTCATTGAGGAAATACATATTCCAAGTAACGTAAAAACGGCATAGCCGAGGGTTACGACTATGCCGATATTTTACAGGATTATAAATCCCTTATTGAGTTGCCTTTTATAACTCTCCCTTTTTTGATTCTGCGGCAGGTCTGGCTCCCAAGAGCGCTTTGCGAAGTATCTCAGTGCTGGTGTGGTCATATATCCTGGTGAGCATCTTCAGGCCGCTGTGTCTCAGCAGTCGTGCTACCATGTAGGGATCAATGCCTTGTGCGATCCAAAGAGTGGCTCTGGTATGACGCAGCTCGTGGGGTGAAAGCTCTGGTATGTCGGGGATGCTCCCGATGAAGCCGCTGCATGAAGGGGCGGAATACGCGGTTTGCCCAGTTATTGGGGTTGTAAGGCTTTGCCAACGCCCATTGATCAGCTTACAAAGAATTATCTCGGTCTTTGCGTATCATTCGCCCGTCTCTCGCCGGGCGGAAGCATCTGCGGTGTCACCGCTTGTCGTGCTGCGCACAGCAGTCCGATAAGTTGCAGAAATCATACATCCCGCCTGTATCAAGAAGTCACATTCTTTGAACAGACGGGATTTTTGTATTTATATAAGGTATAACAATGATCGAATCACATGAGAGTATGACCGCGAAGCTGTGCGCCTTCGCAAGAGCATACCATTCGACCTATGCCCGGAAATCGGGAAAATGCTTTATCCGGAGTGCCATGCCGGCATAAACAAAACCACCTGCCAAGCGGGTGGCTTTGTTTATGCTGCTTTCTGGCAGGAGGACAGATGCGCTCTGTTTTTGCGTGCAGTCCTTGCCGTTAGCAGAACGGCTCCAGTTGAAAGGCCAGCTCCGTGCGGCCCACAACGGCGTGATGGTTGTTGTAAAGGTTTTTGTCGTGATAGCGGGGCAGAGAACAGGCTTCCTCCGGCGTGATGACGCCGAGCTGGGTGAGAACCGAGAGGATGGCATACGGGACGATGGAGGAGGCGCCGTCCTCCATTTTGAGGGCAATGCCGATCCCCTTATCTTTGATGCCCACGGCATAGAATGCGCTGGCACCCGATTTGCAGAAGATGCGGTCGCCGAAGGCGGCCATCAGCTGCGTGCAGATGCGATCGGTCCCTGCCACCATTTCCGGATGTGCTGTCATGGCGGACGTGATGCGCCGGATGACAGCGGCCCGGGTGGGGGCGAAAAGCGTGGGGAGAGACATACGGGCGTAGCCCTGTGCCAGCCGGTAAAGGGGCAGCGCGTGGACCGGAACGCCGCAGCCGTCCACGGCCAACTGGACTTCGGAGGTCTCTACGCCGCACATTTCAGCGAACACCGAGAGGATACGCTGCTGAACAGGGTGCTCCAATGCAGTATAGTTCTCCAAAGACTCCCCGAAATGGCGGGCGGTAATGAGCATACCGGCGTGCTTTCCGGAGCAGTCGCAGTAGATGGGCGCCCGGGGAATACCGGCAATCTTCAAGGCGTCCTCGGCAGGGACATACATGGGGTATTCTGCCCCGCAGCATAGCTGATCGGGGGAGAGCCCTGCCTTGTGCAGAATGCTCTCCACGGCCTTTACATGAAAGGGCTCCCCGTTATGGGAGGAGCAGATGACGGCCAGCTCCTGCGGGGTAATGCCATAATGCTCCAGCGCACCGCTCTCTGCCACGGGAATTGCCTGAAGGGGCTTGGCGGAAGAGCGGGCAAACGTAAGACGTTCCGGATCACCGAGCTTCCAAAGGATCTTGCCTGTGTGATCCGTTACCGCGATGTGTCCCCGGTGGATCTGATCCACCAGATCACCGCGGTATTGATAGGCAATAACAGCCATAGCATATACCTCCGTTTCTTAAATCACAAAGTAGAAAAAGCGCAGCACATCACCGTAATCATCGGCATCAAAGGCCACGGTGGTGGGAGAGATGAGGCTGGCGCCGGGATAGTGGGAGCATCCATAGGCGTCATAATGATGTACATAGGTGACCTCCACGTGGAAGTGATCGGGAAGTGCCGGAGGTGTGGCTGTTTTTGCCGCCGCCACAGCCTTGGCCATCATGCCTTCGATCTCTTCGCGGACAAGCTCCGGGGTCTTTGTCAGAACGCCGTAGCCGTGGCCGGATTTGGTCGGTACGGTCAGCAGGCCGGGTACGGTGCGCGCCGCAGCCGCGCACATCCCCTCGTCGCCGCTGGCGAATAGGGTGGGAACGCCCCGGTAAGCGGCGGCATGGGCGTACATCTCGAATTCTCCCCACAGCGTGCCATTGACCGTAAGGCGGAAAATGCGGGAGCTTACCATCGTGTGGGACGTGGGATTTCCGGGGGCAGAGGCGGCATCGTGAAAGCCGACCATCAGCACACCGTCATAGCTCTCGTCAAAAATACCGGTAAGGCCCACAATATCGTGGGTGATCCCCCGAAGGAGACGGGCGTCTCTGGGGAGCAGGGCGCAGTCGATGTTGCAGCCATCTCCGTGCATATCCTCTATGACGACCTCATCGGCTCCGCCGGAGAAAAGGCCGCGGGCCGCGGCGGCGGCCTCCAACGCCATTTCCCGCGCCATAGGCGCATAGCAGGCGTTAGCCGAACGAGCCTCGTCCCAGCAGGCCAAAGACGCCACGCCTTCAATGTCACAGAGAATGTAAAATTTCATGCTTGAGCCCTCCTTTATCAGAAGCGTAATCATAATAAATGCAGAGACATGGGGATCGGGAAGTATTGGGCAAAATGTCTGGGATCCGCCAATAGCTGCTGTTAAATTGGATGTGCTTGGCCGGTCGCTTTACACGTCGAGACGTCAGAGCGTCCCGCTTGCGGGTAAAGCACCGCGGCGGAAGGTCATGACGTTTCGCTGCGGATACGCCGCAGGTAGCGGTAGACCGTGGGTTCGGAGATGTGCAGCTCCCTGGCGACCTGCCCGACGGAGCCCTTGGTCTGGAATACCCCCTGCGCTTCCAGAGAGCGAAGTATCTCCAGCTTGTCGGCGGTATGCATGGCATTGGAGGGAATCCCATAGCCGAGGATGGTGGAGTGGATCAGATTGCTGGACAGCTCCGGGATGGAATCGTCCAGATCTTCGGTATAGGCGGAGCTCTCCTCCTCTTGCGGAAGAGAAAAGGAATGGAGCAGGTTGGAGAGATGCTCCGAAAGCACCAAAATATCCTCCACATCGTGGTTCACGCAAATCAGTCCCACCAACTGGCCCTTTTCCTTAATGAAATAGGTGGAAGAGACGAAACGCTTGCCTCCCCGGGTACGGCCCTCATAGTTGGCCACATAGTCGTGCTCCTTATAGGCTCCGGTTCGCAGCAGTTCCTTGGCCAACTCCGTCATGGGGTCACCCACGCGGCGGCCGCTGAGATGCTCGTTGCAGGCGGCAATCACCGAGCGCTCCGGCGTGGAAACGTCGTGGAGGATGATCTCATAATTCTTCCCGCAGATCTCCCCCATGAATTTCACCAAGGGAATGTATCGCTCAAGACTGGCGTAGTTGCTCACTGTATCCCTACTTTCTCAACAATAATCCTTGCCTGATAAAAAACTGTTACATGGTGCTGCTGAAAATCAGTATATCAAAAATAAATGGATAAATCAACACCTAATATGCTGGAAAGCGGCGGGGATATAACATTTTTTTTGCAGAGCGAGGCGAAAAGAGCCTTCAAGACAGCGATTTAGACAAAAAATTATCAGACTTCTTGGCACTTATGCAGGATTGACAAGGGCGGTGTGATAAATTATAAGCAGGGATGTAACAAAGTTATCAGAATGGAGGCTCAAGTTCACCCCCCCGCATTATATTTTTAAGGAGGTATTTGTAATGGAAGCTGCAAACTACGGTATTTTGTCATTGATTCCCCTTGCGCTTACCCTGCTGCTGGCATTTTGGAAGAAGGACGCGGTCTTTGCCCTGTTCATGGGCTGTCTCTCCGGCGTTCTGCTGCTGGGGCATGACCCCGCCTTCGGCTTCTCCGCTCTGGCGAAGGAGGCTCTGGGCAACGAGGACTTCATCTGGATCCTGCTGATCCAGGTATTCATCGGCATTATGATCGCGTTCTTCATGAAGGCGGGCGTGGTCAAGGCGTTCGCGGAGATGATCGCCGGAAAGGTGAAATCCCCCCGCAGCGTGAAGCTGGCCACCTGGTTCATCGGTCTGTTCACCATCGACGACTACATGAGCCCTCTGCTGCGCGGCGTGGTCATGCGTCCCCTGACCGATGAGATGCGCGTGCCCAGAGAGAAGCTGGCCTTTATCCTTGACTCCACCTGCGCCTCCGTGTGCACCCTGATGCCCTTTATGGCATGGGGCGCCTACGTGGCCGGTCTGGTGGCGGATCTGGGCGGCCCTGTGACCTCCAATGAGCAGGGCGTAAGCGTCTACATCAGCGCCATCCCCTTTAACTTCTACGCGATTCTGATGGTGCTCATCACGCTGCTCTCCGCACTGGAGATCTTCCCCGACTTCGGGCCTATGCGCAAGGCGGAGCAGCGCGCCCGCACCACCGGCAAGCTGCTGCGTGACGGCGCCGTCCCCATGATGGGCACCGAGCTGGAGGAGCTGCAGAAGGGCAACGACAGCGATGTGAAGCCCAACGTCATGCTGGACTTCCTGGTCCCCATCATGATCCTAGTAGCCACCGCCATCTGGACGTACATCGCCAAGGGCGGCGTGAAGATCCTGGAGTGCTTCATCATCACCGTGATCTATATGTCCATCGAGCTGAGCATCCGCAAGGTGTTCAAGAGCGTGACCGATCTGGTGAACACCGCCGTGCAGGGCATGAAGAGTGTCATGTCCGCCACGCTGATCCTGGCCCTGGCCTACTGCATCAACACCATCACCAAGTCCATGGGCGCAGCAGACTTCCTGCTGGGTGTCTGCGAGAGCTGGATGACCCCCGCCCTGTTCCTGTCTGTGGCCTTCGTCGCGGGCGCCGTGATCTCTTTCTTCACTGGCTCCTCCTGGGGCACCTTCGCCATCTGCATTCCCATCGCTGTTCCCATGGCCTACTCCTTCACCGGCGGTCAGCTGGGTACGCTGGTCTACGCCGCTGTGGGCGCCGTTGTCAGCGGCGGTCTGTTCGGCGATCATTGCTCCCCCGTTTCCGACACCACGGTGCTCTCCTCTCTGGGCGCCGCCTGCGACCACATTGACCACGTCCGCACCCAGCTTCCCTATGCGCTGCTGGCGGCGGCAGTGTCCATCATTCTGTGGATCGTCGTTGCACTGGTTGGTGGCGCTGCATGAGATACGATTTTGATACCCCCATCAATCGCAGAAATACCTTCTCCTTTAAGTGGGACTGCGATATGGACTATTTCGGCCGGGACGATGTGATCCCCATGTGGGTGGCGGACATGGATTTCGCCTGCGCCCCCTGCATCGTGGAGGCTGTACAGAAGCGCGCCGCCCATCCGGTTTACGGCTACGGTGTGCGCCAGCAGCCCTATTATGACGCGGTGATGGGCTGGCTGAAAAAGCGCCACGGCTTTGAGGTCAACTATGAGCATCTGGCCTTTGCACCTCCCGGCGTGATCTACGCCATGAACGTGGTGCTGCGCATCCTCACCAAGCCCGGCGACAGGGTCATGGTACCCATGCCCAACTACGACCCGCTGTTTGACATGGTCACCCGGGGCGGCCGGAAGCTGGTAGAGACGCCGCTGGTCTGGAAGGATGGACGCTACACCTTCGACTTCGCCGACATGGAGGCCAAGGCTGCCTCCGGCGTGAAGGTACTGGTGCTCTCCAGCCCCCACAACCCCACCGGCCGGGTATGGACCCGTCAGGAACTGGAGGGCGTGGCGGAGATCTGTCTGCGGCACAACATCTTCATGCTGGTGGACGAGATCCACTGCGACTTCGTGCCGCCGGAGCATCCTCACACCACCTTTGGTCTGCTGGGCGAGGAGGTACTGCTCCATTCCATGGTCTGCTACTCCTCCAACAAGGGCTTCAATCTGGGCGGACTGGGTATGGCCACTCTCGTGCTGGCAGACGACGACCTGCGGTGCAAGTTCAACGAGGAGATGTCCATTGCCCAGACGCGGCTGGACAACATCTTCGGCATGGCCGCCCTCATAGCCGCCTACAACGACGGCGAGGAGTGGCTGGATCAGGCCATCGCCTATGTGTCCGACAACAAGGCGTATCTGGAGCAGTTCCTGCGGGAGCGCATTCCTCAGATCCGCATGATCCCCTCCGAGGGCACCTATCTGGTCTGGCTGGATTGCTCCCAGCTGCCCTACCGGGGCATGGCCCTGGAGCACTTCATGATCAACGAGGCCAAGGTGGCGTTCTGCGCCGGCTATGAGTTCGGCGAGCAGGGTGAGGCCTTCCTGCGCATGAACGTGGCCTGTCCCAGGTGTACCCTGACAAAGGCTCTGGAGCAGATGGAAAAGGCGATCAACGGTCTGTCGCTTCAGTGATACCTGTAAACGACGCACCTTGTGAGATAAGAAATTTTTTAAAGGAGAAACAGCTATGAAAAAGAGAACCATCGCAATGTTCCTGTCCGTAGCTCTGTGTCTCTCGGTGGCCTTGACCGGCTGTGGGGCAGACAAATCGCAGCAGAGCAACCCCTCTGATGACGGCAAAAAGAGCCTGACCATCGCGGTGCTGAATGATGTTGTCTCGCTGGACCCCGCGGTAAAGGACAGCGCCATCGAGATGCAGATGGCGTCTCACCTGTACGACCCTCTGGTGGACTATGATGCAAATATGAACAAGAAGCCCGGTCTGGCAGAGAGCTGGACTCTTCTGGATGACGGCGTGACGTGGGAGTTCAAGCTCCGCCATGGCGTGAAGTTCTCCAACGGAAACGACTTCAATGCCGATGACGTGGTCTTCAGCTTTGAGCGCATCCTCAACGATCCTACTCTGGAGATGGGCGTGTACCTCATGCGTCTTCAGGAGGTCAAGAAGGTGGATGATTACACCGTGCAGCTGGTGACCAAGATCCCCTATCCCGTGTTTGCCGGCAGCCTGGTCCATATCATGATGCTTGACAAGGAGACCTGTGAGGGACTTACCAGCGAGGAGATCGCCGCGAACCCCGTGGGTACCGGCCGGTATCGTCTGGTGGAGCATGTAAAGGAATCCTATATCAAGCTGGTCCGCAACGACGAGTATTGGGGCGAGCTGCCTGATGCAGAGATTGTGGAGTTCCGCGTGATCGCCAATGCAGCTACCCGCACCACCGCTCTCATCAACGGAGAGGTGGACTTTATCTCCAACATCCCTGTGATGGACGTGAACCGCCTGGAGAACGACCCCAACGTCCAGGTCATTACCAATCCCAGCCTGTCCTGCAACTACATGGGCTTTGATCAGCTCAATGAGCATGGCTCTGCCGGCACCGACGATCCCAACCCGCTCCTCAATGTGAAGGTTCGTCAGGCCATTTACCACGCCATTGACATTCAGACGATCGTCGATACCGTCATGAACGGCTACGCCACCGTGGCCAACTCCTATATGCCCAGCATCTGTGTGGGATATAATGCCGATGCAGAGCGTCCCGCCTACGATCCCGAGCTTGCCAAGCAGCTTTTGGCGGAGGCTGGCTATCCCGATGGCTTCTATCTCCGCATCGATGCCCGCAACGACAGTGACGTGAACGCCGATCAGGTGTCTCAGGCCATTGCCAGCTATCTGGAGAAGGTGGGCATCCAGGCCGAGGTGAACCTGCTGCCTCGCGCCTCCTTCTATGAGAAGACAAGCGCAGAGAACCTCCAGTCCTCCTTCTTCATGGCGGGCTGGGGCGACAGCTCCGGCGAGGGCATGGTCATCTTCAACGATATGCTCTATACCTACGACGGCAAGCCCGGCATGGGCGAAGGCAACCGGGGCCATTACAGCAATGCCGAGGTGGATGCGCTGCTGGATCAGGCATCTGTTGAGCCCGATCAGGCCAAGCGTGCAGCGCTGGTGGAGCAGGTGGATCAGATCGCCCGGGACGAGGCCGCCTACATTCCCCTGTTCTTCAAGCACAATATCTTCGGCGTGCGCGCCGGCATTCAGTACACCCCCAGTTGCGATGACCATATTCTGGCTTGGGACTTCACCTTCTAAGCGTACATAAGAACAGTCAATGGGAGGAGGCAGAAGGGGATCTTCCCTTCTGCCTCCCGCCAAAAGGGTGTAAGCCCGTAAATGAGGTGTTACCGTGTTCAAGTATTTCCTGAAGCGGCTGGCGCAAATGCTAGTTACACTTTTCATTGTGTCCATTCTGGTATTTGTTCTGGCCAACTTTATTGGCGATCCCGTCAATATGCTGGTCTCGCCCAAGGCCCCGCCTGAGGTTCGAGAGCAGGTTCGAGAAGAACTGGGGCTCAACAGGCCGATCCTGGAGCAATATGTATCGTTTGTTACCAATGCGTTCAAGGGGGATTTCGGCAAGTCCTATATCTATAAGGTGGACGTGCTCTCTCTGATTGCCCAGCGGGTACCTGCTACGCTGGAGCTGGTTTTTGTATCAGTCGTGCTGGCGCTCGTTATCTCTATCCCACTGGGCGTATATGCGGGCGCTTTTCCCAAACGAAAATCCAGCACATTGGTGATGGGAGGCTCCATTCTGGGCATTTCCCTGCCATCCTTCTTCATTGGCATCATGCTGATCTACATCTTCTCTCTGAAGCTGCACTGGTTCCCCTCCTCGGGACGGGGCGCGACCGTTCCGTTCCTGGGGATGGATTTCAGCCTGTTTGCGCCCGGTGGACTTAAGTACATCATCCTGCCGGCCTTTACGCTGTCTGTGACCAACATCGCGTCTCTGGTGCGCCTTACCCGCGCCGGTGTGATGGAGAATATGCGGCAGGATTATATCAAATTTGCCCGAGCCAAAGGTGTGTCTACCCGGAAGGTCCTCTTTGGACACGCCCTGAAAAATGCCTTGATCCCGGTTATTACGGTGTTCGGTATGGAAATCGGTTCCCTTATCGCCTTTACGACGGTGACGGAAACCATCTTCTCCTGGCCGGGACTCGGCAAGCTTCTCATCGACTCCATTAACTCGGTGGATCGGCCGGTCATTGTGGCCTATCTGATCCTGACTACGGTGTTGTTTGTGTTTATCAATTTTGTGGTCGACCTTCTGTATACAGTCATCGACCCGAGAATCCAATTCAGGTGATGCGCTATGGGTGAAATGAAAAAAAGGGGCGCGGCCCCCAACAAGAGCTTGCTTCGGCGCATTGCTGAGTCTGAGTTCTTTCACAATTACAAGCGCAGTCCGTCCGCTATCGTCGGTACGGTGATCGTGGTACTGGTACTGTTCATTGCCCTTTTCGGGCCGTTGTTTGCTCCGCAGAACCCCTATGATGTAGCCTCTCTTTCCCTCACGGATTCCTACAAACCGCCTGCATGGGAGGCGGGAGGTGACGCCCGGTTTATTTTCGGTACCGACAGTCAGGGACGGGATATTTTCAGCTCTCTTATTTACGGAAGCCGTATCTCCCTCTTTATCGGCGTTGTAGGTACGCTGCTGGCCTGCGCCGTAGGTATCACGCTGGGACTGATTTCGGGCTATTTTGGCGGGAGAGTAGACGCTGTCATCATGCGTTTGGCAGATATCCTGCTCTCTTTTCCCGATATCCTCGTGGCACTCTTCATCATGACCATGTTTGGACGGGGTGTAAGCAAGCTGCTGGTCGTATTTACGATCATCGGATGTGTCACATACATCCGTACCGTCCGCGCCGAGGTGCTGACGGTGAAGCAGATGGAATATGTAGATGCGGCCAGAGTCATCGGTATCCCCAATATCCTGATCATCGCCAAGCATGTGCTGCCCAACGTAATGACAACCGTCATCGTTATTTCCACGATGAAGGTGGGCGGCCTTATTCTGGCGGAAGCCACGCTGAGCTTTCTGGGCGCAGGCGTTCCGGTCACGGAACCCTCTCTGGGCATGCTGGTCAAGAACGGCTTCGACGTGCTGTTCAGCGGATACTGGTGGATCGCGGTGATGCCGGGTCTCTACATCATGCTGATCGTGTTTGGAATCAATCTTTTGGGAGATTTCCTGCGCGATGAGTTCAATCCTAAGCTGAAGTAAGGGGGGAGCGAGATGAGCGAAACACTGCTGCAGGTGGAAAACCTGCGAACCTATTTCCACACTTTCCGCGGTGTAGTCAAGGCGGTGGACGGCATTAGCTTTTCCCTGGATGAGGGACAGGTGCTGGGCATCGTGGGCGAGTCGGGCAGCGGCAAATCCGTTAGCAGCTTTTCCATTCTGAAATTGATCGAGCCGCCCGGTGTGGTGGAATCGGAGAAAATTCTTTTCCAAGGCGAGGACATCAGCAAAAAGAGCGAACGGGAAATGATGAAAATCAGAGGCAAGGCGATCTCCATGGTGTTCCAGGATCCGATGACCTCCCTAAATCCGCTCTATACCATTGAGAAACAGATTACCGAGATGCTGGACCTCCACCAGAAGCAGATGACCAAGCAGGAAAAGCATGCGCGCTGTGTGGAATTGCTGCATATGGTGGGTATCCCCAATCCTGAGGATCGGCTGAAATCCTACCCTCATCAGTTTTCTGGCGGTATGCGGCAGCGGGTCATCATTGCGATCGCTCTGGCTGCCAACCCGAAGCTCATCATCGCCGATGAGCCTACCACCGCCCTGGATGTGACCATACAGGCGCAGATCCTCAAGCTCATGGATAAGTTGGTGAAGGAGCAGGGCGCTTCTCTCATTCTGATCACCCATGACTTGGCGGTGGTTTCCCAGATGGCGGATCGTATCATCGTGATGTACTGCGGCAAAATCGTGGAAAGCGGCTCCCGGGATGACGTGATCCACCGTCCCAGCCATCCGTATACTGAGGGACTTCTTAATTCCATCCCCAGAATGGGAGAGGAGCAAAAACGCCTGGAGTCCATTCCGGGTATGGTCCCCAGTATGCTGGATCTGCCCCAAGGATGTTACTTCGCTCCCAGATGCAAATACTGCCAGGATATTTGCCGTACCGTGACGCCTGAAAACCATGAGGTGAGTCCGGGGCATTGTGCGGCTTGCCACTTTCCGCTGACAGGAGGCGAGAGCCATGAGTAAGATTCTTCAGGTGGAGAATTTGGTGCAGGAGTTCAATCTAACCAAGGATTTTCTGGATAAGGTAAAATTCAAAAACGGCCATTTTTCACTGGAAAATCGGGTGGTCCATGCGGTCAACAATGTCAGCTTTGATGTGGAGCAGGGCGAGGTGTTCAGCCTGGTGGGAGAGTCTGGATGCGGAAAGTCTACCACGGCCCGCACCATCATCAAGCTGATCGAGCCAAAGTCCGGCAAGATCATATTCGACGGACGCGATATCACCCGGCTCAAGCCGCAGGAGATGCGCCCCATCCGTCGGGAGATGCAGATGATCTTTCAGGATCCCTATGCCTCCCTGAATCCCCGGCAGAAGATCATGGAGATCCTCACAGATCCGATGCTGTTCCACAAGCTGTGCAGCAGCAAGGCGGAGGCGCAGGAGAAGGCGATCCATCTGTTGGAGCGTGTTGGACTCAGCTCTGAGCAAGCCAACCGGTATCCGCATCAGTTTTCCGGTGGTCAGCGTCAGCGCATCGGCATAGCCCGGGCGTTGGCGGTCGAGCCTAAATTTATCATAGCGGATGAGCCGGTATCTGCTTTGGATGTGTCCATTCAGGCTCAGATCTTGAACATTCTTATGGATCTGAAGGATGAATTTCATTTCTCCTATCTGTTCATCGCACACGATCTGAGCGTGGTCAAGCACATCAGCGACAGTTTGGGTGTCATGTATCTGGGAACTATTGTGGAACGGGCCCCGAAGCGGCTGCTGTTCTCCAACCCGGTTCACCCCTATACCAAGGCGCTTTTTTCCTCTGCACCGACGATTGATGAGGGCAATATTGCCGAATCTCAGGAGTTGCGTGGAGAGATTCCCAGCCCGATCCATCTGCCCTCCGGCTGTCCCTTCCATGACCGCTGTCCTATGGCTTGCCCGGACTGCGCACGGGAGGTCCCGGAACTCAAAGAGGTAGAGCCCGGACACTTCGCAGCCTGTCATCTGCTGTAAAAAAGGGGATTTAGCGCGGGTGGATCACCTCGCACATCCCTGCGGGGGCGGCTATGCCGCCCCCGCTTTTTGATTAATTATCATGGAATAGACCATAAGGAGGAAGGAAAAATGGAACTGCAACTTGTGAAAAAGTATGACGCCAGAGCATGGGACGGTGTGGTGGTCCCGCTGGGAGAAGGCAACCTGAACAGCTATCAGGGTCCTTGGGAGCAGGAGCTTGCCGCAGTTCGTGCCTCGGGACGGTTTGAAGGGAAAACCGGTGAGATTTTCCGCTTTTCTGTTCTTTCAGAGGGCGTGCTGACCCAAATTTTCCTGCTGGGTCTGGGGAAAGACTGGAGCCTGGAGCAGGTGCTGGAGAGCTGTGCCAAGGTGTATCGTCAGTGTCAGGAGCTGGATCTGCGTGCGGTGTGTACCGATCTGCGGGGCGTGTATCCGCAGTTCACGCCGACGCTCTTCCAAAAGGCGGCAGAGGCTGCCGCTCTTACCGGCTACCGTTTTGACAAGTACAAGACGACCCCCGCGGCGCCGGGGATCGAAACGGCTGCATTTCTCTGCGAGACGCCGGAGCGCTACGAGGCCGCCTTGGTGGAGGCGGAGGTATCTGCTGAGGCCACCTGCATCGCACGGGATCTGATCAATGAGCCCCCCCACGGTGCTTACCCCCGCCAAGCTGGCGCAGGCGGCACAGGAGCTTTTTAAGGAGACGCCTGTGAAGGTGACCGTTTACGGCAGAGATGAGGTAGAGCGCATCGGACTTACCGCTTTTCTGGAGGTCGGAAAGGGCTCGATTCACGAGCCTAAGCTCATTGTCATGGAATATACCGGCGCGCAGGACGTGGAGAGCCGCTTGGGGCTGATCGGCAAGGGCCTTACCTACGACAGCGGCGGATACTCCCTCCAGTCGTCTGAGTTTATGGAAACCATGCAGCATGATATGAGCGGCGCGGCCGCTGTGATGGCCGCCCTGTGGGCGACGCAGAAGCGGGGCCTTCGGATCAATATTACCGGCGTGGTGGCGGCTTGCGAGAATAAGCTCTCCGCCACGGCCTATGTGCCGGGCGATGTGATCCGCTCCATGTCCGGGCGGTATATTGAGGTGAACAACACCGATGCCGAGGGCCGCATCACTCTGGCCGACGCCGTGACGTATACCAAGCAGTGCTGCGGCGTGGATCGCATCGTGGATATTGCCACACTCACCGACGGTATCCAGACGGCGCTGGGAAATCGCCGCTGCGGAGCCTTTACCAATAACCGGGCCCTGACCGCGCAGGTGGAGAAGGGCGCCGCCGCCGCCTGCGAGCGGATGTGGGAGCTGCCCTGTGACGAGAATCTCCGCCGGGTGCTGGACTCCCGTGTAGCCCATCTGAAAAACAGTGCAATGGGCTCCAGCGTGGGTGGATATGCCACGGTGGGCGCCATGTTCGTGAAGGAGTTTGTCGAGGAGACGCCTTGGATCCACTTGGATATCGGCGGTACCGCTTGGACCACCGAATGTGAGGGGATCTATACAAAGGGCGGTATTGGATTTGGCACGCGGATGCTTTATGAGACGTTCAAGGTAATGGAGAAGGAGGGGACTCAGGTATGAAGAAGCTGGCGTTGACGGATTTTGCCAAATATCGGTATCCTTCTGCACTGGAGCTGTCTCCGGATGGCAGATATCTGACCTTTGCACTCAAGGATGTCGACAGGGAAGGAGACGGCTACCGGTGGAATCTGTGGCTGTATGATCTGGAGCGCAGGGAGAGCCGGCAGATCACCCAAGGAGACGACCAGCGGAAGGCTGTTTGGGAGGATAACACCCACATTCTCTATAAAACCACGGAGCCGGACGAAGCACTGCGGGCGCGGGGCTTCGAGGAAGAGTGGACGGTGTATCACCGCCTGAATGTATGTACAGGTGAAGATCGCGAGGCGTTCCGTCTCCCCATGTCCGTATCCGGGCTTTGGAAAATGGACGAGGGCCGTTATGTTTTCACGGGCGAGACCCATTTGGACCGGCCGAATCTTCTGGAGCTGACGGGAGAGGCGCTGGAGAAGGAGCTCGTTCGCCGTCAGCAGACCAGAGGCTATAAGGTTTTGACGGAGCTGCCCCTGTGCGAAAACGGGGTCGGGATGTTTAATCAGACCAGAAACACGCTGTTTCTCTATCTGGAGGCTGCCGGAGAATATCGCCGGATCACGCCGGAGGACTATGATGTGAATCATGTGAATGTCCGCCCCGGTCAGGTGCTCTTCACTGCGTTTCCCTTCCGGGATGTAAAGCCGGTCACCGAGGGAATGTATCGCTGGGATGCGGAGCGGAACGAGACGGAGACGCTGATCACGCCCGATAAATACAGCATCGACTATGTGGGGCATTTGGGCCGGAAGGCGCTCTGCCTGGGACTGGTCATGCGGGACTACGGCGTGTACGAGCACCCCACATTCTTTGTGGTGGACGAAAAGGGCGAGGAAAATCTGGGCCGCTATGACCGCCGGGTCAACTCCGAGGTGGTCACCGACTGCTTCTCCGGCGCCGTCACAGGACAGAGAATGGTGGGTGAGACGCTGTATTTCCTCAACACGGACGGCGTGGGTTCTGGCTTGTGTGTGTGGACGCGGGAGACCGGTGTGCAGACGCTCTTCGGCGGCGACGACTACCTTATTGATTTCGATACCAAGGACGGAAAGAGGTTTCTCTTCTCTGCGGCTGTGGGTCTGAAGCTCCCGGAGGTGTACCTTTGGGATGGCGGCCAACTGGAGCAGCTGACGGATTTCAACAGGTCTGCACTGGAGGGCGTGACCATTTCCGTACCAGAGCGGCTTACCTTTACCAACACCGACGGCGTGGATATCGACGGCTTCGTGATGAAGCCGGTGGGATACGAGCCGGGCAAACGATATCCGGGCATCCTTCATATTCACGGCGGGCCGAAGATGGTATTTGGCCCGGGCTTCCACCATGAGATGCAGCTTTGGGCGGCCTCCGGCTTTTTCGTATGCTACTGCAACCCCAGAGGAAGCTGCGGCAAGGGAAATGCCTTTGCCGATCTTCAGGGTAAGTACGGAGAGGTGGACTTCCGGGATCTGATGGAGTTCACGGATGAGGTTCTGCGGAGGTATCCCGAAATAGACGCAGATCGGATGGGCGTTGCCGGCGGTTCCTATGGCGGCTTTATGACCAACTGGGACATTGGTCACACGGATCGTTTCCGCTGTGCCGTGTCCCAGCGGAGCATTGCCAACTATGTGGGGGATTATCTCCTCTCGGATATCGGCTACTATTATGTGCCTGACCAGCAGCTTGGCACCATTTGGGAGCATCCGGAGCGTTTGTGGAAGGCTTCGCCCCTTACCTATGCCGACCGTGTTAAGACGCCCACACTCTTTATTCACGCAGATAAGGATTACCGCTGTACGCTGGCCAACGGTCTGGAAATGTTCGCAGCGCTCAAGCTCCATGGTGTGGAGAGCAAGCTGTGCATGTTCTACGGTGAGAACCACGGCCTGAGCCGAGAGGGAAAGCCCTCCAACCGCATCAGCCGACTCAGCGAGATCCTGCACTGGATGGAGGAGCACCTGAAGGAAGAATAAGGGGGAGCCAACCGGCGGCTTCTGGCAGAGTGTGTGCCGGAGCATTTGCCGCGCTTAAACCTATATTCCTTGGAAGCTGTCTTTTTTACATGGCGATTTCAGCGGACAGCGGCCGCAGCGCCGCGTCATACAGGTATCGTGGAAGCATTTACGCCAAGAGCCCACCTTCTTGAGAAGGTGGGCTCTTGCTGTAAGTACACGAAATGAGATGCTTTATTTCTTGTCAAACAGGATGAACAGCAGGCTGGACAGGCACAGCAGGAAGGGATAGAACAGCAGGGGGATGATGTCAAAGGCGCTGATGGCGTAGCCGAGGGTTGCGCAGGTGGAAATGGCCACCAGCATCTGGGCGCCGTAGGGGATGATACCCTGAAAGATGCAGGAGAAGGTGTCCAGCAGGGAGGCGGAGCGCTTGGGGCTGATGCCGTACTCCTCCGCCACCTCCTTGGCAATGGGGCCTGCCATGACGATGGCCACGGTGTTGTTGGCGGTGGCGATATCCATGAGGCCCACCAGCAGGCCGATGCCCAGCTGGCCGCCCCGCTTGCCGCGAAACACCCGGCGGATGAAGGCGAGGATGCTCTCGAAGCCGCCGTAGGCGCGGATGAGGCCGCACAGGGAGGCCACCAGCAGCGTCACCAGAATGGTCTCAAACATACCGGACACGCCGCCGCCCATGTTGCCCATAAGCTCCAGCGCCGTGACCTGCCCGGTGATAAGGGTGATGGCAGCGCCGGCGGCGATGCCGATGAGCAGCACCACGAACACGTTCAGGCCGACAATGCCGCCGATAAGCACCAGCACATAGGGGATGATCAGCACCAGATCGTGACCGCCGGAGACGGCGTTCTGCACATCGGTGCCCAGAGAGACCACGATGATCAGCGCCAGCGCCGCCAGCGCGGCGGGCAGGGCGATCTTGAAGTTGGCGCGGAACTTGTCCTTCATCTCCGTGCCCTGGGTGGAGCAGGCGGCGATGGTGGTATCGGAAATAAAGCTGAGGTTGTCGCCGAACATGGCGCCGCCCATGACGGAGGCGATGCACAGCGGCAGGTCAAAGCCGGAATCGGCGGACACCGCCACGGCGATGGGCGCCAGCAGGGTGATGGTGCCGACGGAGGTGCCCATGGCCATGGACACGAAGCACGCCACCACGAACAGCACGGCAACCGCCAGCTTCACCGGGGCGATGGACAGCAGGAAATAGGCCACGGCCTCGGCGCTGGAGCGTCCGGTGACGCCCACGAAGATGCCCGCCACCAGGAAGATGAGGATCATGGTGACGATGTTCTTATCGCCGATGCCCTGTCCCATCAGCTCCAGCTTTTCATCAAAGCTCACACCGCGGTTTTGCAGGCACGCTACCAGCAGCGCCACCAGGAAGGCCACGACGATGGGGATCTGATAGAAGCCCATTTTGATTTTCAACACATACTCCAGAATAATGCCCAGCACCAGATACAGCACCAGGAATACGGCCACGGGCAGCAGGGCCACCGCCCGGGGGGTTGGTTTTTTCTCCATAAACTCTCTCCTTTATGAAAACGTTGGCTTTTTTCACCGTTTTTGATGGTATCATGAGGGGAAGAAAAAGTCAACGCAAAGACATCTGCACCTTATCTGCTTTGTCTGGCGCGTCCGGCCTGTACGCGGAGGTGTTCGGCGAGGCGGAGCAGGCCGGTGTCTTCATCATGGCCGGCTCGCCTATCTGGCGGATGACGTCTCTCCCTCCACTGATAGATCTCCCTTCTTCCCAGAGATCAACGTGGGACTTCTGGCAGAGCCCTGGTTTGAGGGTCGCATGGCCCAGTGCCTTACCGACATTCTGGGCGGGCGGGCCACGGCCGCAGCCATGGTACCGCTGGCCGCCGCCTATCTGGCCGTGACCCTGCTGGTACAGGGGGCACGGTTCGTCAAACGTTTCTACGTCCGGCACCTCACCAACAACGGCGCCATCCATTTCAACGGCTACACCATCACCCTGGCGGACGGCACCGTCCTCCGGTAAGGCTTACCGCACCTCGATAGCCGCCGCGGGGCAGGCGTCCGCCGCCTCCTGCACGGCCAGCTTCAAACTGTCGGGTATCGGCCCGGCCGCCGCCTGCGCCGATTCGCCGTCCTCCAGAGAGAACACCTCCGGACAAATGGTGGGGCACAGGCCGCACCGGATGCACGCCTTCTGCAATACGATGGCTTCCATAAAAATTCCCTCCATAGTAAATTCAGGATATGGGCAGTTTGCCCCGTATCGGGAAAAAGTATGCGGGAAGCACCGTCCCTTTCGGACGGTGCTTCCCGCATACTTTTTCCATTTTTCCCTTGACAGCCGCAGCTATCCATGGTATGGTAACTGTACTAACACGCATAATACAGTTAATACGCAATGGCAGGAAGGAGTGAGCGCGGATGATCTCCCTGGATTATCGGGACAGCCGCCCCCTGTACCAGCAGGTGAAGGACAATCTGCGGCGGATGATGCTGACGGGGCTGCTGCCGCCGGACGAAAAGCTGCCGTCGGTGCGGAGTCTGGCCACACAGCTGGCCATCAACCCCAACACCATCCAGCGGGCATACAGCGAACTGGAGGCGGAGGGGTACATCTACTCCGTGCCCGGCAAGGGCAGCTTTGCCGCCGCCGAGGGCGGCGAGCAGCAGCGGCGTATCCGTGAGCTGAAAACGCAGGCGGCCCCTCTGCTGGAGGAGCTGAAGACGCTGGGCTGCACGGAGGAGGATCTTTTGCAGCTGTGGAGAGGAGGAGAGACACATGCTTGAAGCGAAAAACGTGGTCAAGACCTTTGACGGCTTTCGGGCGCTGGACAGTCTGAACATGACGGTTCCCAAGGGCGCGGTGTACGGTCTGGTGGGCCCCAACGGCGCGGGCAAGTCCACCATCATCCGGCATCTGGCCGGTATCTACCGTCAGGACAGCGGCGAGGTGCTGCTGGACGGCCAGCCGGTATACGAGAACCCCGCCGTCAAGCGGCGGATGACAGTGATCGGCGACGACTGGTACTATTTCCCCCAGGCCAATATTCGTGAGATGGCCCGCTTTTTCGCGGGACTGTACCCCGCCTTCAGCTGGGAGCGCTATGAAAAGCTGAAGCAGGTGTTCCCACTGGACGAGAAGATGATGCTGCGCCGCATGTCCAAGGGTATGCAGAAGCAGGCGGCGTTCTGGTTGGCGGTGTGCTGCATGCCGGAGTACCTCATTTTGGATGAGCCGGTGGATGGGCTGGACCCCGTCATGCGCCGCCAGGTGTGGTCTCTGCTGCTGGGTGACGTGTCCGAGCGGGGCACCACGGTACTGGTGTCCAGCCACAACCTCCGCGAGCTGGAGGACGTGTGCGACCATGTGGGCATCCTGAACCGCGGGCAGGTGCTGCTGGAGCGGAGCCTCTCCGACCTGCAGGACAACACCGTGAAGCTGCAGGTAGCCTACGCCGGCGTGACGGAGCCGATGCTGCCGTCGGAGCTGAACATCCTGCACCGCAGCCACGTGGGACGGGTGTATACCTACATCGTGCGGGGCAGCCGCGCCGAGATCCTGCGCCGCATGGAGATCACGGAGCCCATCCTGCTGGAATCCATCCCGCTGACACTGGAGGAGATCTTTATCTATGAATTGGGAGGTGTGGACTATGCCGCGAAAGACATCCTGCTGTAACGGGACGCTGCTGCGCAGCGACGTGCGTCACTACTGGCCCGCCGGCTTTCTCTATGTGCTGGTGTGGCTGATGATCCTGCCCATCCCCCTGCTGCAGACAGCCCGGGATTATCTGCGTTTCCAGTCTGAGCAGACGGTTCAGCTGGCAGCGCAGCTGCACAACCACGTCTATGCCGCCATGACCGGCTCGCTGGTGCTGGCGGTGCTGGCGGGCGCGGTAATACCCATGGCGGTGTACGCCTATCTGATGACGCCTCGGGCTGTGGGGCTGATGCACACCCTGCCCGTCACCCGCACATCCCAGTTTTTCACCCACTTTCTCAGCGGCTTCGGCCTGTTGACAGCGGGAAATCTGCTGATCTTCCTGCTGTCAGCGCTGGCTATGATGCCCTCCGGCAGCGTGGACTGGGCCGCGCTGGGCCTGTGGCTGCTGGTGACGGAGCTGCTGGAGCTGTTCTTCCTGTCTCTGGGTACTCTGTGCGCCATGGCCACCGGCTGGCTGCTGGCCATACCGGTGCTGTACGGCGCGGCCAACTGCATTGTTTTGTTGGTATGCGTCGTGGTGCAGTTCCTTCAGCGCTGGTTCTACTTCGGCTTTGAGAGCACCACCTTCCCCATGGCGGTGATCTGGCTGACGCCCATCGCCCGCCTGTCCACCGCCGTTTGCGGCTACGCCGACGTTCTGGTGCCACGGGAGGGGGAGGAGGTCTACCTCCGCGTCCTGCCGGAGGGCGGCATGACCTCCTTGCTGATCTATGCCATCGTGGGACTGGCGCTGCTGGCTCTGGGCTGGCTTCTATACCGCAGACGGCCCAGTGAGGCCGCCGGTGACGCCATCGCCTTCCGCTGGCTGCGGCCCATCGTCCGGTGGACCGTGGGTCTGTGCGGCGGTCTGGGCCTGGGCCTGTTCCTCAGCTTAGCGCTGCTGGGCGGTCTGGTCGGCGGCATAGTGCATCTCCTGCTGTGCCAGGCGGTCATGGGCCTGTTGTGCTTCTTCGCCGCTCAAATGCTGCTGCAAAAGTCGTTCCGCGTCTTCCGCCGCAGCTGGAAGGAGGCGCTGGCGCTGGTGATCGCACTGGCCGCCATCACCCTGTGCATCCGCCAGGACTTCTTCGACGTCCAGAACCGCATACCCGGCGCTTCCCAGGTGGACACCGTGTCGGTCCAGCTCTACGCCGGTGACAGCAGCTACTGCGAGACGGACGATCCCGCCGTGCTGGAGCGGGTGCAGGCGCTGCACCGCGCCGCCCTGGCTCAGGGCGAGGCTATGGCCGATAACTCGGACCGCTGTATGAGCATCCGCCTGCGCTATGAGCTGAAAAACGGCGACACCGTCCGGCGGGATTACACCATCGCCTGTGTCTCCGGCACGGAGACGTACCGCCTGACCAACCAGCTGCTGAACATGCCCCAGTTCCGCCGCTCTGCCATGGGCATCGACTGGTTGGAGACCTCCGGGCTGGACGCCGTCCGCAGCGGCTATGTGGAGGACTACTGGACCGGCGCCACGGTGGATCTGACCCGTGAGCAGGCCACGGAGCTGTGCCGTCTGGCCCAGCAGGACGCCAACGATGTCTCCGACAGTGATGTGCTGGCCGCCATGGCCGCGAACAGCGATGATGCCTACGCCGCTGCGGCTAAGGAGGATACCCTTCCGGCGGAGACGGAGGCATGGGACGTATACCGTTACAACATCGTCATCTACGCCATGGTGGATGGCCGCGATGTCAGCCGCAGCCTGACTCCGATGGGCTATTGCACCCGTATGCAGTCCTTCATCGGCAGCCTGGACTTTGCCAACACCACCACGGTGGACACGGAGGCCGTGTCATGAAAAGAGGACTGCTGTGCATCGCCGCAGCGCTGGTGCTGACCGCCGCTACCCTGTGGCTGACCAGCCTGCGGAACTACGATGCGGCGGACGCCGTGGAGGAAAACGGTGTCCTGCTCTACCTGCGGAAGGACCACGGGGCGGCCTTTGCCAGCACCTATCGTTGGGACGGCACCGGCGACGCCATCGACTACGTCATCCCCGACACGGTGCAGGGCGTGAAGGTCACAGCCATCGGCGGCTTCACTGGCGAGCTGAAGAAGGCCCCTACCGCGGGGCTGGCCATCACCATGCCGGAGACGTACCGTGGCGCGGAACGGGCGCATTACACCATGCCCAGCGGCGCAGTGGAGATCACGCTGCCGGTACACATCCACATCGGCCGCTATGTCCGCAGCGTCCAGCCGGACGGCAGCCTGCCGACGCCCACCGGTTACTTTGGCTACGACAAGGGCGTCAGCAGCTATATCATCACCCCTGTGTGGACGGTGACGTGCGACGAGGGCAACGAGACGTACTACGCCCGGGACGGACGGCTTTACCAGCGTGCAGACAACGCGCTGGTGCAGCTGCCCTACGCTGTGGAAGGAACCCCCGGATAAACGCAGAGAGGCGCGGGCCTGACGGCCCGCGCCTCTCTATTTCATTTGTGAGGAGATAGAAACAGCTTACTCGTTGGTATAGTTGTCAAAATAGCCCTGAATATAGATGATGGGAGTGCCCTTGTCGCCGGAGCCGCTGGTCAAGTCACACAGGGAGCCGATGAGGTCGGTGAGGTTGCGGGGCGTGGTGCCTTCGGACACCATGTTGCCCACCAGGCTGACCTTGGCGTCCTTCTCGCGGATCTTCTGGGAAATGGCATCCTTGAGGGCCTGTCCGGACAGACCGGCAAACTCCTTGTCCGCCAGGTACTTCAGCTTCAGCTCGTTGGGAGTGCCCACCAGACCGCTGGTGTAGCCAGGGGATACCACGGGGTCGGCCAGCTCCCAGATCTTGCCGGCGGGGTCCTTGAAAGCGCCATCGCCGTAGACCATGGCCTCCACGCGCTTGCCGGTGGCCTCGCTCATGGCCTTTCCGATGGCCTCTGCCACGGGCTTGGCGTCCCGCGGGAACAGCTTCACGCGATCATCATCAGCCTTGTTGCTGCCCAGCAGGCCGTACTGGAGGTTGTAGCCGCTGCCGTCCACGGGGGAGGTCAGCAGGTCGTCCAGCCCCAGCACCACCTTGGCGCCGGCGGCGGCCAGCAGGCGCTTGCTGCGCTTGCGGGTGTGGATGTCGCAGCAGATGACGGTGTCGGTGTAGTCCAGCACTGCCTGGACGCGGTTGGCGAACACGATCTCTGCCTCAGCACCGGCGGACTCGATGATGGTCTTGTAGTAGTCCACGTAGTCCACGCCGGTGAAGGGGTGGATGACGGCGCCGAAGGCGGCGCGGAACTGCTCCAGGGACAGTACATCGTGCCAGGGGTCGATGCCGGCCTCGTCCAGCTGGTCCATGGACACCAGGTGGTTGCCCACCTCGTCAGAGGGATAACTGAGCATCAGCACCACCTTTTTGACACCGGCGGCGATGCCCTGCAGCAACAGGGAGAATCGGTTGCGGCTGAGGATGGGGAACGTGACACCCACGGTCTGGCCGCCGGTCTTGGCGCGGACATCGGCGGCGATCTGCTCCACCGTGGCGTAGTTGCCCTGGCAGCGGGCCACCACGGACTCGGTAATGGCCACGATGTCGCCGTCACGGGCGGTGATGCCGTTGTCCTTCAGTGCATTCAGCACGGTGTCGGCGGTGATCTGTACCACATTGTCGCCCTCGCGGAAAATGGGAGCGCGAACGCCCCGTACCACAGTACCCAAGGTTCTGCTCATAGCGGATGCTCCTTTGCATATCATTTCAGGCCACGCAGCGCTTATCGCTGCGCAACAGGTATAGTATAGCACAAATTCGGCATAAGTGAAATATAAAATATTTATATTGCGTATTAGCAATACTGAACGCGCAGCGAAAAGAACACGGAAAAAGCTCTTGCATTTTCCCGCAGGATGTGTATAATGATAGGGTAATTATGGGCTTGTAGCTCAGCTGGGAGAGCGTTCGGTTCGCATCCGAGAGGTCGAGGGTT
>ERZ824598.1570-NODE-1570-length-27820-cov-3.350585_pt1 | contig 27820 bp, 30 predicted proteins | sample MGYA00519934_ERZ824598 | MGnify/ENA primary metagenome ERZ824598 (study PRJEB31778, sample SAMEA3449177) | human gut metagenome | biome: human gut; feature: human-associated habitat; material: faeces | place: United Kingdom | collected 2010/2012 ...
TATGAAGAGAGTAAGAAATGGAGTATTAGTAACAATAGCTTTAATATTCTTATTCCTATCTCAATTAAGTTACTTATCTGTAATAGCAGCAGTAGTAGTAGGATTTTTAGTATTTAAAAGTCAATATTTAAGTTTAAGAAGATGGTATAAACAACATCTAAATTATATAGATTCATTACTACCATATTACTTAAAAACACTTGAAGTACTAATTCATCATTATACAGTGCCAGTAGCACTTGCTAAAAGTATTGATGATGCTCCTGAAGTGTTTAAACCTGGATTAAAAAGAATGATAGCAAGAATAGAATCTGGTGATTCTTCGATAGATCCTTATATGGATTTTGCTAAAGAATATCCAGTAAGAGATTCAATGAGAATGATGAGATTATTATATAGATTAGGTTTAGGAGAACAAGAAAAGAAACACCAACAACTAGTATCATTTTCTAAGTCAGTATCAAGTCTTCAAGCTAAAGCAAGAGAAATGAAATATCAAGCTAGACTTGGAACAATGGAAAGAAAAACATTAATAATGATGGTTGTTACTGGTGGATGCTCCTTAGTGTTATTATTGATTTCAATATTTATATTAGTATCAACTGTATAATATTTGAAATATATAAAAAAGAATAAAAAAATATATATAAGAAAGAAGGTGAAAAAATGAAAGAAGCAACAGGTGAAGTTTCAATGACAGTTATTACTATAGTAATTCTAGCATTATTAGTAGGTATAGGAACATGGCTATTTAGTGCAAATGGTCCTGCAAGAGATTGGATTAATGACTTTTTCAATAGCGAGGTTGCAAAACCAAATGCTGGTGATACAAATGGACCAAACCAGTAAAAAATAACAAAAAAAGTAGGTGATAAATAATGAGAGATTCTGTTGGTGGAACATTTATGATATATGTACTATTGGTATTTTTAGCAGTATATATTATCTTTGTTGCAGTAGCATTTAACTATGCACGGGCATTTAGAGTTAAAAATAAAGTAATAGATATCATAGAGCAAAATGAAGGAATAAAAGAAATGGATGGTAATGATAATCTAACAGGAATTACTTCCGGAGTTTTTGGCCAAATAGATACTTATTTAAATAATGTATCATATAGGGTAAATAACATCGGTGAAAGCAATTGTAAAGGATATGACTACATAAATACAAATAGAGGCTATTGTATATCGAAAATAAATCAAGATAGTTCTATTGACGGTATAGAAAGTAGCTATTATAAAGTAAGGACATTTGTATATATAGAATTTCCATTTTTAAAACTAAAATTCACAATACCAGTAAATGGAGAAACACGTCGTATAGAAAGGATAAATAACTAATGGATACAGTCATATCAAATAAATATAGTAGTGTATTAAATGAATTAGATATTGAAGTATCAAAAAAGTTAGAAGGAGAATATACTGTTGATGAAATAATATCTCAGTTTAAAAACTTTTTCTTTAATAAAATGTTTTTAGATATAACTGCTATTAAGGATTATAAAGACTTAACTAATTTACAAAAGTTATCAATGAGTATTGATATGGATAAAGTTATATTATTATTAGATAAAGATGATAGTATAAGTGATTCCGAACCATTCTTAGCAAAATTAGTTAATATGGGAATTTATAACTTTACAAAAGACAAAAATAGTTTGATGTATCTATATACAAACCCTAATGTTTACCGTGATGTAGCCTATTTACAAAAAATTGATACAGGTGAAAATAATAGTTCCACTACTAACTCCTCTCATTTTGTACCTAGTAGAAGAATAATAGGAATTAAAAATATCACTGATTCAGCAGGAGCAACTTCACTAATTTATATGTTAAAAAAAGTATTGAGTAACTATTATAGTGTAATGGCTTTAGAAGTAGATAAAAGAGATTTTACTTACTTTAAAGATAAAGACACACTAACAGTAAAATCAGATGAAATAAGTACTGTTATAGATAAATATAATAGTATAGATATCTTTTTGTTAGATTTAAATAAATCTAACAAAGATTATCTATGTACTGACGTACTATATTTAATTGAACCATCAATACTTAAATTAAATAAATTAGCAATGATTAATCCTAAAGCATTAAATGATATAAAAGGTCAGAAAGTAGTATTAAATAAGAGTCTATTATCAGAGTCAGAAATAGCAGATTTTGAAGTAGAAACAAGAATAAAAGTATACTATAATATACCACCATTAAATGATAAAAAAGATAATAGTGATGTACTACTACCTTTGTTAGTCAAGTTAGGATATATCAAAGAAGAAGAATCAGCAAAGAAAAAAAGTATATTTGATTTTCTAAAATTTAAATAGTAAAAATACTATTTTTATTTTTAACGATAAACAACCGAATAAAATGTAAAATTTGACTTTTTAGTTAAATTAGTGTAAAATATAGGTATATTTAATCAAAAGAAATGAGTCTGTTTTTTAGGAACAATACCATTTTGATGAACAATTATAGAGATAAAATAATATTAATAAATGAAATATTTAACAGAAGAAGGAGTAAAGAATGGAAAAGGAAAATTTTATTATAGAAATTGATGGAATAAATAAAAAGGCGAAAGCCTTAAATATAGTTACAATTGATGGTAAAAGATATTTAATTTATTCAGTTGATAATAATGATAATATAGAGATTTATTCATCAGAAATAGTAATTGATACAAATGGAACAGAAAAACTAGTTGATATTGAAACTGAGAGTGTAAGACAAAAAATATTAGAAATAATAGAAAAGATGTTTGAATAAGGTAAGGGAGGTTAATAACATGAAAAAATTACAAAAAGATATAAAAAAATTCAGGGAAAATAATATAGAGGAAAACAAAGAGTTTGTTTTCAAATTTTTAGATCTAAATTATTCATTAGAAGATGTGCAAATATTTATTTCTAAAGTAAAAGATTTACATAATAATAATGACATGATTTATGATCAAGAAACAGAAAGTATACTTTCAATAATTATAGAAATTAAAAGAATAGAAAAAGCCTTTAATGAAATTGATTGTCATCATGAGAATGATAATGAAAGATGGGATAATGTAATCAAAAATAGTATTTGGATTATCAAAAATTCAATATCAAAATTATCAGATACAAATAAAGAAAAAATTAAAAAATATATAAACAAGTTAATATTGGAAATGGATGATTATACTTATCAATTTGACTTAATTGACGAACTGTTCAATAATTACATTTTAGATCTTTTGGATGATAATACATTAGAACAATTTTTAAAATCAACAAAAATTAAATTATCTGAATCTTGTAATAAGCAGCAGCTTGAGGGATTTGAGCGTTCAATAAATGCCCATCAGTAGGTTAAAAAGATTGAGTGCAACACAAGAAATTGATATCAATAGTTTTTTACAAATAAAGGAGCTAATATCGGAGTTAACAATAGAAAAAAATAACACTGCTGTTGAAAGCATTAATGGATACGTTGCAAATGTATTACTACAAAAATTTAAAAATGGAACTCCGATGATGATAAACGAATTGAAAGAATTAAATGAATATTGTGAAAAAGGTGTAGTTGATATAGAAGAAGTGGATAAAAAAAGACTAAATGATTTATTAAACAAAAAAGAAAAAAATATAGTAAGAGGAAAAGTAAGTAAATTAAAATCATTCTTCAAATCAGTACCTAAGAAAATTGTGGAGTTTAAAGAAAAATATGTTAAAGAAAAGTCACAAAACAATTCCGAAGAAACCCCTAAAATAACATCTGGCCCAAATAGAAATGATTTACCTAAAGTTGAAGCAAGTAACTGGATAAAAAACATGTATGATAATAAATATAAATATGGTATGGGAAATGTTAGAAGGACTATAGAACAAGCCAAAAGGGCAGGACAAAATATAGGGGTAGGTTATGACATGGAATGGTTAGATTACGGAATGGAAGAAAATGAAAAGTCTAATAAACACAGATAAGAATATACAAATAATAATAGAATAACATAAACAGAAAAAAATTAAACATTAAAATTAAATATAAATAGAAAATATGTAAAGAAAAGTCAAAACAATTGACTTTTAATAGATTTTAGTGTATCATATAAGTATATTTAAGGAGGGAAAAAGTATGTATTCTTTAGTAAATGTTTGCACCAACGAATATGCACCAATTTGGAATGTGGTAGGAATAATAATAAAAGTAATTTGGATAGGAGTTCCAATAGCATTAATAGTACTAGGATCAATTGATTTGGGAAAGGCTGTTATTTCAAGTAAAGAGGATGAAGTTAAAAAAGCAAAGAAAGCACTTCTAAATAGATTCCTTTATGCAGTATTAGTATTCTGCGTAGTATGGATTGTAACACTTGTAATGGGAGCAATTTCAAAAATTGGAATTAACGATACTGATACCACATCATGGTCAACATGTTGGGATTTAATTATGAAAAGTTAAAAGAAATCATAAAAAAATGATTTCTTTTTTTACTTTTCTATGCTATAATTTATTTATAGTGAATTATTATGTCTGATTGGAGTGAAAAAAAAGAATAATATTGTTATTAACGTTTATAGTTTCGTTTATAATGTGTACTGATATAGCAAAGGCTGCAAATGTTCAAGAATTAACATGCGTTTATGATAAAACAGATAGTCAGCAAGGAATAAAATTAGTACAATATAAAGATGAAAAAAATTATGGAAATGCAGCAGCAGAATTATATATTGCTCCATCTAATGCTACAAGTATTTCTCTGAATGAAACAAATTGGGTTTGGCTAAATTATAGTAAAGTAGGAAGCTCAATATATGATAAGAGCGATAAGAAAAAAAATTATTTATTTACTGAGTGTCCAAAATATATAAAACTTAATGATAATGGTACAATAAAATATGAAAACAATGATACTTCGGATTACGCTAAATTACTAGAAAGCGAAAGTAAAACAACAGTAGATGATAAAAGCTCATACGAAGTAGTAGGAAAAATTAATAACAATTTTAAAATATTTGAAAAGCCAAGCACAGAAGAACAAATATTAAAAAACGAATGGATAACTAAATGTGTATATAAAGACACAAATAGTAAAATAGAAATATATTTTTCAACGCAGAATTTTGTAATATACGATAATAATATAGATGTTACTTCGGATCTTAAAACATCAAATATGACAATAAGTAATGCAATTACTTTAAAAGACTTAATTTATCAATATGATACACATTATGGTAAAAATAGATGCTTTGAGGCAGTATATAAAATAGAAGAATGTAAAGGAACACAAAAAAATTTAACCGGAACTAAATGTTCAAGAAAATATCAAACACATGGTGCGAATGATAACAGAAGCAAAGGAAAATATACAAGAGTTGATGATGAATCGGTTTACAAAAATACTACCCCAAGTCCAATCAACCCAGATAACGATAAAGAATTTAAAAATTGTGAGGATTTAATAGGAAAAGATGCTGTAGATTTAATTAATAAAGTAATGAAATGGATAAGAATAATTGTACCGATTTTATTAATAGTATTTGGAATATTAGATTTTAGCAAAGCAGTTTTTTCTTCAAAGGAAGAAAATATAAAAAAATCAAGAGAAACATTTTTTAAGAGAATATTAGCAGCAATTTTAGTGTTTTTAGCACCAATTTTTGTTGAGCTAATATTAAGTTTAGCTAACCAGGTATGGGATGTAATTAATGCAGACACATGTATAAGAAAGTAGGAGGTGTTATGATGTATTTTTTAAGTATAGGCGATAGCATAGTTGATGCTTTTAGAACGGTAATGTACGTTTTATGTGAACTAATATATAGCCTAATGGTATTTTTCTTCAAAGTTTTTCAAGCTTTAGGAAGAGCACAAATATTAGATGAAACGATAACCAAAACTTTGTTTGGAAGAATAAGCTTAATTATAGGTATATTTATGACATTTAGGCTTACATTTGCATTCATTCAATATATTATTAATCCAGATACTCTAGCAGACAAAAAAAAAGGCGCTGGAAATATTATAGTGAAAATAGTAGTAGCAGTAGTATTATTAGGAAGTAGCAATTATATTTTTCAATTTGCATATAAAGTACAAGACAAAATAATAAGCAGTGCCATAATTGAGAAGATTATTTTTGGTGTAGCACAAGATACTGAAGACTTTGGTCAAAATTTAAGTGCAGAAACTTTCACAGTATTCTATCGTTTAAACCCAGATATAGATATTGATTCTGATCCGGGTGGAACCGCTGGGAGATGTATTGCTTACGTTCAAGAAAATGAAAATCAATATGGTCGAAACTCAAGTAAATTAAGAGATGATATAATTAATGCCAACGGAAATCTTGGGCAAACTGATATATATAAATGTCTAGGTGAACGTGCAAAGATAAAAAATAGTAATGATACTGCTTGGGTCATTCAATTTGATGGTGGAGGTATAATGGCTGTACTGATTGGCTGTGCAGTTTCGTATTTGATAATAATGTTTACTATCCAAGTTGGAGTAAGGATAATACAACTAGCTTATTTACAAATAATTGCACCAATCCCCATAATGATGTACATTACTACAAGTGGTGAAGATAAATTAAAAAAATACTTTGATCAATGTATAACAACATTTTTAGATTTCTTTATTAGAACAGCCATTATTTATTTTGCAATATATGCAATAGATATGCTTAATAGTGGCAATGTTGTTGAAAATATATTTGCAGTAGCAAAATTTGGAAATAATATATTTGAGACTGGATATATTAAAATAGTTATGATAATTGCTATTTTAACTTTTGCCAAAAAGGTACCTAACTTAATTAAAGAAATATTCCCATCACTTGGTGGAGCAGCAGGATTTAGCTATAATTTAAGTCCTAAAAAGATGATAGATGACACATTGGGCAATGGAGCAATATTGAGAAGAGGTTTTGGCGCGGCTGCTGTTGGGTTCGGAGCAATTCAAAAGAATGCACGAAAAGGAATCGGAAAACTTTGGGATAATCTTGCAAATCCAGACAACAAAATAACACCTGGTATGAGTGAAGAAAGAAAGAAAGAAATAAGAGCTGAAAGAGCAAAATTGATTGGACGAGCAACATTTGGCGCAGCACTAAGTGGATTTGGCGGTGTCAGAAGAGGATTGACAACAACTACTAGTAGTCAAAGAAAGACTGCTGTTACTAACACAGTAGAAGCAACCCAAGCAAAGCAGAAATTGCATGATGAAGGGTATGGCAGCAGTCTAGCTGGCTTATTTACTGAAAAAGGACGTCAAGGATTACAAGCACAGGCAAGCGATGCTGTCAGAGGATTCTTTGGAAGAGATCAAATAATTAGTGACTTGACCAAAGCAAGCGATTCCTCAGTCGAAGGAATTCAAAAGAAAATTTCAAAACTTCAAGAAGAATATGATGGAGACTATTCTATGGAAGAAAGTAGAACGCATCCTGGACATTATATAATCACAAATACTAAAACAGGAAAAGTTCTAAAAAATTCTGATAACTCAATTAGATATTATACAGAATCCGAGGCAAGTGCTACAGATAGCGCAGCACTTGATATTGCAAAAGAAAAATCTAAATTGGGCAAGCAGCTATCTCCTAATAAAGCATTGCATCAAGAAGAAAACGAAAAAAAGTCAAAAAATAATTAATATAAAAGGAGTGTGATACATAGTGAATGGATATCTAGTACCAGCTAATGCTAAAAGAGGTACATTAATATTTAATATATTTAGACCAGTAGATTTGATAATGTTTGGAACTGGTGCTGGAGTGTCGTTGATTTTATTAATGATAATTCAGTCATCAAGTACATTGTTGGTAATACTAGCATGCTTGCCTGTTGCTATAACAGGCTTGCTGGTAGTACCAATACCAAATTATCACAATGTGCTTTGTGCTATACAAAGTATATTAAGGTTTTATAGAGAAAGAAGAAATTATATATGGAGAGGTTGGTGTTTTTATGAACGATTCGCAGTTGAAGACAAAAACAAAAAATAATTCAAAATATACAGAAGATTGGATACCTATTAGAAATATATCAAATGGAATGATAGTATTAGATAATAAAAAGAAAGTTACTGGTGTTAAAATAAGACCTAGGAATATCTTTATTCTAGATCAGAGTACACAAGATAATGTATTGATAGCATTAAAAAACTTTTATAATATGATAGATTTTGAATTTTGGTTAATTTCAGCAGATCGTCCAGTAGATTTAAATAATTATTTAGCTAGATTACAATTATTATATAATCAGACTCCTAATCCAGCAGTTAGAAAACTAATTAATCAAGATATAGATAAAGCTAATGACTTTATGAATAATAATATTACTGATACTGAATATTATATTTTATTTAAAGAAAAGAATGATGACTTAATTCAAAAGAAATTAAGAACATTAATGACTGGACTTGCTAATTCAGGATTAGAAGCAAGTCAAGTTTCTAATGATGATTTAAGAATAATATTAGATAATTTCCTTAATAGCGGAATGACTACTAATTTTGGGACGGTGATTTCATAATGAGTTTTAAAAGTGAACTAGCTCCTAAAGGATTACAATTTAATCCTTCAGATTTTGTAATAAGTGATAAGTATGCAACAATACTTACAGTAATATCATACCCTAGATTTATAGGTCCTGGATATTTATCTAATCTTACAAATATGTCTGGTGTAAAAATGGTAATTAAACATATACCAGTACCATTTTCTGTATTAGCTAAAATGCTAAATAAAGAAATATCAGATTTAAGAAGTAGATATCAACAAGAAAAAGATAGAACAGTTCAAGAAAGAATTAGACAAGATGTTGATTCATTAGAATACTTTATTCAACAGTTTACAGCATCTCAAGCTAAAACATTTGATTTTCAAATGCATCTTATGATAACTGCTAATACTAGAGAAGAATTAGAAATGAAAAAGGTAAGTCTTAAAAATTACATGGATGCCATGGAAATGAGAGCAGTACCTTTAAGATTCGAACAAGAAAGAGTATTAAAATCAATTTTACCAATATTTGAAAAACAGCCAATTGAAGATAGAATCGGTACACCAATGCCATCTCCAACAATGGCGGCCATGTATCCGTTTATCTTTGATAGCATCAAAGATGATGGCTTGTCAACACTCCTTGGAGTAGATTTTTCTGGTGGTGTTGTATTATTTAATCAATTCTTATATCAATTAAGAAAAGAAAGTAATAGAAATAATGCTAATATGATAATATTAGGTACTTCTGGTAGTGGTAAATCAACTGCTGCTAAGTTAATACTTCGTAGCCATATTAGAAATGGTTATCAGATAGTAGCAGTAGATCCTGAAGGTGAAATCAGTGAAATGACTAGAACTTATGGTGGTGATGTTGTAGACCTAGGTAAAGGTGGAGAATATGGAATGGTAAATCCACTTGAAGTAATCATGGATGCTGATGAAGGCGAAGCAAGAAATGGTTTAGGATATACAGTATTAAATAAAACATTGCAATCATTAAAAGCATTTATGAAATATTATTCTCCAGATATAGAAGAAGATGTATTAGCACTTTTTAGTGGAGTAGTACAAGATACATATGCAAGATTTGGAATAACATTTACATCAGATTTTTCTAAGTTTACATCAAATGACTATCCAACATTTAGTGATGTATATATAACAGTAACTAGTAAATTAACATCAATGACTGAGAAAACTCATGAAAGAGATGTAATGGAAAGACTAGAATTAAAATTAAGACCATTAGTAAGAGAATTAAAGTATTATTTTAATGGACATACATCAATAAATACAGAAAGTAATTTTCTAGTATTTAATATAAAAGAACTTATGAATTCTGATACTAATATAAGAAATGCTCTATTATTTAATGTTCTAAAGTTTGCTTGGGGATTATGTTTAAATCCTAATGTGAATACTGTTTTATCAGTAGATGAAGCCCATGTTCTATTGGGAGCAAAAAATGAATTAGGAGCAGAATTCTTAGCTCAAGTACAAAGAAGAGCAAGAAAATATAATACAGGTACAATAATAATAACTCAGCAGCCATCAGACTTTGTAGCAGATGGAATATTAATGCATGGTAAAGCAATATTTGATAATGCTTCATATTATTTAGTTATGGGACTAAAAAAACAAGCAGTAGAAGACTTATCAATGTTAGTAGATTTGAATGATAATGAAAAAGAATCAATAAAGAGATTTAGTCAAGGTGAAGCATTATTTGTATGTGGTAATAGAAGAATGCAAATAAATGTAATTGTAACTGAAGACGAATTAGAATCATTTGGTTCTGGTGGTGGTTTATAATCACTGTTAGGTGGTGAAAATTATGAATGAAGAAGAAACTAAAAATAGTAAAATGAAATTAGCATGGAATAGTTTACCATTAAAAGTAAAACTCATAATAATAGGAATTGCTATTGGTTTCTTTTCCATCATAATTTTTTTAGTAGTTTTAATAGCACCACTTATGGAATTAGGAATAATAGAAATAGGCACTGGTGGAGGAACTGGTGGAGGCTCTCTTGGTTATTCAGATATAATATCATCAACTTCTTATTGGTGGCCAATAGGTAGTAGTGAAACAGAAACAATAAATGGAAAATTGTTTGCTACTGGAAAACCAGTACCTACAACTACAACATCATATTTTGGAAATAGAATAGATCCGTTTACTGGTAAAAAGGGAAATCATACCGGAACCGATATAGCTGCAAATGATGGTTCACTTGGAACAATCAACATCATAGCGGCCCAAAGTGGAACCGTTTTATACCCGGCACCAGGTGATGTGACAAATTGTAGATCAAGTTCAACTGAAGATCCATGTGGTGGAGGATACGGTAATTTCGTAAAAATAGCTCATGATGATGGTACTGTAACACTATATGCCCATCTATATGAAAATTCAATAACCGTTAGAGCAGGAGATACCGTAACAAAAGGTCAAGTAATAGGAAAAATGGGAAGTAGCGGTCGCTCAAATGGCTCACACTTACATTTTGAAGTTTTAGTTAATGGTGAAAGAGTAGATGGTTTAAACTATGTATCTGAGGATAATCCTAGACCAACAACACAAGGTGGTAATACACCTGTACAAGGAAAAGATAACAAACAAACAGTATGTTTAACATTATCAAGTAGAGAATATTCTCAAAATGGCGTTATTGCTTTAATGACAAATATAAACTCTGAAAGTGCTGGTACTTTTGATCCGGAAATATTAGGTGATTACCAAAATGGTGTTCCAACAAGTTATGGTCTTTGTCAGTGGCACAATGGTAGATGGGATAACTTAAAGAATACATATCCAAATACTTATAATACCATAGGAGGACAAATAGACTTCTTAACATATGAATTAAAGAATGGTTATTCAGGATTGTATAGTGATTTACAAAACAGTAGTAAAACAGCAGCAGCATTAACAAAAGAATTTTGTAAAACATTTGAAAGGCCTGCAAATGCTGAAACAACATGTACGGGTAGAGCAAATAATTCAAATAGTTTTGCAGAATATGTAAAAAATGGTTGTAATTAAAGGGAGATAATATGAGGAAAGATGATATAAAAACATTTGTTACGATAGTAATAGTATGCTTAGTAATAGTAGTGCTAGTATTAATATTAAATCATAAAAGTAATAGTGATAAATTAGAGACAGTTAATGAATATAATACTTTCTTTACAGTTACAAGTTACATTAATGATTATATAAACAATATATCAAATCAAGATTCCAGTAGTCTATATGATGTATTATATAGTGATTATATAGATAAAAAAAATATAACCCTAAATAATATTTATAACAATATAGAAGAATATCCTATAAATTCATCAGTAAAAGTAATCAAAATGGAATATGTTAAAGTAAAAAATGATTATATATATTATGTTGAAGGAAAAGTAAATCAAATAACATTCGATGGAAAACAAGAAATAGATAATAATTTTAAGGTAGTTGTAATAACAGATTTTGATACACTATCATTTGCTATATACCCATTACAAGAAAAAGATAATTATAAAAAAATAATTGATAGTATAAAGAAAATAAAAATAGAAGATAATAAAAATAATAAAATAAAAAACTCTAGTTTAGTTTCCAAAGAACAAATATGTGTATTTTATTTATCAGATTATGTTGATAAAATAAATAATAATATAGAAGAAGCTTATAATTTGTTAAGTGATCAACAGAAGAAACAATATACTCTTGATAAATATAAAGAATTTATCAATGCCAATATTGATAAAATTACAACAGATGCTGATAAATGTTCATTAGAATTATCAGGAACAAATAGAGTATATACAGTAATAGATATAAATAAAAATAAATATACATTCACAGAGAAGAATATTATGAATTATAATGTAAGTTTATATCTTGAAGAAAAAGCAAATTAAAAAGCATAAATGGACATTTTAGATGTTCATTTTTTCAATAATTATTGTTTACAATTCAAAGTATTAATGCTATAATAATGTTAGTTATTTTGGAGGACGATTATATATGAAATTTAAGGTAGAAAAAAAAGATTTAATAATATTTATAGCCTTTTGTGTATTTTTATTGTATTTATGTGCAATAGGTGTTTTAAATGCATCAAGTATTGCAACTGAAGGACGCTTTTATGGATTTTTACCATTTAAAGCATTTACAGCTAAATACATAGGAATGACCTTTTTCTTGTTTTTAGCAGCCCTAATAGGAATTTTTATGGCTGTTAAGTCTTATATTTTTGATCGTGATAAAGGTTTTGGCTTTTCAGTAGGAAGTAAAAAAGAAAAAGGATACTCTAGATGGGCTACAGATGCAGAGTTTAAAAAAGGTCTAGAGATTGTTAATATAAAAGATGAACATATTGATGCCGCAGGTATTGCTTTACATAGTAAAAAAGGTAAGATGTGGGTAGATAATGGTGAAGACCATTACTTAGTAATGGGTGCTACTGGTTCTGGTAAAAGTGTAATTGTTGCCAAACCAATGATAAAATTATTAGCAAAACATGGCGAGTCAATGATTTTGACTGACCCTAAGGGTGAGTTATATGAAGAAACAGCAGAACTTTTAAAAGCTAATGATTATAATATTATTACTTTAAACTTTAGAGATCCTCAAAGAGGTAATGCATGGAACCCAATGAGTTTACCTTACAAATTGTATAAAGAAGGTAATACAGATAAGGCAATAGAATTATTAGATGACCTAGCCCTAAATATTTTATACGAAGAAAAAAGCAGTGGTGATCCGTTCTGGGAAAAAACAGCAGCAGATTACTTTACTGGATTAGCCCTAGGTTTATTTGAAGATGGAACTCCAGAACAAATAAATGTAAATAGTGTTAACCTAATGAGCAGTTTAGGTGAAGAAAGATTTGGTGGACCAAATAATAACTATGCTAAAGAATATTTTAATAGTAAGGATCCATCTAAAGCTGCTTATATAAATGCTTCAGGAACAGTGTTTACAGCGGATGAAACAAAACAAGGTATTATAGCTACCTTCAAACAAAAAATGAAATTATTCTCCGAAAGAGAAAATCTTTCTGAAATGTTATCATATAGTGATTTTGACATGAGAGAAATTGGAAGAAAGAAAACTGCCGTTTTCTTAATTGTTCAAGATGAAAAGAAAACATTACATCCATTAGCAACAATATTTATTAAACAATGTTATGAAACATTAATAGATGTTGCTCAAGAAAGTGGTGGAAAGTTACCATTTAGAACAAATTTCATTTTGGATGAGTTTGCCAACATGCCACCATTAAAAGATGTAACAACAATGGTAACAGCGGCAAGAAGTAGATTAATAAGGTTTACATTCATTATCCAGAACTTTGCTCAGTTAACTCAAGTATATGGTAAAGAAAATGGTGACACAATTCGTGGTAACTGTAATCTATTATATTTGATAAGTAGTGAAATTGCTGCTCTAGAAGAAATAAGTAAAATGTGTGGTGAAGTAAAATCAAAAGATAAAGAAAAAACTGCTTCAACACCATTAGTAACAGTAAGTGATCTTCAAAGATTAAGTCAATTTGAAATAATTGTTTTAAGAAGAAGAATGTTTCCGTATAAAACAAAATTTGAAACAGATTTCCAAGTTGATTGGGGAAGGACTTATCCAAAGGCAACACCTCCATCAAGAGAAAAGAAAGAATTACAATTATTTGATATAAGAGAATTTGTAAAAAAGAAAAAAGCAGAAAAAATGGAAGCTATGGGAGCCTCAAATCCAATGGGTGGTGCAAGTCCATTTGGTGGAATGAATCCATTTGCAGGTCCATTTGGTGGTTCACCAATGGGTGGTGCAAATCCATTTAGTGCAGGCTCTTCAATGGGCGGAGCAAATCCATTTGGTGGTGGTTTACCTCCATTCCTTGGTGGTGATAATAATGCTTCCGATGAAGGTGGTTTCAATATAGATGACTTAGTTAAAAAGATAGATGCTAAGATAGCAGAAATTGAAAAGGAAGAGAATGAAACTAAAGCTATTGAAGAAACAAAATCAACACCATTTGAAGAACTTATTTCTAATAAAGAAAAACCTTCTGTTGATAATAATGTAGAAGATAATACTGACAAAAATGAAAATAAAGAATCAGAAGTAATTGATGCTGAAGTGGAAGAAGCAAAACCACAATCATCAGTAGCAGATATGTATGACGACAAAACAAATGATGATGACTTCTTTGATGATTTCTTTAGCGATGACTAAAATGATAAGACCGAAAGTTTTATCATTTTTTCTTTTTCTATAAAGTTAAAATTGCTTGACATCTAAGAAAAACTAAGATACAATTAAATTGTATAGTTTAAATTAAAATTAATAATTTTTTCTATAATATATAATTAAAGAATGGAGGTGTTCAGATGAATGAAACAGTTTTCTCCATTTTACTATTTGTTCTTGGATTAATTGTTGGACTAGTTAGCATTATAGTTATAAATATTTTAAAGAAAAAAAATCAAGAAAAAGAAGCAGATTCAATAATCGAAAAAGCAAAGAAAGATGCAGATAAAATTAAAAGAGAATCTTTATTTGAAACTAAAGAAGAAATACATAAATTAAAAATTGAAGCGGATAAAGAAATAAAAGAGAAAAAAGGCGAAATAAAAGAGCAAGAAGAAAGACTTCTTCAAAGAGAAAATAATATTGATCGCCGTGATTTAGCAATGCAAAATAGGGAAAATTCTCTAGAGGAAAGAGAAAATAATTTATTAGAAAAACAGCAAAAAATTCAAGACGCAAAAGAAGAAATGGAACAGATTAAGAAACAAGAACTAGAAGAATTAGAAAAAATAAGTAAATACAGCAAAGAACAAGCAAAAACTGAAATAATGAAAATTGTTGAAGAAAAAATGTCAAAAGAAATAACAGCATATATCAAAGAAAAAGAGGCTGAAGCCAAATTAGAAGTTGATGAAAAGAGTAAAGAATTGCTAGTAGGCACAATGCAAAAATATTCAGCAGATATTACTAGTGAACAAACAGTATCTGTAATAGCATTACCTAATGATGAAATGAAAGGTAGATTAATTGGTAGAGAAGGAAGAAATATTAGGACAATAGAATCAGTAACAGGTGTTGATTTAATAATTGACGATACTCCAGAAGCTATTGTAATCTCAAGTTTTGATCCATTAAGAAGAGAAATAGCAAGACTTACTCTAGAAACATTAATTAAAGATGGCAGAATTCATCCGGCTAGAATAGAGGAATTATATGCTAAGACATGTGCAGACGTAAGAACCGCTATTAAAGAGTATGGTAAAAATGCTTTATATAAACTTGGATTATCTAAAATGGATCCTGAATTAGTAGAAATAGTAGGAAAGTTACACTTTAGAAGTAGTTATGGACAAAATGCCTTAAAGCACTCTATGGAGGTTGCTAATTTATCCGGCATATTAGCAGGTGAATTAGGAGAAAATGTCAATCTTGCTAAAAGAGCAGGTTTACTTCATGATATTGGAAAAGCAATTGATTTTGAAATGGAAGGAAGCCATGTAAAAATTGGTGCTGATCTAGCTAAAAAATATGGCGAAGATGAAGTTGTTATAAATTCTATAGCTTCTCATCATGGAGATGTACCACCAACAAGCATTATAGCGTCTATTGTTTCAATAGCAGATTCAATCTCAGCATCACGTCCAGGTGCTAGAAATGATTCTTCAGAAAATTACATTCAAAGATTAGAAGAATTAGAAGCAATAGGTAATGATGTTTCCGGTGTCGAAAAAGCATATGCCGTTCAAGCTGGTAGAGAACTTCGTGTAATGGTAAAACCTGAAGAAGTAGACGATTTAACAGCATATCAAATAGCTAGAGAAATCAAAGAAAAAATAGAAAATGAATTAAAATATCCTGGTACTATAAAAGTAACAGTAATAAGAGAAACAAGATGCACAGAAGAGGCTAAATAGTCTTTTCTGTTTTCTCTAAAGGAGTATAATTATGCTAGAAAAATTAACATTAGAAGAAAAAATTGGTCAAATGTTTATGTTTGGAATAAACAGTTCCAATACAGAAGGAATTTTAGAATTAATCAAAAACAATCAAATAGGAGGAGTAATTCTTTATAAAAAAAATTATTCATCTTATAGTGAAATGTTAACTTTAATCAATAAATTAAAAAATGCTAATAAAGGAAATAAAATACCCTTATTCGTAGCGGTAGATGAAGAAGGTGGCCGTGTAAACAGAATGCCATCAGAAATAAAAAATTTAAAAAGTATTAATAAATTTTCTAAGTTAGAAGACAAGAAATTAATAAAAAAGCATTCTGAAATAATATCCAAAATGTTACATAATACTGGTATCAATATGAATTTTGCTCCAGATTTAGATATCGATAATAATTCATCAAGTAAAGTTATAAAAGATAGATGCTTTTCTGATAATGTTGATATAGTAAAAGAATATGGAATACTATATATGAAAGAAATGCAAAAAAATAATGTAATTTCTATTATTAAGCATTTTCCAGGACATGGAATAACAAAAAAAGATTCTCACATATTATTACCTTATACTTTTAATTATAAAGAAGTATTAAATAAGCATATATTGCCATTCAAAGAAGCAATAGATAATGGTTGTGATGGTATAATGATAAGTCACATAGTTATAAGAAAACTAACCCAAGGATTACCATCATCCTTATCAAAAAAATTAATAAAAGAATATTTAAGAGAAAAACTTCATTATGACAATTTAGTAATAACTGATGATATAAGAATGAAACCAGTTGATTTATTATATAAAAGTGTTTCATTAAAGAAAGCTTTTACATCGGGAGCAGATATTATCCTATTTAAATATCGTAAAGAAGATTACAAAGTAATAAATAAAGTAATAAAAATGGTAAAAACAGGTAAAATAAAAGAAGAAGATATCGACAAATCAGTGACTAGAATACTCAGAATAAAAGAAAAATATAATATATCAGATAAGAAGAAGATAAATGGTTGTAATATTGAAGAATTAAATAAACAAATAGAAGAATTAAACAGTATTTTAAATTAAATATCTAAAATAGATGTTTAATTTTTCTTTATTTTTATACATAAAAATGTTATAATGTATATAGATAATTAACAGGAGGTAAAAAAGCATGGGATTATTTAATAAGATAAAAAATGTCTTTTCAAAAGACAAAGAGGCCGCAAAATATGAAGAAGGACTTACTAAAACAAGAAAAGAATTTTCAACTGAATTAGCTAAGTTATCTAAGAAGTATAAGAATATTGATGATGATTATTATTTTTTTAGGAATTAGAAAATATTCTAATAATGGCAGATATTGGTGTAAATACAGTTGTAAAATTTGTTGATAAATTAAAGAAAAGAGTAAAGGAAGAAAATATAAAAGATAGTGAAACTCTAAAAGAAATAATAATTGATGAACTATTAATAATGTATGTAAATAATGGCGTTTTAAAAAGTAAAATAAATTATAGTGAAGAAGGACCAACCGTAATTCTCTTTATTGGTGTTAATGGAGTTGGAAAAACAACAAGCATCGGAAAAATTGCCAATAAATTAAAAAAAGAAGGTAAAAAAGTTCTATTAGTAGCAGGGGATACCTTTAGAGCAGGTGCTATTGAACAAATAGAAGAATGGGGAAAAAGAACCAATATTGATGTTGTTAGTACTAAATCAAAAGATCCATCAGCGGCAGTATATGATGGCGTTGACAAAGGAATAAAAGAAAATTATGATGTAATCCTAATAGATACAGCAGGAAGACTTCAAAATAAAGTAAACTTAATGAATGAATTATCCAAAATGAATTCCGTAATAAAAAAACTGATTCCTAATGCTCCACATGAAACACTTTTAGTAGTAGATGCTACTTCAGGACAAAACGGAATATCACAAGCCAAAGCCTTTAGTGAAGTAACAGATATAACAGGAATAGTCTTAACAAAATTAGATGGAACGGCTAAAGGTGGCATAGTTCTTGCTATTAAAGAAGAAGTAAATATACCAGTAAAATATGTAGGACTAGGAGAACAAGAAGATGATTTAGAAGCCTTTGATATTGAAAAGTATATTTATGGTTTATTTAAAGATTTATAAGAAATAGAAAGGGAGATAAAAAATGAAAAAAGAAGAAAAAACATCAAAAATAAAAAAGAAGAAAGAAGAGAAATATAAATTAGTAGACGCTGAAAGATTAAAAAAAGTAGAACTAATAATATCTTTAATAGTAGGAATTATATTCCTAGTATTATTATTCCTTTCCATAATAAATGTTGTCTTTTTACCAGCAACACTAATATTATTTGCTTTATTCTTATTTTGCATTTGCTACTATTACATTGAAGATGAATCAAAGAAAAAAATGGTATATATACTATTTGGATTAGGAGTATTACTAATAGTTATTGAAGTAATATATACATTAGTAAAAATAATTTAATGGAAAAAAGAGAATATTTAATAATATTATATGACTTCTATAGTGAACTATTAAGTGATAAACAAAAAGAACATTTTGAAGATTATTATTTTAATAATTTATCATTAGGAGAAATAAGTGAAAATGAAAATGTAAGTAGAAATGCTATTCATAAAAGTATAAAGTCAATAGAAAATAAATTATATTTTTATGAAGAAAAATTAAAATTATATCAAAAGTCACAAGAGTTAAATACACTATTAGCGAATATTAAAGATGAAAAATTAAAGAAAGATATAAAAAATATATTGTAGGAGAATACCATGACAAATCGAAAATATAAAATGTATTATGATTATAAAAAAAGAACAAACGGTGGTTTTTTAGATGCCATCTTTCTATCTGGCATAATGGTAAGTGGATTAATATTAATCCTTCTCTCACTAGGAGGCAAATAAATGGAAAGTATATTAGAAAGATTTTCGGATAATTTAACTGAAGTAGAATACATAACAAATCCTGCTATAGCAAGGGATGAAGAAATAAAAAAATTAATTTTAGTACTACTAACACCAGAAAAATCAGCTGTACTAGTAGGTAAGCCAGGTATTGGTAAAACCGCTATAGTTGAGGGTCTAGCTTATCGTATTCAAAGACATGAAGTACCAAAAGCCTTAGATGGTTATACTATATATCGTGTCAACACAACAGCATTATTAACTAATAATGGTGAAGAAAATAGAGTCCTTAAATTAGTAGAAGAATTAAAACAAAAAGAGAAAGTAATTTTATTTATTGACGAAATACATACATTAATAGGTAATGATGCAGCAGGAGCTTTAGACCTAGCTAATATGTTTAAAGAAGGACTAAGTCGTGGAACAATTAAAATGATTGGCGCTACTACAACATATGAATATGAAAGATATATCATGCGTGATAAAGCCTTCTTAAGAAGATTTGAAAAAGTAGATGTATCAGAACCAACTGAAGAAATGACCGTAGAAATTCTTTTAAAAACATTACCTAAATTAGAAAAACAAACAGGAGTAATTCTTCCTTATACCGATTTTATTAAGGAAAAAATAATGAAATTCATTGTAAATATGACAACAGAATTTAAAAGAGTATATGAAATATCATCTAGATATCCCGATATAGCTTTAGTAATATTAAGACAATGTTTCTCTAATGCTATATATGAAGATCGTAAAACAATAGATTTTAAAAATATATACGATGCCGTAAGAACAACCAAAGCCGTATATCCAGATGTAATAAAAAAAGAATTGGTAAACTTTAAAGAAATATTTAAAGATGAGTTAAAAGCAGAAAATATAGTTATAGAATAAGAAACAAAATCTTATTCTTTTCTTTACATAAATCATAAAAGTGTGATATACTTATAATGGTGGTAGAATGAAAAAAGTAGTAATAAACATTTTAATCATTTTGTATTTCTTAGTAGCGGTCATAGTTACATATTTACTACTATCATATAACAAATATAATATTGTTGAAACAGATAATAAATATGTATTAACTCTTAAAGAAAAAAATCCTGATTTTAAAGAAAGTGATTTATTGGTAGTAAAAAAATCAAATGATTATAACAAAGGCGATTATGTATTTTATTATGATACATATGCTGCCAAAGTAACAGTAAAATATGCTAAGATAGAAAATGTGAAAACAATAAATGATGATGAAAAAGAAATACAATTAGAAAACGATTTAATATTATCGAGTGAAAATATTTTAGGAAAGAAACAAAATACAACTACTTATAAAACATTAGGAGCAGTCTTCAATACTTTGACATCAAAATGGGGATACTTATTTATCATAATATTTCCAATGTTAATTGCTTTCGTTTATGAGATATATGCAATATTTAAAGAGATAAAGAAAAAGAAGTAGCAGATGAAAATAAATAAAGCAAAGATAAAGAAGTATCTAAAGAACCTAAAAATAAAGAAAAAGATAATAGAATTAAAAGAAAAGATAATAGAACTAAAAAGAAAATTAGATAAACATGGTAAGAAAGGCTATATTGTATTAGGAATAATATTGGTATTCCTTCTAACGACAATAACATTTGGAAGATATATATATAATGAAATAAGAGACTTCTATCTGTCAAGTAAAAACTTTTATTTTAATAGTGATAAATTAACAACAAATAGGGCTATTTACCAAGTAGAAAATTGGTCAGCAGTAGACCCATATACTATAACAATAAACTTAAATAATAGTAAAAATAATTTAGTTCACACAAGCAGCGATATAAATTATGAAATAAGTTATGTATGTTCAAGTAATGTTTTATGCAGTGTAAATAGTACAGGAGGAACTCTTTATAGCAGTGAAGGTTCTAGTTACTTTAATGCAGTAATGACTCCTAATGACATTTTTAAAGTAGGAGATGAAGCCTTCATAGAAATAACCGTCAAGAGTACATATCCATATAAAAAGACATTACGAGGAAGATTTATTCTTAAAGTAGGTAAAAGTGGTTTATCATATACTATTGATGATAAAAAAGGAAGACCATATTTCAATTTTAATATAACAAATACTATTGACTATTATTTAGTAAAAGAAGCCTTTGGAAATTACTCAGTAAATGATAGAATTGATAGATTAACATACATATCACTAGAAGACATTGATAAAAGAAAATGCTTGTCCGCAGAAGTAACGCTAACATTTGATCCGGAAAAAGTAATATTAGATACGACTAATACAGCGTATCTAAAAAAAGAAAACTATACTATAGTAAACATAAATGGTTATGATTACATAAATAGTATAACTTTTAGAATGGATTCAGAGTCAAGTGAAGTAGTAAAGTTTTACAAAGCAGATACTAACTTAGATTATACATATCCAATAGTAAATAATACATCAATAATAAACTTTAATTATTCAGAGTAGGTGGTGAAAAAATGGCTAATAATATAGCAAGGGAATATATTGATTTCTCTAAGAAAAATATTACAAAATATCTAAAAATAATATTAGATAAATATTATGCCAAGAAAATAGTAGACCCCTTATTAGAAGTCTATATAAATGTTAGATATTATAATAATGAAGATATAAAATATAAAAACTTTACATCAAACATTAATTATTATCTAAGACAAAAAGCTATTGAAATGAAAGAAAATGAAGATGAAGATACTATCTTTAAAATAAAAAATACTTTCTATCTATTTAAATATATATTATATTTTGATAATGTCGAAGAATATGAATCATTAAAAAAAGTAATATTAGAAATAGATGAATATCGGAATGAAGAACTAGGATTAAATGATGAAACTTTTATTGATACTCTTTATGAATTAGTAAAAGAAAATGAAAGCCGCAAAGATAAATATCTAAAATCTTTTGATAGTGAAAAGTTTAGTATATCATTAATAAAAACTAATAACAAAAAAGTTTATCAAGTAAAACTAAATAACACTATTAAATTTAACAGAATATATAGTGAATATTCAATAAATAAAGTATATAGTGAAGGAATAGTAAATGAACAAAAAAGCTTTATTACATACTGTTTAACTTCTAAAATAATCTTAGAAAATGCTATTAAGGGAGAATTTGATACTAATTTAATCGTAGATTTTCCTATCAGTATTTTTGATAAAGAACAAAAATTAAATAGATTAATAAATATAATAGATAATGAAATAGTAAAGAATAATATTATAATAAAGTTTAAGTATTCTGACTATTTAGTAAATAAAGATCAAATAAATACTTGGATAAAAGATGGCTTTCAAGTAGCAGTAGAAATAGATGAAGGATATAATTATGATGATTCAAGTAAATTATGGTTAGATATTTTTATATATGTAATAGTAGATACAAATAAACAAAACTTTTTTGACGAAGAAAAATTAATAATAGAATAGTAAAGTAGGTGCAGTATGGATACATTTTTTAGATTTCTATATGAATTTTTAGAACAATTTTTTACTTCCTTTATCCTGATGTTTAAAGGCTTAGTAAATGGAATAATAAATATGTTCAATATAAAAGAATATATTGGTATAATTAATTTTTATAAAGATGATTTTAGTGTTCCTGAATGGATATTAGTAGTCTTAGCCATCATAATAGTTTTAGCCATAATAGGAGGTTTAGGATTTATTATCTATTTCATTATAAGAAAGTATTTAAAATTCCATAAAACAGTAGTAGAAGAAGAATCTCTTCTTGAGGAGGTAGCTTCTCTAAATAATCAAGTAGCGGATCTTATGGCCGAAAAAGAAAGTATTCTTGCTATGAAAGTATCACAACTAGGATTAAAGCCAGGTGAATCACCAGAGATAGAAGAAACAGATAAACCAAAAGAAGATGTTGATACTACTAAGAGTAGATTCCCTAAACTAACAGCGGTCGATACTGAATTTGCTAAATATAAAATAGTAAATTATGGTGATAGTTTTACCCTTGAAGAATTAGTAGAGACATTTAGAAATTTTGCAGCATCTAAATTAAAATTATACTATAAATCAGAAATGATAAGATTATTCATATCAGCACTAGCCTCAACCAAACTAGTAATATTACAAGGTATATCTGGTACTGGTAAAACATCTTTAGCCTATGCTTGGGGAAAATTCTTAAAACATGATTCATGTGTTGCTTCAGTACAACCATCATGGAGAGATAGAACTGAGTTGTTTGGCTATTTCAATGAATTTACTAAAAAGTTTAATGAAACAGAAGTATTAAAAGAACTTTATGTCGCAGGTTATACTGATGATATATATACCGTAATACTAGATGAAATGAACATCTCCAGAGTAGAGTATTATTTTGCTGAAATGTTATCTATTCTAGAGATGCCTAATAAAGACGAATGGATTGTAGAATTAGTATCTAGTTCTTGGCCAGACGATCCCAAAAACATTGTTGATGGTAAATTAAAAATACCTGCTAATGTATGGTATATTGGAACAATCAATAACGATGACTCCACATTTATGGTAACAGATAAAGTATACGATAGAGCTATGCCTCTAGACATTAATGATAAAGGTCAAGTATTTGAACCAATTGATACCGAGGCCCAAGATATAAATTATTCATACCTAGATAAATTATTTAGTGAAGCAATGAAAGATAATCCAATATCAGAAGATACTCTAAATAAGATAAATGAAATGGATGATTATGTTATCAAACACTTTAGAATAGCTTTTGGTAATCGTATCGTAGCTCATATGAAAAAGTTTGTACCAGTATATGTTGCCTGTGGTGGTGATGAAGTAGATGGTGTAGATTACTTTATAGCTAGAAAAATACTAAGAAAATTTGAACAATTAAATATATCATATATTCGTGATGAAATTGATGGATATATAGAATTTCTAGATAAAACCTTTGGTAAAGGAAAAATGAAAGAGTGCGAAGAGTATTTACTTAGATTAAAAAAATTAACATAGGAGGCCTATAATGAATGAATTAGAAATAATGAATTTATATACAGAAGCAAAAGAAGATAAAAATAACAAATTTTTTGAAAATATAAATTCAAATCTTCATGTAAAAACAGCCTATGATCGAGTAAATACTAACTTTGAATGGCTTGAGATAATGGAAGATACTATCAGATATTTAGATAATATCTTAAGAAATCCAAATCGATTTATAATAAATGAAGAAGATATTGTAAAAATAGAATTAGCTCGTCGTGTAACTGTTGAAAGTATTAAGCACTTATCTAAAAATACCAATTTAATACAAGATTACAATAAAGAAACAGGAGATGTGCGTCCTAGTAAAATATTAAATATCAATAAAGAAGAAAGTTTTGATACTTATGAAAATCGTTTCATTTATAGTTTAATAAAAAATATGAAATTCTATATTGATAGAAAAAAACGTAATTTAGTAGAAGAATCCTATAGTAAAGATGATAAAAAATTAGAGTATAGTGCCAATAGTAGTCTTGGTAAAGAAAAAATAGATATAACAATGACTATTAATTCTAAAAAAGATGATAAGAAAAGTAATAAAGATGACTCTGGCTTAACTATATCTGAAAGAATAGAAAAGTTAGAGACACAAATATCTGACTTAACATCATCATCAGTATATCAAACAATAGATAAAAAGCATATATCTTTAGTAACATCTCCAATTAAGAAAACAAATGTAATACTTAAAAATGTTAATTTCCAATATGCTGTAAAATTATGGAATTATATGCAAACTCATATGGAAGATGATACCAAAAAAGATAAAGGAAATAATGATTATTATGATGATGGTAAAATAAAAAAATTAATAGATGAATCATTCCTATTAGATTACTTAGTTTTAGATTCTATAGGTAAAGAAGAAGAAAAAGTATCTAAAACAGAACTATCTGAGAAACTAGTAGGTAATATGATAGAAAAAGTCATAACCATGGATTCAACTATTGATGAAAAGAAATTAAAAGATTTAATAGATAAACAATATAGTATAATAAAATATAAAACTGTTGTAAATGAAAAACAAATAGAAGAAATATATAAAAAATATATGGATAAATATTTAGAAGATATAAAGTTAATAGAAATATAGTGGTGATAAATATGATAGAAAGAATAAAAAATAATAAAGCCTTAAAAATATTATTAATGTTTATTAAAGCAATAATATCCTTATTTATAGTAATAGTAATTAGTATAATCTTTATTCAAAGAATATCAAATAATAAACTATCACTAGGCGGATATAGTATCTATACAATTATAACTGAAAGTATGGAACCAAAATATAAAGTATATGATATGGTTATTTCTAAAAATATAAATACTGAAGAAATAGTAGTAGGAGACGATGTTGTATATCGAGGAATGAAAGATGATTTTGCTGGTAAAATAGTAACCCATAGAGTAATAAAGAAAGAAAAATTACAAGGAAAAACATACTTTCATACTAAAGGTATAGCTAATGATATTGAAGATCCTTTAGTAGAAGATAACCAAATATTAGGTAAAGTAGTATATAAAAGTATAGTACTAAGTTTAATAAGTAAAGTAGTAAATAATCCATATGGCTTTTATTTTGTAGTATTTGTGCCATTTGCCATATTACTAGTAATGGAAGTAATAGATATCATTGATGAAAGAAAAGAAAAAAAATCTAAGTAGGTGATACTATTGAGTGACAAAAAGAAAGAAAAAAGAAAAAGAAGGATTAGGTTAAGAACAATATTTCTTTTAGCTATAACTTTAGCTTCTAATAGTTTTGCTTGGTTTATATACTCAACTAAAGTATCCAATAATATAACTGCTAAAGTAAGAAGTTGGCATGTAAACTTTGAAGTAGGAGCAGGTGAAATGGGTGAAGAATATATTGAAATAAATATAGATTCTTTATATCCAGGTATGGAAGATTACCAGAAGGTATTAAGAGCCACCAATAGTGGTGAAGCTGATGCTCGTATTAAGTATGAAATAGAAAAAGCAAATATTCTAGGAAGTGATCTTCTAAGTTTAAATTTAACTGATGAACAAATTATAAATAAAATAAGAAATGATTATCCATTTACTATTGATTTTAATGTTTCTAACGAGGTTATTCCTAAAAATGGTGGCGAAGCAAGTATAACTATTAACGTTACTTGGCCATATGAAAATGGTAATGATTCAGAAGATACATATTGGGGTAATAAAGCTTATGATTATCATAAACAAAATAGTGCTTTACCAAGTATAAGTTTAATAGTAAAGATAACTGCAGTACAAGTAGATGAATAAAATTATTATATGCCTCCAGTGCCTTAGGTCACTAGGAGGTTTTATAATGCCAAAGGTCATTATAAAAAAAGTTTTGAGCTTATAATCTCAAAACTAATAGTTATTATTTAAGTTGGATAAATGATAAATTAACATTCATTTTAGCTGTTTTACCATTTTTAGTAGCCTCAGTATCTGCTGTGTTATCCATAGCACTATTTTCCCCATCATCCCATATAACATATACTCTAATATAAATAGGAGCAGTATTATTAGCTTGTAATACTTCATTGGTTATTGATTGATTATCTCTATTTAAATCAACAACATTTCCATTATTAATAGAATATTTAGTAGCTACTAAATCACTGACAGCACTATCATCATTGACAGAAAAATTAATATTATATTTAAATGAAACATCTGCTTCTGTAGCATCTATAACTAAATCAAAATATCCTTCACTAGTAGGAGCAATAATACCACTAGCAATATTTTCATTACCATCAAATACTGGTACAATAACTGCATCAGCAGTATTTCCTTCACGAATATCTTTATTATTAACTAAAATTCTCCACCTAGCTACATTAATACTAGCATTCTCACTAGTAGAAGTTAAATACTTAGCATAAGATTCTTGTATAAAGAAAATACATAAAACAAATGATAAGAAAGCAAGAATATAAATAAAATGTTTTCTCTTCATTAACATCACCTATTATATAAAAATTATAGCATAATAATAATTAATAAGCAATATAATGTCTAATATAATGTAAAATTATCATGAGTTAATTGTACAAGTACAAGAATTATGATAAAATAAAAAGAGAAGGTAAGGGAGTAGATATGGCTAAAAATGTAGTGGTAAAAGCAGAAAAAGTTTATGGCAGAAAAAAGAAATATAGTAGTATAAAATTAATATTATCTATATCCATTTTAGTATTAGCTTTAGTATTTATCGTATTAGGAGTAATATATAAAGGCGGAAAGTTTACAATAACACTTGATAAAAGATTATCTTCAGAAAGTGTCTCACAAACAATTTTTGCACGAAGCAAATTTCCCTTAAATGAGTTAGACTTTCTTTCCAACTCTTGAACTGCATTTTCATATAATCCATCATAAGAAATGATGGCATAATTT